>ENA-OREN01002618-OREN01002618.1-marine-metagenome-genome-assembly--contig:-NODE-2618-length-17917-cov-6.892209_pt1 | contig 17917 bp, 16 predicted proteins | sample MGYA00248624_ERZ508555 | MGnify/ENA primary metagenome ERZ508555 (study PRJEB26222, sample SAMN06267773) | marine metagenome | isolation source: Saanich Inlet, British Columbia, Canada | place...
AACTGATGATTAAATGCTTCATCAAACAGATAATGAACACCAATTAGTGCAGATATGGCAAAATATATAACGCTCATGCGTACGAAATTCTTTGCTACCGGATCCAACTTATGCCTCCTTTAATATATTATCTAGCAGAAAATCAAAACTACAAATTATCCCAAATCGGGGTTTTTGTCAATGAAAAAATGAGTTGATAATAACTGCGATTTTATACGAAAGTCTTTTGATATATTGCACATACAGAATTAATGACTTGTTGTAATAAAGGGATAAGAGCTAAAGAGGCAAAGTGACTAAAGAATGAAAATAGAGTCAATAGATCTGAACGTTGCTGGCCGATGGATTATAATCTTTTTCATGGATTTTCTTGTCTAATATTCATTCACCAATAATTAATCTACAATCTTAAATCCAAATCTTCATACTCTCGTCAATATGTACATTATATGTACATAAGATGCGGTATATTAAAATGGTCTGAACCAGGAAATACATGAGACATGAGTTCTAAAGCGTTGAATATGATACTTAAATATTGATAATAAAGGATGAGCCATACTCTTGACATAGGCATAAATATTGCCGTATTAATTACAAATAAAACTTAAGAAGACTTAACTTCAACCGATAATATTTATATAAAGGATATCTATATTATTAGTTAATTTTTTCAGCTCTGTCGATTTACTTGGAAAATATCATTTCAATCAGCGACAGGCCATTGAAAGAGAGAGATACGTAATGAAAAGTTATTCACATGATTCAACTACTAATCACAGAAGTGAAGTATGCGTATTGGAACCTGAACAGGCCCCACTAACACCAGATGGGTACTCAAGGGTTTCCCCTGGTGTCAATTTCAGTGCAATGGTACAGCCTACTAACAAGGTGGATCGGGAGTACTACGAAGGGTTAATTGAGGATGTCAGTCTTGGTGGTATGTTTATTGAAATTGCCCGTCCATTTCCAAAAGGCAGTGTAGTCGATATTAAATTTAAATCAAGAATGAAAAATGATGATCGGCCTGTTATTGCGAAGGGGTTGATTCGATGGACAAGAAAGTGGAAGAAACCACATGGAATGGGTATTGATTTTATAGAGTTTAACGGACTCGGAACTACCCCTTATAAAGAGTGGTTCAAGTCGCATTTTCAAAAGGCGTAGTAATATTCAAACTACTTCAACTCATAAATTCTGGGCTTTGTCAATTGACTACGGACAGGTCTTACAAGAATTGCAATAATCAAACCGATACAAATATTAGATTGATGCCAATATCTGATGTGATATAATCCTCTTATGGCTATAAAAGAAGATGTAGAAAAGATTGTTGTAACGGCAAAGGTTGAAATAATAAAATGGGTAGCTGGAATGCTTTTAGCGCAGGCTGCGATAGTTGCCACTCTTGTCAAACTACTTTAAAACAATTATAATGGCTCATTTTTTTTCGTGGCTAACATTAAAGCATAAATCTACAAACGCCCCATTCCTGCTTCCACTAAAAACTTCCTGATAATTCATAGACATCCACAGTTTCCTTCTTTAATGATTTCGGCATTGACCAAAGGGTTTCATTAATCTTATCTACAATATTACCTGCGAACAACGTTTCCTTACAAACAGAACACACCGATGCGGGAACATTCTCAAAAATAACATAACGGCCCTTCCATTCTTGAAAATGTCTAATGTTTTTATTATCCATATCATTGTGACATACAGGACATTCCATAATCATTGCCTCCTTGTTTTCATATCTTCACACCATTTAGTTAAGATTGGTTCATAAACAGTTATTATCACTCCCTGAGAATTAGACAAAACATGCAGAGCCTTTCCTTCCACAGTTACACCGTAAATAAGGCAACTAGGCGAATATTTGTCATCAAAATATTTTTCAATAATTTCTGCATTCTCACCTACAATCACTTCTGAATTTAGAATATGTCTTAAAGCCATTTGCTCCTGTGCATGAATAGTGTAACAATGCTTCTTATCTTTGACTCTTTCTTTTAATCCATTTAATGAAATCAATCTTGTACGCCTTTTCTTATCATATCTTATTTTAGTGGCTTAGCCGCCATTCGCTTCAATGTTCTGGAAACTGGATCTACTCCAATACCCGTATTCTCCAATGCCACTACCCCGAGAATCGGTTCAACGTCTTCTGGGCCAAAAATTATCTGAGTTACTGTTTCTGAGCCCATAAATGAAACTCTGGCAAAGCCATATTTATATTCCACCGGCTGTCCATTAGCTAATTCATATACCTCCTTCCCTTCAACCTGAATCCCCAGCTGAACAAGGTCAGACTCTGGCGCCATACAATCTATAGCTCCGGTATCTACCAAAAATTCTGCTTCGTATTGCTTATCAGATTTTGTTAAATTAGTAATTGTGGCGGTTACCTTTATTATTCCCATGACATATCGCCTCCTTATTATATTTTAAAGAACCCGTATTGTCTCAAATTTCCAGATTTGTTACAACACGAAACCTAATGGAGTTACGTACCCAATTTTATATTTTCTTGCAATCGCTGCGTCTTCTTGTCCTCGGCGCCATTTGTCCGGGAATCGTGAGATAGTATTTTCGTGTGTTTTCGTGGCTAACAACCAATCACCAATTGACAATTAGCAATCCCAAACTCTCTTGTTTCTAACTCCTTGTCTCTTACTTCTTGCCTCGTGCGTCATGCTTCGTTTTGTTGACTAATAACCTCTGACTAAATCATTTAACTCTCTTCTTCCTCGCTTCATATTTCAGGTTTCATACCTCTAACTTTTGACTAATAACCACGGACCGATAGCCATCAGATTTCAATATTTTTTTAAAATCTTCAAATCTAATAGATGGATCATTCTTTCTCTCTGCAATAATCGTCAAATCATTAATATCTGCCAAGAGTTCTTCATAATCTTCAACCGACAAAATAGCAGAAGTCTTCTTTCCTGTCTCGTCTACTATGAATTGAGTATTCATTTGCACTTCCCCTTTATAACTGCAATCTAAATAATAGAAGCTGAGCCTAATTGAAACATGCTAACCATTATTATATATTTCACTTCTATGCCCTACTGCCTGAATTAATATCAAATCATTTTCGATTGTAAAAACAACTCTCCAATCGCCTATCCTTAGTTTAAAAGCTCCCTTATAATTACCTGATAAAGACTCAGGAGTTACGCTATCAAAATTATGAGAAAACCAAGAAACCTTTTTCAGAATACGCCTGATTATTGGTCAGTCAAGCCTCGACAAATCTTCTATCCATTCTAACCTAGCCAAATCTCTTTAGTACCTCATCATGAGAAACTTTCCTGGAAACACTCCTAAGTCTTCGTTCTAATTTTTCTTTAAATCCTTTTTTCAAGTGCAATCCCGAGTCCGTATCTCCTACTTATGAGTATTATAAAACACCTTGTCAAATAAATCAGTAACCGTTCATATGATTTACCTGTTTGTAAGCCTTCATCTTGTCCTCCATATCCACAATTCGAAGTCTGATATCAGAACTCGGATTTCTTCTTTCTGACCTCCCTACTTCTCTGTCTTCCACAATCAATCTACAATCCCCAATCGTCAATCTACAATCATACCTCTTTCTCCAACACACTCTTATACACCTCATTCTGAGGATTAAATTCAGGTACTATTTTCTTTAGCATTCTTATAGAACACTCCACGTTTCCAGCGTATGCAAATTGTATAAGCTCATCAACATCTTTTTTAAAATCATTCCAATTCACGTTTGTAATGCCTGCAACCGTTATACTTTCATATTTAGTATGTTTATCGGTATCATTTATTAATAACTCTTCATAGAGTTTTTCTCCTGGTCTTAAGCCGGTATATTCAATCTTTATCTCTTCAGGAGTAAATCCCATCATCCTTATCATATCATTTGCCATATCTGCAATCTTTATAGGTTCTCCCATATCCAATATGAATATTTCGCCACCTTTTCCCAGACTGGCAGCCTGCAGTACAAGCTGTACTGCCTCGGGAATGAGCATAAAGTAACGTGTAATATCAGGATGAGTTACCGTTACCGGACCGCCATTTCTGATCTGCTGTTTGAATTTGGGTACTACACTACCAGAACTATCAAGTACGTTTCCAAACCTGACTGCAACAAAATCACAATCACTTACATTATTAAAGTTCTGAATGAATAATTCACACACCCTTTTAGTTGCCCCCATTACATTTGTGGGTCGTACGGCTTTATCAGAAGATATTAATACAAATTTTTTAACTTTATGTTCATCTGCCAGTAATGCAACTTTTATAGTTCCTACAATATTATTAATTATCGCCTCACATGGATTAAGCTCAACAAGTGGTACGTGCTTATAAGCAGCAGAATGGAAGACGATGTCTGTATTAAGTTTTTGTAAATGCTCTTCAATTTTCAGTGGTTTAGTTACACTTTCCATGATAGAGTGGAAAAACACACTTGGATGATTTCCATTCATTTCATGATCAATCTTATATAGCCCAAACTCATTACTATCAACCAGTGCATTAATAGAAGGACTATGCTTCACCACCTGCCTGACAAGCTCAGAGCCTACTGATCCGCCAGCTCCAGTTATCATAATAGATCTCCGATTAATAAAGCTCGCTATCTGCGCCTGGTCAAGATCTTTTGGTACTCTTTTCAAAAGATCCTCAACCTCAATTTCTTTGATTTGAGTTATGCTTACTTTTCCATTAACAATATCAGACATGCTTGGAAGTGTCTTAATCTTAATCTGTGAGGCTTTACAATCTTCAATTATCTCTCTAACCTTCTTGTCCGACGAAGAAGGAATTGCAATCAACACTTCTTCAATACTGTTTTTCATAATTATATCGTTCAACTTCTTCGAACCGGAATAAATGGGAATACTATGTAATTTCATTCCAACCTTGGTATTATCATCGTCAACAAAACAGATAGGGTTATACCCAGACGAAGAACCATACCTCATCTCTTTTACTATCATTTGTCCCGCTTCTCCAGCACCGTATATTAATATACGACTTCCATCCATATTATCGCTTGTAATGTAATGTCTATGTATTCTTGTACTGAAACGCAGGCCACATGCACTTGCCATAAAAATAAGCCAGTACATTATGAATATACTTCGTGGAGTTTTATCTTCTTGTAAAAAGAATATTAGAACAACTGCTATAATTGTGCTTATTGTAATAGCCTTTATGGAAGTAACGAGGCAATCGATACTGGCATAACGCCATACCGCCTTATACATACCGGTTCTAATGAAGACAGGAATAGTAATCACGATCATTATGGGCAGCGATATTTCTATGTAGCTTACATAAAACAGAAATTCATCAAAATCAAACCTCAAAAAGAACGAACCAAGATATGAGAGGGTAATCAGCAAAATATCTACGAATATTAAAATCAGTTTTCTTTTCATTTTTTTATAATTCTAAAATCTGTAATCGTGATATATATTTGTCAAAATAAAATCGGCCACAAAAATGCACAAAAGCTTCAAAGATAAATACAATTTTATAAAACATACTTTTTGACCCCCATATTAACAATTTGATGTCTGAGATCAGAGGTCTGACTTTATTTCTTAGCCTGAATTATAAAAGGTTCAGGATTGTTAATCATTTTCCCAAGCATGCTACCAATAAATACCATTTCTTATAAGGAAACCATGAAACCAAGAAAATATAAGCTTAATACACTACTGGCGGACTTTACGTATAACATCAACTACTCTTTCAAGGTCTTCATTACTGAGATTTGACCCTGATGGTAAGCAAAGCCCTTTATCAAAGATTTTTTCAGAAAATCCGGTACCATAATAAGGACAATCCTTGAAGACAGGTTGTAAATGTAATGGCTTCCAGACAGGGCGTGCTTCAATGTTTTCAGACTCCAGGGCCAAACGGACATCTTCTCTTGTTGCGCCAAATTTGGGAGGATCTACCGTTAAACAGGTCAACCATCGATTACTTCTGCCAAATTCAGCCTCTGGCATGAATTGAATTCCAGGCAATCTCCCCAGTCCTTCTTTATAAAATTCAAAATTTGCCCGACGGCTCTTAACCCTATCTTCCAAAACTTTCAATTGTCCTCTGCCAATTCCAGCTAATACATTGCTTAATCGGTAATTGTATCCAATCTGAGAATGCTGATAATGTGGAGCAGGATCTCTTGCCTGTGTAGCAAGAAACCTCGCTTTTTGTATTAATCCCTCGTCATCAGAAACCAACATTCCACCGGTAGAGGTAGTAATAATTTTATTACCATTGAAAGAAAAAACCCCGAACTTACCAAGAGTCCCGGTATGTTTGCCTTTATAGTAAGCACCAACAGATTCTGCTGCATCTTCAATTACAGGAATATCGTATTCATTGCATAATTTCAAAATGGGGTCAATATCAGCACTTTGCCCATATAGATGGACCAGAATTACGGCTTTAGGAGTTTTGCCCTTTTTGATTCTGTCTAGTATCGCCTCCTCAAGAAATTGAACATCCATATTCCAAGTAGCATTTTCACTATCTACAAATATTGGAGTTGCACTCTGATAAACGATAGGATAAGCACTGGCTGAGAAAGTAAATGTTGAGCAAATAACCTCATCATCCCTCTGGACATTCAATAAGATTAGAGCTAAATGGATAGCGGTACTGCCGGAACTTAGAGCAACAGCATACTTCGAGCCTGTTAATTCACAAAACTCCTTTTCAAATAAATCCTCATGAGGACCTACCGGCGCAATCCAGTTTGTATCAAACGACTCCTTTACAAACTCAAATTCCTTGTCTCCCATATGAGGAGAAGATAGATAAATACGTCTATTCATATATAAAATCTCGTACGATCTATAATATATTTATTCCTTACATTTAAGAGAAAATAACGGTAATGTTTTATTCATTCATTTTCAACATATTCATTTTCCTAACAACTATTATTAAAGTAAACAATACTGAAAGAAAAATAAGAGCGGCCTTAACATCTGATACTTTATACATTATAAGTGCTACTATTCCAAAAAATATTCCGATGCAATAACTAATCAAAACTGTTTTTCTAACAGAAAAACCTCTGTCAATAAGCTGATCGTAAAAATGACTTCTGTCTCCTGGGAAAACTGGTTTTTTATTTATATACCTTCTTGTGTATGTTAAAGCAGTATCAAAAATGGGAACACCACAAATTAAAATCGGTATAAGGAAGAATTTATACTCAAATGGTGTGTCAGAGTAATGAATCATTAGTACAGACAACATCATACCAAGAAACATACTTCCAGCATCACCCATGAAAATCGATGCAGGATTAAAATTAAATACGAGAAAAGCCACACACGACCCCAATAGTGATAAAGATATTGCAATGCCCATAATATTGTTATTATCTAGAAACAAAACAAAGAAAAATAATGAAGAAATGGCAGAAATACCAGCCGCAAGTCCATCTAATCCGTCTAAAAGATTTAATGCATTACAACCACCTGTTATATAGAAAATAGTTAAAGGAATTGCTATATATGGAGCGGGAAAAGTCTCTACTCTAAATCCTATAGAAACCAAGCCTATGGCTAATATAATCTGCACAAAAAATTTATATGTTTGTTTTATATCAAATAAATCATCTAACAATCCCAAAGAAGTTATGATAATTGAAGCCGTTAGTAATCCCAAAAAATACGTTCTAATAAATGAAAACTGATGATTTGCAATTACTAATGCAATTAAGATTCCTAAAACTAATGCAATACCCCCTAAATATGGTATGGGTTTCTTATGCACTTTAAGATCATTGCTGGGATTATCAAAAACATTTGCGACAAAGGCAATCTTTCTAGCTAATGGCGTAAACAAAAATGTTAAAATGAAGGAACTTATCGGTATGAAAATGTATTCAAGCATATTATTTTATACTTATCAAATTACTAATTAAATGCTTTACAAGCTACTATATGCAGAAAGATACAAGAATCTATGCTCCTTGCAATATTTTACATAAGATTTTGGCAATCCAATGAGATACCCATTTAATAAAGTATGTGGTTTTTCCAATGGATAATTTGAGCTAGTTCTCAAAAGACCTAATCAGCATAAAATGTTCCGCAGCTTGCAGTCCTACAGAAATACCGGTTTTTTGAGTGTATATTTTTATAGCTTCAAGGGAACGGGGGTGAGGAAAATCTCTCAGTTCGCTTTTATAACAACTAAATGCCTTGAGCTTTAAATCTAAAGTATCAGTAGTATCATAAAAGACATTCGGTATGAAATAGTTTCCAGAAAAAGGAGCCGACCATTCAGTAGACGATACAGGTGCGTATAGTAACACTTTCTTTGTTGGAGAATCAGGGACTGGTCGAAGTGCAACCATAGTAGATTCAAAAATTAAAGTATGATCTTTATTAATATCAGGGTGGTGAGTAAAAACAATATCAGGCTGTAATTTCTTGACGTACTTTTCGATTATCTCGTTTATTTTAATATGTAGCAAACTATCTAACTTCATATCCGGAAGGTTTTCAGAAAACAGTTCCTTTACTCCCAATAGAGAATTTGCTTTCTTCGCTTCATTCCTTTTCTGGACAATCATCTCCTTGTTATTCTTGTATTGAGAGGAACAACCTTCTGTCAAGATTAACACATAGACTTCATCATTATTAATTTTGCTGTGCCATGCAATAGTACCACCGGCCCCTAAAACCTCGTCATCAGGATGGGCAGCAATAACAAGAACTCTGTTTTTTTTATTTTCTTTCAACCTAACCTAATGCCTATTTGGAAAAAATGTGATTTAAGGATATCTGAACATTCCAGCCTTTTATTTCCCGCTATCTGAACACATGTCAACTTCAATAATCCTTCACCCGTACTTACAGTAATACCCTCCTTATCAATATTCAATATTTCACCACTCGCATTGCTTCTTTCAGTAATATTAATCAGTTTTCCTTCCCATATAAAAAGTTTTTTCTTTCCACAAAAAGTAAAAGCGCCAGGATATGGATCACTCAGTGCCCTGATCCAATCATATAAATTATACGCACATGTGTTCCAGTCGATAATCCCATCACCTGGAATCCTCTTCGTCCAATAACTTGATCTTTGCTCATCTTGCTTCATTCTGAGAACTTCTCCGTTTAAAATCAAGGGAAAATATTTCTCCATTAATATGACATGAGCGTCTAAAACTTTTTGGTACAAACTTCCTGCATTATCACTTCTTGTAATCTCTACATCCAGTTGACCTATTATATCACCGTTGTCAGCATCTTCTCCTAGATAAAACATAGTAACACCTGTTTTTCGTAACCCAAAAACAATGGCCCATGTCAATGGAGCACGCCCTCTATGTTTCGGGAGCATTGTAGGATGGATTCCAATACAATTATTTCTACAAAGAGTGAAAAACTTCCGTTTAACTAATTGAGACCATCCTATAACAAAGGCGATGTCAGGGGCTATTATTTTAATAATCTTAAGTGTATCATCGTCATTGATATTTTTAATTTTATAAAGTGGGATTTTATATTCGGCAGCTAAATCATCAAAAGGTTTGTTGCCAGACATCTTTATTCTTAAATCATCCTTAAGGGTAAATATACCTGCCACGTTGCCATTTAATTCCAGCATTTTTTTTAGACATACCCACCCTTCATCATTAAAACTAACATAAATTATTTTCATTTTTTTCATTAAACAAATGGTTTATAAAGTTTTCTGAACTTATTAAATAATTATTAGCTGAACTATTTTTCAAACTTTCACGTTAATTCTATTCTTGTTAATATGTACAAAATCATGGATAAGCATCTAGATATATAAAAGTATAATAATACATTTTGTTTCCATATAGGTTCAACCGCCTTCTAAAGCAAAATAAAACAAGCGGGCACGTTCGTCGCTAATTCTCACCTCATAGGTTCCGTTAATTGGTTTTACCTCTTCTCCTGTTTCTGCATCGATCAGGGTTTTTTCTGATAAATTACTGGAAGAGAACTGAACAGTTTTTTCTTCAAGTCCATAAGTTGAGTAGTCAGACACCAAAACAATACCACGTTCATTTAACTCTTTAACCCTGACAACAGACCATTTATTAATAATAATTGGTTTTAAAACCTTACCTTTAAGTGCAATCTCCTCGAATCGCTGTAACAGTATATTCGCCTCTGCCATGTATTTCATATCACCCACATCTATATCCTTGCCCGCATACATTAAGTATCCGGAAAAGTTAGGTGCCATCATAGCTTCCAGTATCTGGTACTTCATCTGAGCATATGGGTCTAGTGCACACGCCGGGTGCATATATGTTAGCCCCGGAGAGAGAGTAGGGATAAGTGGTCGGGCATAAACCCCGAGTTTCTCTTGGGACCTATACAGAGTATCTCCAATTAACTTAGGAGATCCATCAAGGTATGATATCCAATTGATATAAGTTTGTCGTATATCAAAGTCAAAGGCTTTAAGGGTCTCCGCAGCAAATGAGTTTGTAAACTGCAGCCATGAGCTGATTCCTAAATATATGTTTTTATTTAATCCTTTTGACATGGCATACTGAATCAATTCATCCTTCATATCCTGTACCGTTTTACCATAATGCCAGAGTGAAAAGTCCTTCCAGAGCGTTCTGTATTCATCATTGCCAACCCATTTCTCTTTCATGAATATAGTTGGATCAATATTTCACGTAAACTCATGCCCTGAAATTCCATAAATTATTTTGTAATTGGTATGTACAAATAAAAATCCCCGATTCTCATCTTTATATGAAAACAGGGGATACTTTCTGCTTACTTTTTTCTAATTTACCGGAATAAATTTAGAACATATTCAATGCCAAGGAAGACGTTAGGCTTCTCTCAAAATCATATACTGCCCACATGACGGAGTGACCAGTATAGAAAATCCTCATTAACTAGAAAAATGTCTCAGGGACAACAACAAGGTCTCCCGGTTTCAGAATTATATCCAATGATCTGTCACCCTTTTTTGCCTTTTTCAGATCGACAATAATGATCTTCTCCACTCCATTTTCAATCCTTGTAACAGTGGTCCGGTTGGGTGCTGCAAAATCTGTAAAGCCCTGCGCCTTGGCAATTGCCTCAAGTACAGTAATGTTTTTGCCAAGTATCGGGATTGCGCTAGGCTTTCTTACTTCACCCATTACATATATCTCTTTATCACCATACCTTTTCATCTCTTCGAGATTAAGTCTTATCGTGATCTGAGGGTTTTTCAGATATCCACCATCTCTTAATAGTTTTTCCAGTTTCTCTTCAGCCTCTTGAGCAGATAAGCCTTTTACCTCAACTGATCCAATAAGCGGATACACTATCGTGCCATTATCAGCCACCCTTAGAGTTATAGTTAAGTCTTCCTCCTCAAACGTCTCTATGTCTAAAATATCACGCGTGTCTAACAGGTAAACACCCCTTTTATTAACAAGATTCTGTTTTTTAGGTACTTCTTCTGTTTGAAATATATTGTCATTCTCAAAGCCATCAGTATCATCATTATCAGCTATATGAGCTCTTGATGACTTCGTATGTGAACTATAATTATTTGTGCTTTGGCTACTAGAGGATTGTATAGGCATGTCCGAACATCCGACAATCGATATAATTAAAAAAAATACAATATATATTGAAAATATTTTCTGCATCTACACTCCTCATTTTCCCTCCACTATATAAACAAGATTAGAATATCCGCTCATTAAAAGGCAAAGTTTATCCCGACCGAGGATTTATTAATTCTATCTGATTGAAGTTCAAAATTTACATGCCTGTCTTTGTATGAGTGTTGTACATCAACGTTCATCCACTTATTAATGTTATATTTAGAAGTAAAGCCAATACCAAAAATATGATCCTTTCTTTCTGAATCAAGGAACGTATTTTTGTCAAAACTAACATATAGAGAAACCTTCCAATCCTTCTGTAGTTGACGTGAAAGGTCAATCCGACTACTATTATTTATAGAGGCATTACTATTGGCTGTAAATTCAGCAATACTGGGTTTCCGACCGGCTGTTATGCGTAAATCCATCCGACTTGACAGATCAACAGTCACTCCCAGTATGGCAGTTACAGTGTTTACATTATGCTTATCAATATCATCAAAATCCATGTATGTATGTCCAATTTTAAAGCTACCTGTTGTCCTGGCCGTGGCAGACCACTCAATACCTGCCATTATCTGGTTAGTGTGAGAATCGCTTTGCGGATCTGAAACACGGCTTGTCTGAAATTCGGTAATGGTGTATGAATATTCCGGAAATATGGTTACTTTGGGAGAAAGATTATGAGGAACCCTTAATGTAAAGTTGTGTGCATTTCTGTTAGCACGCGCTAAACCTTTTTCGTCATATTGCTGATCAAAATTCTCATAAGTGAAATCTACATCAAAAGTTCTGAAATAGTCAGGTAAACTTATCATCGTACTGAAGGTATTAGATATAACCCCATGTAGATTGTCGGTTTCACCGCCTGACGCGCCAAAGGTGTCCGAATAAGAGTCCTGAAAGTGGACATCAAAACCATGAGGAAAGCTGAACATTGCGTCGGCCTTGACAAAGTGATTGTGCTGGTTCTGCTGAGCGTTGTCCCTGTTGTTTTTGTAATCAGCCTTCCAGTCGGCACTTAATGAGTGATCTTTACCAGGCAACCACCAACCTCCCCGAATTGGCAAGGTTAATCTCAGACCAGGCGAAACAGTATTCGTTATGTCACTCCTCTTCCTTTCACGCTGGCCATCCAATGCGATCCCCTTAGCGGAAACCTGAAATGCATTATCATCAGTCTCAACCTTTTCACTCAATTTAGGGTTTATTATTAATGGACCCCAATGAATCTGTCCCGGCTGTCCCCGATCACTCTTCCCCATTGCCTCCTGATATCTTTTTGCATTAATACCATGTGTATCCGGAGTATCTTGAGAATAAGCACTGTTGCTTATCAAGAGTCCGGTTATCACAAAAACAATAAATATTGTTAGGAATTTTATTTTATCAGTACTAATTCAGTTATCCCCTCAAACACATTTCTTAGCTTAAATATGCGAAATATTAATATTTAAACTCAGCCAGACCCGCTTGCAGATTCTGTCTGCCTGTCTGGATCGTTTGGAAAATCATCTGCCACATCTCCCACTCCATCTCCATCTGTGTCTGTCGTCTCGGTAGAGTCGTTCGGGAAGGCATCTGCCTCATCACCTGTACCGTCACCGTCCGAGTCGGTAGTCTCATCAGCATCGTTTGGAAAATCATCTGCATTATCACCCGTACCATCCCCGTCTGTGTCCACTGTCTCATTGGCATCATTCGGGAATGCATCTGCGCTATCTGCCACTCCATCTCCATCAGTATCAGGGTCTTCTTCTGCTGCCTCTTCTTCTTCAATCTCAGTAGATGCGCCTGTGCCCCCACCTCCTGATTCATCTACCGGCGCAGATGTTGGCTGTTCTACAACCGGGGCAACTACAACCGGGGCAACTACAGTTGGAGCGGCTACTGTCGTATCACCAATAGCTGCTGGTGCCGGTGCAAGTTCTGTGGTCGATGTCTCTGTCTCTACAGTTCCATCTGCAGCAATAGTTGTAGTTTCTGTCTCTACAGTACCGTCAGCTTCTGCATGGGATGTTTCTGTTACAGTTTCTGTCTCTACGGTACCATCAGCACCCGTAACAGATGTTTCTGTTGTCGCTTCTGTATCTGATGTTCCATCTGCTTCTGTAGTGGTTGTTTCAGTCGTCGTGCTTGTTTCTGTCGTTCCATCTTCAGCCGTAGTGGTCGTTTCAGTTACAGTCTCTGTCTCTGCTGTTCCATCCGCTTGCGAAGTAGTTGATTCTGTAGTCGTAGATGTTTCTGTCGTTCCATCTGCACCCGTAGTGGTCGTTTCTGTTGTAGTCTCTGTCTCTGCTGTTCCATCCGCTTCTGCGTGAGTTGCTTCTGTAGTAACAGATGTTTGTGAGGTCCCGTCAGAAGCCGTAACAGTCGTTTCAGTTGTAGCTACTGTTTCAGCTGTACCATCCGCATTAGCAGAGGTTGTTTCTGTTGTAGTGGATGTTTCTGTTGTTCCATCTGTACCTGTAGTAGTAGTTTCTGTTGTCGTCTCTGTCTCCGCTGTTCCATCTGCTTCTGCATGAACTGCTTCAGTTACAGTTGATGTTTCCACGGTTCCATCGGCACCTGTTACAGTCGTTTCTGTTGTGGCCACTGTTTCTGTTGTTCCTTCAGCTGTCGCAGAGGTTGTTTCTGTAGTAGTGGCTGTTTCTACAGTTCCATCAGCACCAGTAGTAGTAGTTTCAGTTGTAGCTTCTGTTTCAGCTGTACCATCTGTTTCTGCATGAGATGCTTCTGCCACTACTGATGTTTGTGTGGTCCCTTCAGCAGTGGCTACGGTTGTCTCTGTAGCAGTTTCTGTGTCTGTGGATCCATCAGAATTAGCAACAGTTGTCTCTGTTTCAACTGCTGAGATTGTGCTACCATTAGCAGCCGCAATTGTAGTTTCAGTTGTAGCTACCGTATTTGATGTTCCATCAGTATTAGCGCTTGTAGTTTCTGTTGTAGCCTCCGTTGCTACAGCCGTAACAACTTCACCATCAGCACCAGTAGTAGATGTTGCGGTTTCAGTAATTACTTCAGCGGTTGTCACTGTTTCACCAGTTTCAGCATTAGTAGTGCTAGTTTCAGTTCCGGAGGTAGTTTCAGCGACTGTTACGGTAGAAGTTTCACCCGTTTCGGCGCTAGTGGTCGCAACCTCAGCTTCGGTGGTCACTTCAGAGGTTGTCACTGTTTCACCTGTTTCAGTGTCGGTGACCGTTGTTGAAGTACCGGTGGTTGTAGCTGAAAGTTCAGCCACGACCTGTGTAGTGGTAGCACCCGTTTCTGGATCAGTAATTTCCGTCTCTACAGAACCACTGACAACTGCGACTGCCACCGTACTAGTAGTTGCAGTTGTTGATTCCGCATCTGTTCCGGTAGTCTCTGCGGTTTCTGTTGTTGTTACTGCAACCGTATCACCGGAGTCCATTGCCACTGATCCAGCAGCAGTTTCAAGTGAAACGGTACCTGTTACAGTAGCAACCGCAGTGGCTCCTGATTCTGTTTCAGCAATCGCAACTGCATCTCCAGGACCCATGGCTACCTGACCGGCACCAGTATTTGCTTCTATAGCACCGGAACTAACAGTCAATGAAACATCACCGGAAGGTGACAGACCAACAGTAAATGCATCTCCAGTTGCTGTTGTGATAGTGGCTCCTGGTGTAGCCCATACAGCACTACCTTCAGCCATACTCACCAGAACTGCCGGTACCCCTGTGTCGGGATTAACGCCAACATCCAGGCTAATCTCTGTACCTCTCACCGATGCCACACCTGATGGTGTTTCAAATTCCGTTAAGACTGTTTTACTCTTAAAGATACTTCCGCTAACATTACCGCCCTTTATGTTTATCACTCTGGCGACTAATCTTCCAGTCTCTTTTTGTTCGGCTTCCGACAACTCTCTTGAACCATAATCTATTGAAGCATTCTCTTCTACTTGCAGTACAGATCCATCTGCATATGTTATTTCGGCAGTTGCACCTTTACCGGTCTTAAGCACGTCACTATCAAACAGAGAAGAGTTTAAAATCCTGGGGCCAACCCTCTTGAGGGACAGCTCTTTGCCTTCATGAAGAATCTTAACATCACCCGTGAATTTGGATATAACAGCAATCCTCTCCTGCGCAGAAATGCTCTTTTGAGTATAAGGAAGAATCAAAGGAAGTATTAGAAAGGCAAGAAAAACAGACCTTCTGAATAATAACGAAAACGAAATATAGTTTGTATTCTTGTACATTTCTAATTTCCTTTCAAATTTAAGCAGACAAATCAAGAAGTGATAATCTGGGTTCTAAACTATGTGTATTACAGCCGTTACGAGATTTTCTCCAAGTTGCTTTACAGTGCTAAAACACCAAGCTATCTCAATCCATGAATATTAACACTATCTCCTATCATAAATTGTTGCAAAAAGCAAGATATTTCTGCATAGAAAATAACTATAAGATTCAATAATTTAAATACTTATGGCAAACTGAGGTTCACTTCGCCAGGTTGATATTTGATTTTGACCTCCTTCTGGCAAAATCTTTTATGCAATCCGTCAGAAGCTTCATCGGATTTCATGCTGTTTACTCATTGGAATACAACATGTAATACCATTAGTTATTTTCATGCTAGACGTTGTACCACGAACACTATAAAGGAAATAGAAAAAGTGTAATGATCTTTATTATTTATCAGGTAAGGCTGTATGAACTTTAATAAAAAATTATTTGTTTTATTTTTGATTGTAAAGGCTATGCAGAACAAACCGATACCTCTCATTGCAAAGCATTAAGAATATTTTATACTCGTAATAACCGGAGGGCATTAAGAGAGGACAAGACCGATACATGAAAAATCTAGCCAATCGCCACTGATTATCAAGAACTACTTAGATGTTTATTTTTATTTGTTTTTTACCATTAATTACAGTAGACTCCCGCTATTTGATGAAGTTCGCTCTGTTATTCGCAGGGCCAATAGATATCAAAAACGCAAAAAGGAAGTTCATAAGGACCTGAAACATGTTCAAAGAGAAAGATAACCGTAAGTATCCTAGAGTGGCGCCTCGTGTTAATTTTAGTGCAAAGGTGCAACATATTGACAAAGGAGACAGGGATTACTTCGAAGGCCTGGTTGAGGATGTTAGCCACGGGGGCATGTTTATTGAGATTAGCCGTCCATTTCCAAAAGGAAGTTTAGTTGTAATAAAATTTCATTCTAAAATAGAAAACTGTGAGAGCGCTGTTACTGCCAAGGGGCTGGTTCGCTGGACAAGGAAATGGAAGAAGCCTCACGGCATGGGGGTTGATTTCATAGAGTTCGAAGGACTCGGAAACACCCCTGCAGAAGAGTGGTTTAACAAACACTTCCAACAACAGTAGGCATGTTCGATCTCATTCTCGACACCTGCTACAAGTTCAAGACGTCTCTGAACACCTTAAATAGACTTTCCAAATCATCTTGTGTATGTGATGACATAACAGTCATCCTGAGACGGCTGGAATTGGCTGGAACTGTAGGCGGGCGAATGGCCGGAATCAATATACCTCTCTCATAAAGCAATTTTGAAATATCAACTGCCTTTTGTGTATCTCCAATCAAGAGCGGGATAATCTGACTTTGTGACGATATCATGTTAATTCCCAGTGACCCCAGCCTCTCTTTTATACAACGCACATTATTCCAGAGCGCTTCTCGCAGTGAAGGGTCTTCTTGTATCAGATTTATGCCGGCAATCGATGCGGCGCATACTGCAGGCGGAAGTGCTGTTGTATACATGAATGGCCTTGCTTTGTTCCTGAGATAACTAATCAAATCGTCATCGCCACAAACATACCCGCCCAGACTTCCAATGGCCTTACTCAAAGTACCCATAACAACATCTACCTCTTTGTCCAGATTGAAATGCTCAACAACCCCCCTTCCATTTTGTCCAAAGACACCTGTACCATGTGCCTCATCCACCATAACCATCGCATTGTATTTTGTTGCAATCCTTACAATATCCGGAAGCGGAGCCAGATCACCATCCATACTGAATACCGAATCAGTAACGATAAGTATACGGTTATACTTTGAAGATTTTTTGAGTATGTTTTCAAGTTTCTCCATATTGCAATGCGCATATACCCTGAAAACAGCCCCGGACAATCTGCATCCATCTATGATACTGGCATGGTTTAATTTATCAGAAACAACCAGGTCTCCGCCTGAAACCAATGATGAGATCACTCCCAAATTCGCCATATATCCTGTTGGAAAGACGATGGCAGCATCTTTCCTTTTGAACCTTGATATCTCCTTTTCAAG
>ENA-OREN01002620-OREN01002620.1-marine-metagenome-genome-assembly--contig:-NODE-2620-length-17909-cov-7.739121_pt1 | contig 17909 bp, 14 predicted proteins | sample MGYA00248624_ERZ508555 | MGnify/ENA primary metagenome ERZ508555 (study PRJEB26222, sample SAMN06267773) | marine metagenome | isolation source: Saanich Inlet, British Columbia, Canada | place...
CCAGGTGTTGTCACACCGGGTAAAAAACCAAAAATCTTCACTGGCAGATTTGGATAGGCAATAGACATCTCGATTTGATCAAGTGCACGTCTATACATAAAAACAGCGAAAGTATGAACCATCGGTGTAAAACCTTCACGGGCTAACCCGGCTGAAAAACCCATCATATTTTGCTCCATCAATCCCATTGACAAAAAACGATCTGGAAAAGCGTCACGAAATCCATCTACCTCACAGGAAGTTGTAAGATCACCGGATAGAACAATAACATCACTGTGAGTTTTACCCCATTTGACTATATTATTAGCATGTACGCGCTTGATAAGTTCCATCTTCTAACCTCTATAATCTCATTCTGGTCAACTGTTTCTTGTAGCTATCTCTCTCGAGATCATCTTTAAATCGTACATAGTGAAGATGAGGGTAGCGTTCCTTGAGTATATCCATACCCTGATAGGGTAAGGTTTGAGCAAGCACAACAAGTGGGCTATCATCGTGAGATGTTTCAAGAGCTTTACGCAATTCTAGAAGGTTATGTCCATCTACTTGTTTTGTACATGCTCCAAATGAAGAAAACTTGTCAAACAATGGCTCTAAATTCATTACATCTGCCGTTCTCCCATCAACCTGCTGTCCATTGACATCCACTACAATTTTGATGTTATTGATTTTGTGAAATGCCATAGACATTATGGCCTCCCATGTTTGGCCTTCCTGGCATTCCCCGTCTGAGAGAAAGACCCAAACCTTTCCTGTGTCACCTTTAGCTCGCCTAGCCCAAGCCACTCCTGCAGCCTGAGAGATCGTTTGCCCAAAGGAGCCACCGTTTGTCTCATGTCCAGGAGAATGCTCTGCACCGATCATTTCTAAAGTACTACCATCAACATTAAATTGATCAAGAGATGATTCCTCAAGCCTGCCAGTTTCAATAAGTGTTGCATAGAGTGTTAGAGCGTAATGCGTTGGTGAGAGGAAAAAGCGATCTAGATTGGGATCAAGTCGACCATTGTATATCATTCCACTGGCAGGTTTTGGATTAGTTTTGGAAGGTGAGCCAAGAAAAGGTAGTGGGATAGATGGCCCTTCGCTACGTCCAAGCCTCATTATTTGACAATAAAGCAGGCTAAAAATTTCAGCTGAAGAGCAGGCTTGGCTTAGATAACCGCCATGGGTTATAGTATGTTCGAGAACACGCCGACGGATACCTGAACTAATCCGCTGACATTCTTCTATCCAAGACAAGTTTTTCTTGATGGAATTATTAAGATTCATTGACAGGCTCAGTATCAGTGTCAATGGATGTAAGTTTTGGAGTATGCTTCGTTGAAGCCTTTTCCCGTTTCTTCGAGAAGGTCGACGAGCCACTGCAAGTCCCTAATAGAGCATGCCTCTACCGGACAATGTGTATAACGAACAGGAAATCCGATCTCAATTGTGGGAATCCCACGATTGAGATGTTGGGCGAACGCTCCATCAGTAATAACACCGACAACGCTAGCACGCTGAAGAGGGACACCGGCTAGCTCTGCGCTTTTTTCAATCAATTCTACAAGCCAGACAGGTGGAAGGACGCCTCCCAGTGTTCCCCGACCATGAAAGGTGTGAAGGTGCAGAATCGGACCACCACCTAGGCTGATATCACTATGTCCCTTCATTTCCGGGTTGTCAGTGGCAGGGCTGATATCAACCACAACTAGGGCGTCGGGATTCAACTCACGGACAGTCGGTACAAGAGCACGGATGCTGAACTCTTCCTGGACACTGGCAATTGCGGATATCCTGCAGTTAGTCTTCCCAGCAATACGTTGAAGCATTTGTGTAATGGATGCCAGACCTGCTCTGTTATCAAGAGAGTTTGCAAATATAGTATCTCCCTCAACGTGCCAACTACGCGCATAAACCCCGAAATCTCCGACCCTAAGCCCAAGCTTTTCAATGTCTTGGCTGTTACGCGCACCCACATCTAACCAACATTCGCTGATTGGCCGAACTTTGTATTTTTCGCTTTCAGGTGTGAGATGATGTGGCCAAGTGGTAAAAACTCCTGACACTAGTCCATTACGCCCTATAACCAAAAGCTTCTGCCCTGCAAGCACTCTTTCTGGAATTCCGCCGAGTTTATTTAGGCTGATGAAACCATCGTCACCAATTTTCCTGATCACAAAACCGACTTCGTCCATATGAGCCACAAATGCAATATGTGGCTCTCCTTTACCAATTGTGATACTTAGATTTCCTAGGTTATCTTCACTAACTTCTCCGTATTGTTGCCAGTTTTCACGAATGACTTTGGCGACAGGCCCTTCACGACCTGAAGGGCTTTCTATTTCGGTCAATTCACGAATATCCTTAAGGAACTCTTTCATGTTCTTCTTTGTGGAATATTGAATAATTCACGTGAGTTAAGCTCATGTGCAGCTTCGCGTATGCATTTATTGCGATTGATCGCTTCACTATCGACAGTAGAGGCAACAATTCTCTGGCCATCGGACACATTCCACCTAGCTGACACATCTACTGCAGTTTCATTGTTTAATATTCCAGCGGCCTGTGCGGCAGCGCCATAAGCTACAAATTCAGCAGATTTTGGGATTACCAGTTCGCGTCCTGAAAGGCGTAAGATAGTTTTCTGCCAGACTTTTCCTTTGGCACCCCCCCCCACCAGAATGATTGGGGCATCCGAATCAATACCAGAAGAATGAGCGTGCAAAACTTCGATTGACTGTACCAAAGAATATGCAACACCTTCATAAGCTGCGAGCAATATCTCACCAGGTGTCGTAGTATGATCTATACCCACTACACTGCCCCGAGCGTCAGGATAATTCGGTAATCTTTCTCCACTCAGATAAGGCATAACAACAACTCTTGTCTGATCTGCCACCTCAGTACGATCAAGACTAAGCATCTGAGCAATATTGTCTACCGCAAGCGTTGCATTCAAGGTGCAGGTCAATGGCAAATGCTCTCCGCTAGCTGACGCATGTGCGAAGACCTGGCCCGAAACATCGGCTGGTGCCTTGTGAGAAAGCATATAGGCAGTGCCTGAGGTTCCTAAACTGATAACAGGTATTCCTGGTTTGACTGCAAGACCGAGGGCGGCTGCCGCATTATCCCCTGTTCCACATGCAACAGGAATTCCGATTCGAAGACCTGTCCATGCCGCAGCATCACTAATGATTTTTCCAGCTTTCTCGTTAGGCTGAAGGACCTGGGGAAGCATCGATGGCTTCAGACCCACGAGTGAATGATTTAATACCTCTTGTACATATTTATTTTTGCGGCTGGACCACCAGCCGGTTCCTGATGCATCGCCCCTGTCTGTGATACCGTTACCAGTCAGTCTTTCGGTCAAAAAATCATGTGGAAGACGTATGAAAGCTGTCTTTTCAGCAATATGAGGTTCTGTACTTCTCAACCATGCCCATGAACACACCGAAAACCCCGCAAGTGGCTGGGTGCCAATTAGTTCTGTTACATTGACCGGCCCACCCAAAGCTTCTATCAGTTGCTCAGCCATATTAGCTGATCTTGTATCGTCCCACAGGATTGCTCGCCTCAGAGGCCTATGTGCTTTATCAAGGGTTACTATACCAAGTTGTTGCGCGGCTATTGAGATTGCTTCAATCTGCTCACAGCAACCGGTTTGGGAAAGTGCACCGGCTAAAGCACTCCACCAGTTCTCAGGATCTGTTTCGCTTGCTGGACCAGAGCGAAAAACTTCATGTTCAACCTGACCACTTGCCTTTATTTCACCATTGTCGACATCAACAACAATAACTTTGGTTGATTGAGTTGAACAGTCAACACCTGCTACAAGTCGGTTATGCATTTTATCTTTTCTTTATTCGTTAAATCAATTCTTAACATTCTAATTAAGAAAATTATATAAATTTTGGAGTAAAAGCTTTATTTAAAATAATAATAATTTTTACTAAGTTACTTTCAGCTCTTAGTTCCTGATTTTTGAGCTTCCTTTTGTTCGTTAAAATCGAAAAAATCTCTTCCCGCTTCCTCGTCTTCTTTTGCTGCAGCACGTGCGTTTGGATTTTCAGTGATTTTACTTTTGACGGCCTCTGCTGCCCTATCCCACACACTCCGATTCTCGTTTACGTACTTTTGAGACTCACGATAACCTTCCAACATTCCATTGACTTCAGGAATCACGTAACGTGCAACCATGTCCCAGCTCCGAGACGTGTTTTCGCGATTCGCCCAATCATGAACGAAACCTACTACTGTTCCAAAGCCACCCGTAAGCTCCTGCAAATGGCGGATCCGGTCAACCAGATCATCCGGTGTTCCAATTACTGCTAAGCTAACATCAGAGAAAGCATAGCCGTCTACCGCTTCATCAGGTGTCTTGTAGATGACTCCATCCCCGCCCTGTAGTGTTCCCACTGTGTACTCGTTGTTCGTCCGAAGAAGACCGTCACGGGCCTCCTCCCGTGCCTTTTCCCTCGTTTCTGCAATGTGCCAGCTGATTAAAATTCTCCAGTTTTTTCTATCTACTATTGTTCCATGCTTGGCAGCCGATTCCTCCGCGAAACCCCACTGATTTGGCAACGATCTCATACCAGCTAAAGACATTGAACCTAAAGAAAGCACACCAGCTTCGTATTTTCCAGCCAGCGTCATGCCGGAAGGGCTGAACATAGAAGCCACAGCAAATTCTATGTCTTTCTGAAGTGGCATTAGCTGCAACTTTGCGTTTTTGAGAGTGAACCATTCACACTCGTAGCTGAACCTTTCGCCTTTGAAAAGTCTTCGAATAACTCCCAGTCCTTCATCCTGCCTGTCTCTGGTAGTTATTGGGTCGATACCTAACATTTCGATATCGGATGGAAGTGCACCCGGACCGGTTCCAAATATCACTCGGCCTCTTGTCTGGTAATCGAGTTGTACGATTCGCTCAGCAACCATAAAAGGATGGTGGTACGGTAGGGAAACTACACCTGTTCCAAGCATTATTCTATTCGTCCGTTCGGCCGCCGCCGCCAGGAATAGTTCTGGAGATGCAATGGTTTCCCAACCGGTTGAATGGTGTTCGCCACACCAGAACTCATCAAAGCCTAGGTCATCTAGTTGCTGCACTAATTTTAAATCACTCTGAATTGATACCATAGGTTGCTCTCCTATGGGGTGGTGTGGTGCGAGAAATGCTCCGAATCGTTTATCCATATGTCTCTTGTTTGATTAGAATTGTAAAAATGGTTTCTGCTGATCTATTATTTTATTTCATAGCTAAGTAAAAGGTTTCATGTTTTCTGGGATGCCTAGGAATAGCAATTTAAATTTAATTCTTTATGAAAGTGACAGGCTACGAAAGCATTTGGTTTTTCTGTTATTGGTTCTAGCTTAGGAATTACTTCTTTACATATATCTTTCACATAGGCACAACGAGTTTGTAAAACACAACCTGAAGGCGGATTTGAAGGATCAGGGATGTTACCTCTAAGCAGAATATCTCTTGAACTGCCTGCCTTATATTTTGATATAGCGGCCAATAATGCTTCTGTATAAGGGTGTCTGGGGTTTTCATAAATATCTTCCGAAGATGCTATTTCTACTATCTTACCTAAATACATCACGATTATTCTATCACTAATATATTTCACAACTCCTAAGTCGTGGGCTATAAACAAATATGACAAATTAAATTCGTTTCTAAGATCTAAAAGCAAATTCAATATTTGCGCTTGAACCGAGACATCTAACGCCGAAACTGGCTCGTCACAGACTATGAAATCTGGATTGATACTAAGCGCTCTTGTAATACCAATCCTTTGTCTCTGACCACCACTGAATTGATGTGGGTATTTTCTTATATCATTTGCCGATAATCCCACTCTTTCCATCAACTCTTTAGCTCGATCTATTCTCTCTTTTGGAGTACCTATCTTATGGATTGCCATTGGTTCCGTTACGATATCTACAACCCTCATTCTCGAATCAAGAGAAGAATATACATCCTGAAAAAGCATCTGAAAATGTTTCCTGATGCTTTTCATCTCCCTCTGTGAGGCTTTAGTCAAATCGATCATCTGACCATTTATGTTGAATTTAATGCTACCTTCAGTTGCTTCATAAAGCCTTACAATACATCGACCAAGAGTCGTCTTTCCAGAACCACTTTCTCCAACTAAGCCAACTGACTCCCCTTTTTTTATGGTAAAATCAACACCGTTGACACCTTTGTTGAAGCTCACAATTTTGTTAAAGAAACCTTTGCGATTAGGAAAATACTTTTTGAGACCTTTGACTTCCAATATATTTTCATTAAATATTTCTATAGTCCCTCCCCATCGCTGTATTTCCAGCAACTTACGAGATGTTCACCAAGATCAAAAAATCCTGGAACTTTCTTTTTGCAGATATCCATTGCAACTTCACATCTTGGCTCAAAGCTACATCCTTTTGGTTGCATATAGGGATTTGGTACAGAACCTTTTATAGAAGAGAGTCTTCCTTGAGTTCTGATTTCTGGTCGGGATTTAAATAGTGCTTTAGTATAAGGATGAAGAGGTTCATCAAAAAGCTTTTTGGTGCTCGCTTTTTCTACAATTTTACCAACATACATTACTACAACATCATCTGTTACTTCTCCTATAACACCTAGGTCATGGGTAATCATCATCATTGACATTCCCAACTCTTTTTGCAGGTCTGTAATTAATTTCAGAATTTCTGCTTCTATTGTCACATCCAGAGCTGTCGTGGGTTCATCTGCAATAAGTAGTTTGGGATTACAAGATAGTGCAATTGCGATCATTACCCTTTGTCTCATTCCTCCACTTAATTGAAATGGATACTCATTCATCCTTTTCTCTGGTGCGGATATTCTAACACGATCAAGGGCGTCCACTGCAATTTTATTTGCTGTATTTTTATCTACTTTTTGATGCAAACGAATTGTTTCCATGAGTTGTTGCCCTATGTTGAGAACAGGATTCAGGGACATCATAGGCTCCTGAAATATCATAGCAATATCATTACCTCTTCTTTGGCGTATTTGTTTGCTATTAATTCCCAGTTTCGCTATGTCAATTCTATCCCCACCATCAGGGTAGAAAAAAATATTTCCTTTTTCAATCTTACCTTCTGGTTGTGGATGCAGTAGCAACAGAGACAAAGCAGTTATGGTTTTTCCACACCCACTTTCACCAACAACTCCAAGAGATTTGCCTTTTTCTATTTTAAAATTAACTCCGTCTACAGCTTTAACAATTCCTTGCTCAATATGGAAATAAACCGCTAAGTCTCTGACATCTACTAATACATTATTTTCTTCCATTTAACACATCCTTTGAGAATTAGAATCTTGGGTAGGGCATTAAAACTTTAACCAGCAGAAATTTATCTGGAATGAGGATCATTCACATCTCTTAAAGCATCTCCGACAAAATTATAACATAGTACGGAGACAACAAGAAATAAAGCAGGACTTATGAGCCATGGGAAATGCTTTAATGTTTGGACTTCTCTTAGCTGATTTAAAAGTAGACCCCAACTTGTCATGGGAGGTTTTATCCCCAGGCCTAAAAAACTGAGGGCAGCTTCACCAATTATCATTATTGGGATACTCAATGTTGCAATAACAATGATATGGCTTAAGACATTTGGTATAATATGTTTTGCAATAATTCTGCTCGCACTGGCACCAGATACTTCCGCAGCATAAATAAAATCGGATCGACGAATTGCCAACACCTTTCCTCGGACTTCTCTAGCCAATCCAGCCCAACCGATCAATCCAAATATGATGACAATGCCTAAATAGACATAAATAGATGGCCATTCCTTAGGGATGATAGACGCTAGTGCCATCCACAGAGCAACTTGCGGAATAGTTCTAATAATCTCGATAATTCTTTGAATAAAATTGTCAATCCAACCACCATAATATCCGGAGATTGTGCCAATAATTGTTCCTATAATTAATAAAATTATTACTCCTATAAGTCCGATTGAGAGTGAAACTCTTCCACCAAAAATTATTCTTGATAACAAATCACGTCCTATTATATCAGTACCTAGTAAAAATAATGAGCCTTCTTTAACCCCGAAAAAATGAATATCACTATTGATGAAACCTAGCATTGTATATGGCTCACCACGGACAAAAAAATAGATAAAATCTTTTTGCTTAAGATCATCTTCATATACAAACCTTAAGGTTTTTGGATCTCTTGCAGCTACTTGTCGATATATAAATGGTCGTATGTGAAAGTTACCTTCTTTATCAAAAAAATTTATTTTTGTAATTTGTGGGGGTGCATATGTATGAAATTTATAACTCGTTAGCATTCCATAAGGTGCAAAAAAATTTGCAAAAATAACGACGGTGTATAAGAAAATTAGAATGACTGATGATATAACTGCAACCCTATGCTTAAGAAACTTACGCCACATAAGTTGCCCTTCTGAAAGCGTCAGAAACTCTTCATTTTGCTGAGATTTTTTTCGTATTATAAACACAGAAATAGCTTTAAGTTAACTCATACCTAATACGAGGGTCAGTGAGAGCGAGGGTAATATCTGCAATTAAATTTCCCAAGACAAGAATAATTGATATTACTAATAATATTGTTCCTGCAAGATACATATCTTGTGCAATTAATGAATCGTAGAACAAGGGCCCAATAGTATTTAGATTCAAAACGATAGAGACTAGCATTTCAGTGGCAATAATCTCAGGGAGATAGACTCCAATCCTACTAATAATTGGATTGATTGCTATTCTAGCTGCATGTTTCCAGTTTACCGATGCCTCAGAAAGTCCCTTGGCTCTTGCAGTTTGTATGAAAGGTTGTTTAAGAACATCCAACATATTTCCCCTCATAATGCGCATCGTGTTAGATGTTTGAGCAATACCAATGGCAATGATTGGTACAGGGAGATGTTTTAAAAAATCAATAATTTTATCCATATTCCAGACTTCCCCAATAAATTCATTGGAATAAAGGCGACCAATATATGTGGAATCAAACCAAAAGATGGATATCGTAATAATAAATACTGCAAGAATAAATCCTGGGATAGCTATTCCTATAAATGCAATAAAGGTTAATATGTAGTCCAAAATACTGTACTGATGTGTAGCAGAATATACTCCTATTGGAAGAGCTATCAGTAACGCAAAAATTAGTGCGCTAAAATTGAGAAAGAGCGTCATTGGAAGTCTTTCTTTTAAAATATCAGTAACTGGAGTACCTTGGAGTGACATAGCAATACCGAAATCTCCTTCTGGAAAGCCTTTAACCCATCTCCAGTATTGAATCCAAAAAGGTTGGTCTAGCCCATAACGCTCTCTGATTTGCTCTATATATTCTTTAGAAACGCTACCCCCTCCTGTAGAGGCAGCTACAGCAGCATACGCATCAGCATAATCACCAGGAGGCAATTGAATTATACCAAAGCATACGATGGATATAATAATGATTACCGGTATGGAAAATAATATTCTTTTAACTATATAGCTAAATAGGCCCATTACGGTTTATTGCGTCCTTGGAAGAAATCTTACAATAATAGAAAACTTAGAAAGTGGGTTGGAAATGAAGGAGAGCCAAACCCAGGAAGGGGTAACAGTATAAATTAACTTTACCTCTTCCTGGAAAGTTTAAAAAATTTCTTTAATTTGGCCTTTTTGGTGGATATTTCTCGTATACCTGCATATACCGAAATGGAGGATCAAAGTTTCCATATTCTTGAACTCTTGTAGACTCCAAAACCATGTTTCCAAGCCTATTCGAATTAATAAATGGACGTTTTCGGACCCCGACGTGTATCATAAATACATTTTCAGCCATTATTTTTCCCGCTTTTTTTCCGAGCTCTATTCCTTTTTCAATACTTGATGTACTTGCTGTTCTCAGCAAGTCAGAAAATTCGTCATATTCTGGCGAAAATCCACCTTTTTGAAAGGCATTTTTATGGAAGTGCGGAGAACCCGGCTTTGTAGGAATCCATTTCTCTATTGCAAGAAGAGGTTCATTGTAATCTGTAAAATCGTGAGTGGACATTTCATAAGTGCCCGCATCGTAATTTTTCCGGTAAAGGGTCTGATGAGTTTCATTAAGAATTAATTTTATTCCTACTTCTCCAACCGTGGCAACAATCATTTCTGACATCGGGGTATATAGATCATGAGCATACATATCCCAAATCATTTCCAGTTTCTCACCGGTGGGTAGTTCCCTGATTCCATCACCATCTCTATCTACAATGTTGGCATCATCAAGAATCATCCTGGCTCTCTTTGGATCATACTCGGAGTAAAGGTAACCAGACGCTTCATCAAAGTAGGGAGAATCCATTGCCCATGAAGCTCCGATTGGTGTCATAAGATCAAAGGCCAACACTCGTGAAATGTTTTGCCTGTCTATAGCTAAAGAAAGTGCACGTCGAAAGTGTACGTTTCTATTGACAGCCCTAGCTTCTGGGTCCTTAGCGTCGAAATTAAAACTAATCTTCATTCCTGAGGCGTTTGAGAACCCAATTGAATAATCTCTTTGAGGTTTACCCTTTTCTTCTAGCCACATTGAATAGTGTGGGAAACCTGTCCACATATGGTCATGATCATATTCTCCAGTCATATTGCCTAATCCAACGGAAGGCCGGTCACCTGCGATTAAAATTTCGAACTCATCAAAATAAGGAAGTTGATTACCATCAGGATCAACCTTCCAATAATATGGATTTCTAGTCATATGAAGTTTCCCATCAGGAACATATTTGTCAACTACCCAGGCATTTAGAGTAACTCTACCACCTTCAGATTTGGGACCAAGAATTTTTAATTTTTCGTTCAAAGTCCCATAATCTGAGCTTGAGTTATACTTCGGATGCCACTGTGAGAAATGATGTTTCGGGAGTGCAGCCCAGATAACATTTGAGTATTTTTTTTCAAACAGGAAAGCTTTCTTGTCATAATTTATTTTTAGTGTAAAGTCATCAATTTTAGTAAGTGATGGGAAATTTCCACTAGCCTCATAAAAACCGCTTTCATAGAACCAAATATAGGCTACATCTTTGTTATCAACTATATCTTCCATGAAAAAGAGAACATCATCTACAGTAAATGGAACACCATCTGACCATTTAATCCCTTTTCTTAATTTTATGGTTAATTCTGTTCCAGCCGTATTCCACTTCCATGATTCTGCTAGGTTTGGCTTAATGGGTCCATTGGAGGGGAATGGATAGGTAAATTGAAAAAATCCATTTCTATCTAGACGTGAAGGGTATCTCTCATCGTCCAGAAAGAAAGCAGTTCCAAGTACTAATTTCCCTCCATATTTGCCTATTTCACTGACCGGTTTTTCGACTAGTGGGTTTTCTGGTAATCTATCTTCAAGAGGCGGCAACTTGCCTGATTCGACCATTTTAGCTAGCATTGGTGATTCCTTGGCTGCAAACAAGGAAGACGAAGAACAAATAAAAAAGATTAACATAGCTATAGTTTTTATTTTATTCATATTTACTCCTTTTTTTATGTTAAAAAATTCCTCTTTATGAAAAGAGGCCCTACATATGATCAAAAATGATGCATTTGCTTTTTTTCAAAGCCTAATTCTTCTCTATTGTAATAAACGTGTCAAGTAAATAAATAATTAATTTTAAAAGTTATTTAAAATCAATAATTTAAAAAAGTTAACATTTTTGGTAGAAATATTTTCACTATAGGTGTCTATCAGCCCCGATATTCAGTACAATTCAGTAATACTTGTTCAAATTAGTCCATATCCCTACCAAATCCATCATCCATCACCTGTGAGTAATTCCCACTAATTCTTCACAGTCAGACACACCACCACAACCTATTTATACTTTTTGCATTTTCGTGATGAGCAACTCCACTCTACAACTCTACTCTATATTCTCTACACCAACCCACTCACCTGATGCGTCGCCAAAATTTGGTCTATCAAGGCAATGACATCGTTGGAGAGATCCCATGACGCGGCGGCCGCATTTTGGGTGACGTGTTCAACCGTTTGTCCACCGGAGATCACTGAGGTGACCGCATCTTGATTGATGAGCCAGTTGATGGCCAGCTGATTGACCGGCTGACCGATTTCGGCCGAAAGCTCGCGGATTTTGGTGGCGATGGTGAAGTAGGTGTCAAACGTGTTCCCGTTGAGTTTCGGGTTGGCGGCGCGGGCGTCGTTTTCGTCGAAGTTGTCGGTCGCTTTAAACGCTTCCGTCAGTAACCCTTGGAAGAGGGGGCTATAGGGGAAAAAGGCAAGACCGTTTTCGGCACAGAAGGGAAGAACCTCATCGGACGTGCGATACTCCAACGGGATGTTGTGATAGTGGGTGGGGTTGTGTTCCAACAAATTATAGAGCCCCTGGTGGCTGGTAATCGTCCCGGCCGACATACAGCGTTTTGTGCGCTCTAGTGAAAAGTTAGTTACCCCAATATGCCGAATTTTGTCTGATGCCTTGATCGCTTCAAGTGCTTCCATAGATTCTTCTTCTGGCGTATCTGGATCTGGCCAATGCATTTGATAAATATCGATATAGCCTGTCTGGAGTCGGCGCAGACTGTCATCGATTTCTTGCATTAAAGATGCTTTTTTGAGATTGAGGGATATATTCTTGTCCTCATCCCAAACCAAGCCGCACTTGCTGGCTATAATCACCTCATGACGCCGCCCTTTGAGTGCTTGACCGAGTATTTCTTCAGCATGCCCTAGTCCATAGACCGGAGCCACATCGAACAGATTGATGCCGAGGTCAACGGCAGTTTGCACTGTGCGAATCGACTCTGCATCCGTGGTGCCATTCCAGAAATCACTACCGCTAATTCCCCAACAACCAAAGCCAACGGCCGAAAACGATAAACCGGGCATGGCGGGTACAGTCTTGTACTTCATACGAATCTCCAAAGTTTCATGATATTGACCATATTATCGTCGATTTAGGCGGAATTGCCGATCATGCGATTTGACCGGCATGATAAGCATGTTTACAATTCAAAATTAGATTAGATTCAATCAAGTCACCTGCTGAATTCCCAATATGAATCGTTCGTCAAGGGGTTAAATATTCACTGTCAGTTCTAACTTTATCACCATTAGACCACTGATCATGATCCACTGCAAATCGAGTATCTTCATTGTGAGCAAGCGTCATAGAAGCAAAATCAATCAATGCTGCCTTATGAATGCGTAAATGGGCCCATCACTCAATCGAAATGTAACGAGTGTATGAACCCTTATCCAATTAATAAAACAGTCTATTTCCTGATTCCATGAAGATTGTAGCAAAACGTCTGTTGATTTTCGGGATGCATGTACACATTGGCATCAAGGACCGTGACCTGCGGATCGATATAATGAACCAAATGAGGTACTTCATGCCTCATATTTTAAGGCTGTCAACGTCTTCACCATTCTGGTGGGGACAGAAAACCGGTTTTAAATCCTACCGCAGTATTGTGTTTGAAGATCTCCCACGTACCGGCATTCAAGTTACCTTGACATCACGGTTAATATTGTAACTGACGATAAAAACGCCTTGTGGTCAACGGATGATTTCTTTCTTTTTCAAGATGGCAGCTGAATCGTTCTAGCATCGTATAAATGACTAACGGTGACAAATATTGGCGATATTTTTCGTCCACTGGAAGTTCAACAGTCCTGGTGTCAAAAACGGTGACCTCCTTCGATATTTTAATCGCAAAATTATAGACCCTATCCATCAAAGGCCTTGTGGCGTCCTCTCCGTACAGTAAAATAATGCTGGTGTCTTCTTCAGTCAATTCAATTGTACCGTGGAAATATTCTCCTGCATGGATAGACTTTGTTTTGATCCACTGCATCTCCTCGAGAATACACATGGCGTAATCATATGCTTCTCCCCAAACCGCTCCGGAACCGACAACCATGTGATAATCAGTATCCCTGTGATGTTTAGCGAGGGACTTTGCCATTTCTTCGGTTTGCTCCTTAGCCTTTACAAGATAAGGGCTAATCGAGTTAATTTGAGCGAACATTTTATCGTATCCTCCAAATTCCCCACGATTTTTTAATAAACGGAATATTACAGGGAACATTTCCAGATAAATACATTCGGCCAGATGATCATCTTCTGCGAAACTTACAAAATGGTGCTTAGAAAGTTCGCAAACGGGGGTACCCGAGTTACAGACAAAAGACAATGTGGTGGCTCCGGCATTGTTGCAGAATGTAATGGCCTTTACTATTTCATTAGTGTCGCCACTCCTCGAGCAGAAGACGCATAGAGAGTCTTTTGAAAAATGTTTGTTGCCCTGAAGTATGAACTCTGCCGCCTGAACCACGTGGACGGGCATTGTTGAGAGCGTTTCAGATATGTATTTCATTGGCAGAAAATGGGCGTAAGTCCCGCCTACTCCAATCAAGAATAAGTTTTCAAATCCTCTGTCGTATAAATCGTCAATTGTTTTTTCCACTTCAACGCGAAGAGACAGCGCGCTTTCGATTACCTTTACAAATCGATCTTCGTTAAAGTTAAACACTCGTTCTCCTGTTCTTAAGGATTAGTTGTAAATAATAGTGTTTCAGCCTGTTTGTTCTTCTTGAAATCTTCAGACGAATTAGCCTCTTACATTAACAGTTCTACGTTTTTATCAGTGAAATTTAAGTTTAAAATGCGCCATTTATCAAACAAGTATTTGCTGCGTAGTTAGCGGCGAACTCTAATGTGGCTGTTATTGTTTTATTCCTTACCCATTGTGACAAAAAGGCGCCTATAAATGCGTCACCTGCCCCAAGAGAATCAACTACTTTTGTGGGAATTGCCGGCTGAGTAATTATATCTCTTCCAGCAAACGAGGCACTACCACTAGCACCCATAGTTATGACAACGACGGATAACCCGTATCCATAAAGCTTTTCAAATTCCTCTTTTAATTCAGAGCGAGAAAGTTCTGGTCTCGAAAAAAACCCCAAATCCACACGGTTTTTTAAGGAAGTTAGAAGCTTTCTATCAAACTGTTCAGAAAAATCTACCGAAACTCTTACTTGATTTCTGTGCAGTCTTTGGATTTGCTTTTCAATTTTTTCATAATATGATTCGATTCCACCAGAAACTGCAGTTGGCCAGTTAGAAAAAATTGTGTGATGAGCCCAGGAAAAATTTCTTAAGTAAACATAATCCTCTTCGAAAAGATCAAACTTGTGCTGCACACCCAAAGATTCATCAACAAAAACTCTGTCACCTTTGTTTAGTTCTATTTTTGTCCAAGCTGTTTTTTTATTCAGCTTAGCCACTCTTGAAAAATCGATGTCTTCTTTTTCAAGAGCAGCAATTACTAGTTCTCCCTCTTCATCATTTCCAATGACTCCAACATACCCAACATCAATGCCGTTTCGTTTGAGAGCGATAGCGCTGTTAATTCCATTTCCCCCGACATATGACTTCCCTGACTTAGGGTAGAAGTCAACACAGTTATCCCCGATAACACAGACCTTCTGATTCAGCATATTAGAGTGTCCTCATTAAAAAATTGCTATCGATTCAATAATATTTTTTTTATAGGTTATAAATTCATTTTACTACAATTTTATGTTGCTGTCCATAATAGCAAAGAATGCACTCAATTAGATATGCTGTAAATGACCTGAAGGACAGTGAAGAATTAGTGGAGGTTTTGTGCAAGTTCTGGAGTCTCACACGCTACACGCTACACGCTGACACGCACAAGGGCAAAGCTAGTTTTTTGGTTCTACTAGAGACGATTATTTGGTGGTAAATATATTGATAAAATTATTATAAAATCAAATTTATACAATGATATCAGCATAAGTGGCTGATTCTCCCGCAAATACTATCTATGGAGTCAGATTCTAATAATACGCCTTAAAACAAACCCTATCATCCCCTTTGATTGACCCCCTACTAATTCTTCTAAGTCAGATAACCCTCCATAACCTCTACCGCACCTACGATGGTAATCTTGCTTAGTTCATACCGGGGTTTCTAATACTATCTACTTAACCGCTCCAGTTGAAAGTCCTTTGACAATATAACTTTCAAGGAAAACACCGATAATTGCCAGTGGTGCAATTGCGGCTGTAGATAGTGCAGCCATAGACCACCAACTGATTCCTTGTGACCCTGTTTGACTGGCCACCATGACAGGTAAAGTTTTTGCGTCCGCACTCGTCAGTAGGGCGGCAAAAAAGTATTCGTTCCAGGACAAAACAAGACAGAGGATAAAAGCTGCCACCATTCCCGGAAACGAAATTGGTAAGACGATGCGCATGAAAACCCCCCAAACATTGAGGCCGTCTACCAACCCTGCTTCTTCAAGTTCAATTGGAATTGTACTAAATTGATCCCGCATAATCCAGATTACTATTGGCAAAACCATGAGTGCGTAAAGCATGATCAAGCCGATGGTTGAATCCAGCAAAGCCAACTCGCGGTAAAGGACCAGAAACGGCAATGCGAGGACTACTGGAGGAAGAATCATCTGTGAGAGAAAGAAGAAAGAAATATCTGAATTTTTGACAAATCCTAACTTATATTGGAAACGGCTGAGTCCATAAGCCGCAAGTGAACCCAGCATCACTGCAAGTACAGATGCACTTACTGAAGTAATTACGCTGTTAAAAAATCTTTTCAGGAACTCTTCTCGAACTGTAGAAATTTGTAAAATTGTTTCCGGGGATAAACCCAGTGAACGAAAACCAATCCATTTTGGTGTAAAGTCAAACCATGGTATCAGGTGTCCCTGAGTAACACTGACTGCAGTTTTGAAGGATGTCGTGATAGTCCAATAAATGGGAAACAAACACAAAAAAGCCCAAAACAAAAGTGCACCATAAATCAGGATGCGATATATAACGAGGTTTACACCTGGCGAAGATTGATTCATGTAACTTTTTGCATCCAGCGGTCAATAAGTTTTAACATTAGCGTCATAAGTATGATGATAATAATCAGATAAACGACAGCCATCATGGTTCCGTAGCCTACATTTGAGCGGTCTCGATATTCACGGAAAATAAAACTGGTGACCGTGTCCGTAGCTCCACCCGGACCTCCGGAAGTGACGTTGATGACAACATCCGCCAATTTTAATTTGAAAATAATCCGGATAACAGTTGCCGTTACGCTGACAGGAAGCATCAACGGAAAAGTGATTTTCCAGAAATGTTGCCAGCCCGTTGCACCATCAATTTTCGCGGCTTCATTGACTTCTTTCGGCAAGGCCTGCAAACCGGCAAGTAGCATAATCATCATAAACGGAATGAAAGTCCAGGCATCTAAAACCATAATGCTAAAACGTGCAATTTCCGGAGACGAAAAGAAAGCCGGACTTTCCCAACCCAAGTGACGCGCGAGATTTGCCGCTGGGCCAAAACGATATTCCATCAATGATTTACCGAGCATCCAACTGACTGCGACAGGGCTGAGCATCAAAGGCATGAGAAACACCACCCGAAAGAATTTTCTGGCCACGATTTGTGAGTTGAGCAACAGTGCCAGTCCAAAAGCAATGGCGTACTCAAATAGGATTGCAACCAAATAATAGACCATGTTCAACATGGAATTCCAATAATATTCATCTACAAGAAGAGCCCGGAAGTTATCCAGTCCATTGAATTTTTGACCTTCAAAGGCACTCAAGTTCCAATCGTGTAGAGAAATGTAAACGCTGAAAATCAGTGGGAAAATCACCATTGCAATCGTGAAAAGAAAGGCTGGCAATACAAAAAGTGCACGTTGACCACGATCTCCTTTGATTAGAAGTATCCCCCAGCAGAGGGCTATTGACCAAAGAAGATATCCATAAAGGGTAGGACGCCAGTTCTCAAAGCCTAAAGTAATGGTATCAGTCTTGTGTAAAATCTGAATCAGGAACAATGCGACTAGTAGAATAGTTGCAATGAAAATAATTACCCGTCCCAGAG
>ENA-OREN01002621-OREN01002621.1-marine-metagenome-genome-assembly--contig:-NODE-2621-length-17909-cov-3.808827_pt1 | contig 17909 bp, 17 predicted proteins | sample MGYA00248624_ERZ508555 | MGnify/ENA primary metagenome ERZ508555 (study PRJEB26222, sample SAMN06267773) | marine metagenome | isolation source: Saanich Inlet, British Columbia, Canada | place...
AAGCTCCACTATTCGGAACTCTAATAAAGGACTGCCTGTATAAATCAGAAAGAAAATTACAAACATCTCTCTCCCAACTTTTACCTTTATTTTTCGATTTGTTTGACATTAGTAATCATCCGGCCAATCAACATCAGCATCATATTCATCATCTTCATCAACATCCCTAATATAAACAGGGGATGCACAAAAAGGACAAAACTTTGGAATCATATCAGGCGTCTCACATTCCATAGCAAATGAATGGCCACACTCAGCACATCCAAATCTTCTGACTATTTCCTCATCTTCAAATTCATCTTCCATACCAACTCCTATTTCAAATCTACAATCTCACATTTATCACCCGTACAGGCGTATTCTTGTGAGCCTCTTGTGTTATCCTCTACCTCATATATAGACAACTCATTCCAGTTGATATCTTGAGGCATCTTATCCATCATTTGTAGATATTCATTTTCAGAACATTCTTGATAAGGGGCTTGTTTATAAGAATGGTCTGAATAAGGTAGAAAGGAGATTCCAGAAATCATATCAAAGTTTTTGAATACCCACGCACCAACCTCAATCCACTCATCTTCCTTGACTGTTATGGTAACAGAAGGTTTGTGTTCGCACCAATGTTCCTGATATAATTTCCAGAACTCTAATTGTTCTATAGCTGATTTATCATTTCTACATATTGCATTTGGTGCTGTTCTAATAGGAAATGAAAACACCCATGTATGTTCTGGTTTTGTTACATCAGATTCATGTGGAATACCTTTCTCCACTAAGAATTGACACAACGGGTCTTTCTTATCACCTCTTACAGTTCTAATGTAATGTGGTGAATGTCTTGCGTGAATACCAGACGAAGCATCAACTAATTGTGATACAGTACCAGAAGGTTTCACACAAGTAATAGCTGCAGATGGATTGATACCCAATTGTTTTGCAACTTTCTTATTTGTATCAACTGCAGCTTCTTTCAATACATTTAATAAGACAGGCAATGAACCTTCAACATTTGTTCCATTAGTATATTCATTATCCATGATACCTGTCAACGATACACCCAACAAAGCTTCCTCTTCACAATTTGTTTTCCACTCTTTTGACAAGTATCGGAAATCTGTTAGAGTTGCTTGCCATGTACCAAGTATAGATGCAAGTCTTACTTTTTCAAATAATGTTTCTGGTGTATCCTCTGGACGAACAACAACCTCAGTCAAGTTACAAAACTCTTTGTCCCTTAATATAATTTCGGAACAAGGGTTAGTACCAAAATTGTGATTAGAATCTCTACGATCACCAAGTTTCTCAACCTGTTTCTTTGCAGCTTGTCTATTAAATATTCCACGTTCCCCCGATTTCGATGCAATCAATGACTGCCACTCTTTTAGAAAAATACCTACATCTGGTTTCTCTGTATATGCTACAGAGTTGTTTGACAATGCACGTTGAGTTTCAGCTAACCACCACTGTCCCGTCTTTGCATTTCTCATTCTTTCATCTGTAAGATTTGAAAGAGAAATCAATGCCGACCTACGAACACCACCGACCACAACAATCTCTGCTATCTTACACATTATATCATGGCACTCAATAGATGATAATTTTCTATCTCTTGCATTTTGGAAAATCTCTACTGTAAAACGAAAAAGATTATCCAATGGTTCTTTACCAGACGAACGCCCACCAAAAGTTTTTAGACGTTCACCTGCTGGTCTAATCTTTGACATATCCCATTTAGGTATTTGTCCAGCATATAACATCTGAATCAATTCTTTATATGCCTTTGCCCAACCAATCTTTGAATCAGCTACATGAATAGTAGTATCTGTATCAAATAACTCTTCTGGTACTTCGGGTAGTTTTTCAACTTCTCTGCGTTCTACAGAAAACCCTACACCAGTTCCACACATTAGAATAAACAAACACTCATCAAATGATCTTGTTTTGTTTACTGCGAGATATGCACAATTATATCCTGCTACATTATCCCTTTCCAATGCATCACCAGCTGTCATCAATGACCTCATTGACGGCATGATTTCCATGTTGACTACTGCTTGTTCTAATTCTTTTCTCTGTGCTTTAATTCCTTTATGTTCTTCTAAGTGTTTCTCAAAGAAATCAAAATATCTCTTTACTGTTTCTTCCCATGTTTCTCTTCGGTTCTCATTATCGAGCCATCGGGCATATCGACTTTTGTGTATAAATTGTTGGTATATATCCATCTTATTTAAATTTCTCCTTTAACTCATTCCATTCACGTTTACCTAATCCAAAATCCAAATCTTCTGACTTACTAATGTCATCTATGTAACTTGTAATATTCTGACAAAATCCTGATGATTGTTGCATCAAAGGAAAATGTTCAAATACATAATTCAATACATTCATTTCCATTCTACTTAAATTTATACTACCTAAACTATAGTCCTCAAATGCTTCAGTTGCAATAGGAAAATGAGGCTTTACCATTTCATACATCGGTTTTGCATAATCTTGTATTTCCTGCTGTGCATGACTATCCATTCTTAGCTTACAAAAATGAAAAAAGTTGTGCAAGTCAATTTTCCAGTAACACTCCGTATAGTTTGAAACTGGTAAAACTGTTCTAGCCAACTCTCTTGATAACCCACCATGTTCTAGTGTTTCATTACCAATCAAAACTTTGTATGCACATAAAGCTTTAGTGGTAACACCAGAAATGATTTCTTTATATTTCTGTTTCCAACTATCAGAAAGTTCTCCGTCCCTACCCTGTTTGTTACTAAGGGATTGTGGTTGGATATATTCTGATTCTGGAATATAACAATCATCTGACATTACAGAATATCTGCCAGAGTATTCGTTAAGTTTTGCTGTGCGGTGTCTCACAAGTTGTCGCATAACAAAAATAGGAAGTTTCAAATGAAACTTTACTGAAGCCATTTCAAGTGGGCTAGTGTGTTTATGTCTTAACAAATAACGAATGAGATTTCTGTTGTCCGACACCGCCCGAGTTCCCTTCCCATAGGAAACCCGAGCAGCATCAGCAATATCTCCGTCACTACCCATAATGTCTACTAGTCTAACAAAACCATGCTCGTGTACTTTTTGTTCCTGTATCTCCATCATCTAAATCCTCACCAAATAATGCTATTTTAATGTCTTTATAAGTTTTTCTTCTCTCTGCTAAAACTGGACTACTTGTATATCTATAATACTCAATCATTTCTTCAAGATACTCTTTTACTTCCAAATAATCTTCTACTGGTGTTCTGTTTAACATGATAGCCTCCTAACATTTTCTCCACCGAGAAAGTGCAAAATTGGCTTGTAAACCAGAATAGGTATTAGTATCTATAACACTTATAATCTCTTCACTAGTCATTCCATTTAATATCATGTCATTGATATCCTTACCATCAATACCATCTGGCCATATACAAACCTTATAACCATTAGTAATAAACTTCTCTATCGAATGAACAATCTCTTTATTGCGTCTTTCATTGTCGAGAACTATGATAGTTTCAAGATCAAACACATTAAACTTTATACCTGCCATTGCCATACAGTTAGGTAGGAATAAACTATCAAAAGGCCCCTCTACGCAATACTTCTTTCGTCTGTTGTTGATTCGTTCTTGGCCATATATTAAATCTTCAACTCCTTTCATTTTAATTGTTATATATTTACAAGCATCCTTCGGGTCAAATGACCTTCCTTGAAACCCGATAATATTATTCTTCTTATCAAAGAATGGTATAACTAATCTAGGCGTGTCTCCTTTTAATGTAGGGAATTTATTTGGTGATACTTTATTAGTCCACTTTTTGAATTCAGTGCAAAAATAAAGTTTGCTGAAATATCGCTCTGGTATTAATCTCCTTTCCAAGTATTGTCTTGCTGGGTGATTTTTTTCCAATGAAGATATTGTTTGAAGTCCTTGAAGAACATTATTAAACTCTGGAACAAAATTAAACTTAGAAGTACTAACAGTTGGTTTGACAAGTTTTTTCTCCTTATATTGTTCAGTAACATATTCCCTGTGTAAAGATGGATTTATCTTTTCAAGAAATTTACTGAAGCTCGTTCCAAACTCACAATTATGACATCGGTAAAAATACTTATTCTGCTTTTCGTAAATAAAACCTCTAGCCTTACTCTTATTCTTTTGGGAATCTCCACAAATAGGACATCGGAAATTCCACAAACTACTTGTTTTCTGCTTAAACTTTTCCAGTATACTGGAACACATACTAATATATTTTATGTCGATATAGGTACACATCACAATTCTTTACTCCTCTATTCTATATATACTCCCAAATGTAGTACTTGTCGCATCCTTCCACGAAACATCTTCCTGTCTCACATATCCTTCCTGTGGTATTTTTTCTGTTAAGTATAACTCCATCATCGTCAATAATCCGATAGCAGTTGTATATTCAATAGCTGTCAAATGTCTACCATTGATATCTCTTGGACGAAAGATTTTAAGATAACTACGTTCATCATCCATACCCTTACCACTAGCTGATGCATAAAGTATTACTGCATCCTTTCTGGTTTTTGGAATCTTACTGAATATCCCTGTTAAAACTGTTTGTGGAATTTTTAAGTCATTAAAAAGAAAATCAACATAATCATGGTGTCCAATTCTTCTTAATGTTTTGTAGTTAAGACTTAATAATTTATGTTTACCATCCATTGATTTAGCAAATGTTCCTAAACCACCAGAAGTATTAAAAGCCTCATACTCTCTACCGTCAAGTGTAATCTTTTCGTATCCTGTCAATGCATCTACTGTATTGTATTTTCCATTTTCTAATACTTGACAGTCACCAAGATACTCATTGACTAAACCTTCACCACTCCATGAAGTATAATATCTTAGTTTGTTTGAAGCATTCTGTGATAATGCTCCAACACGAATTTTTACACTTGTAGGATTTTCTATATCTTTGAGTAAGTCATTTGCTACAACAGTAGACATTCCTGGCGCAAGTCCACAATGTGGCATAGTGAAAGGAATCTTATCTGATTTAAGGGAATCTATAAACTTATCAAGTGCATCATCCTCTGACAAATCAAAGTATGGTACACCCAACTCAAAACAAGCTTTGTATAAGTTTATATTTTGATGAAACGGAAGTGCGTTAACGATAAGAGTTTTACCATTAACGAATTGATTGAATTGAGTACAATGACCATCGTAAGTTGGTTTTGTAATATCCAACTTATAATAATCATCATCATTGATGAAAATATTGTGTTTTTCAATCTGATCAGCTATAGATATTTTGTATCCACAGCCGGTACTATTGAGTAGTTGATATATTGTGGAGCCAATAGTTCCAGCTCCAACTATTCCGATATGTATATTCTCAGTTTTCATACTATAATAATAACATATAAAAAGTTAATAAACAAGGAAGAACTTACCCACCAAATAAGCTGCTAAATACTCCCTTTCCCATTAAAGCACTGATTACCGTGATGCCACCAAAAAATATCCATATCCAGCGTTCTGCTTGGCTTATTCTTTTATGAATAGAAGCGTGTTCAGTTGTAGCTTTATCTCTGACACCTTGATGATAAGTCAATTCAGTCTGAATATGCTTATCTAGCCTAGTGTGAATCTTAGCAATATCTTCTTGTCTTTGCGTATTCTTTAATGTAAAATGTTCTTTTAAAAATTCTTTATCTTTTTCAAGTTCTTTTAATATATATTCTATGTGTTCAATATCCTTCTGTAATTCTAATATTTGTGCTGCTGACTCTCTGGATTGTTTTTCGTTATCGTCCACCTTCTCGACAGTCCTCTAGTTGTTTTACCATTGAATTTTCTGCATTAAATCTATCTTTAATCCAGCGTGGTGTTACTTCGTAATTTCCATTAGGCAACTTTGTCATTTGAGCTTCACCGACAATCCTAACAGATGGTTTTTGATATGCATTACTTGTACCACATCCAATCAAAACAATTAAACAAAATCCTATCATTACATTTTTCATTTTCTTTCCTTTCATAACTGTGGGGGCCGAAGCCCCCGTATTTTTTTAATCACCACCACCAGCAGCAACATACCGAACAAATACATCACCAACAAATCTATTATAAAGAACTTTATTGGGGCCACCCATTAATCCTTTATTATTCGTTACATGATCTGCATATTTACCTAAATCTTTTTGATCCCAATTAAGATCATCATACAACAATCCTGTTTTTGCATCATGCAACATTTTTGCTTTCAGTTGTGCTGGTGTAATATTAGGTTCGTTCTCTAAATACAATGCACCTACTCCACAAACTTGTGGTGCAGCCATACTTGTACCAGATATTGTGCCAATTTTAAAAGCATTATCAGGAGGATAAATACCCTCACTTGATGATTTAGTATTTACATTACTAAATGCAGAAGTAATATTTGTTCCCGGCGCAGAAATATCTATAGCCTCACCACAAGCAGATGATTGTGCTAATACTTCTTTACCATTGTGTTCATTAACACCAATATTTGCTACTATCATTTCTGCACCTTTTACAGTAGAAGCTCTTGGACTACTACCACGATGATAATAGACAGGTGCTCCAGAAGCATAACTTGGTCTGATAAAGAAATCATTATAATTATCATTTACATCATCTTCATAATTATATTGTACTTCATAATTATTATTTCCAGCTATAACAACATGAACACCAGCTGCAATCAACTGATCCAATTTTGCATCTACTGATGCTTTTCTGAAAGATGGTTTCCAATGAATACCATATTCAATATCTACTTCATTATTTACTTCCTGTTTAGTAGCAAAGTTAGCATCACCAAAATTCCAAACATCCATTTGATTTGTAAAAGTATCCCAATGTTGTCCTAAATCTCCAGCTTGTGCTCCATCCCAAGCATCAATAGAATAACTATAACCATAACTCATGTTTACAATAGTAGGTCTGCCATTGGATTTATTATTGTGCCAATGTCTTATCAAGTCCATACCTTCACCATCATCAATAGCATCAGTATCAAAAATTTTCATAACATAAATGTGAGCATTCCTTGCCCAACCATATGTTTTACCACAAGCTATTCCAGCAACATGAGTTCCATGTCCATGACCATCCTGTAGAACAGAATTACCTGTTTCATAGTTCCATCCAGTTACACTTACAGTTGCAAACTCCTTGTGAGTTGTCTTTACTCCTGTATCAAAAATTCCAACCCTTACGCCCGCACCTGTAAGTTCTCTTGAGTAGGCACTTGAAGCATTCATATCAGCAAGACCATAGTCATTATCATATTCTAATGTTTCATATGTATTAGTTGAATAACGGGCGGGATAACATCCAGAATAAGAGCTCCCCTGGTAAGAACATGCAACACTACCGGCTCCTCCGCCAGATGAGCCGCCACCTCCTCCGCCGCCAGAACAGGCAAAGGACAAAAATGCTACTATAGTTATAAGTGATAACTTCTTAGTTATTAAGAATAAAGAGTAAAAGTCCTTCTGTATTTTGCTAAATCTTCTCACAAATTGCTTCATGTTTATAATAAGACACGTTTTGTGATAAGAAGTCTACTTTCTTATAGATTGAATCGATCAAATTTTATAGTAGTCTAGTTTTTCTTACTTTTTCTGACGGTAACCCTGGAAGATTCTTGATCTTCGTAAATATAATCAGATAAAAAATCCATCAACTCTCTTGAATAGGTATTGTTCTTAATTTTTGGATTAACAGATATTGAGTTAAGAGTAGCTATTTCTTCCCAAAAACCCTTTTTTATTAACTCTTGGACCATAACCTCCCTCATTGCATCTTTTGAATCAGGTAATTTGCGAACTTTTTCGATATTCACTACTAGCTCACTCCCGGTTTCAGCACCAGGCAATACAAATCTACCTTCAAGCTCGCCATCTAAAAATTCATCTTTATTATGAAGTATTGACTCTTTTATTTCATTCACTTCTTTTTCTATAGATGAGATTTTTTGTTTTAGAAGAACTAGCTTGTCGACCATGTTAGCAACATCTTTTATTACTAGATCATCTCTTTTTTCCTTAAGTCTATAGATACTTCTAAACTCTGGGCATATTCTTCTGTAACCGCAGGACACGCAGCCAAACCCTGGAGTTTGTAAAAACTTTTTGTCACTTTTTAGTTCTCTTAAAATATCTATATAGTGTTGCTTTGTTTCGTTTATCGAATCATCATCAACTTCTCTTTCTAAAATTATTCCGGGGAAAGGATAGGTAAGCTTTAATTTAATTGTTTTAATATTCTTAAATCTTTCTTGCGACTTAACACCAAGTGCATAAAGGTAAAGTTGAGTAAAGGCCTTATCTATAAACCTATCACTAGGTGCTTGCCTTGAAGTTTTATAGTCAACTATAGTCAAGACATCACCCTTGATATCAAACCTATCAATAAACCCTTGGAATTGAATTTGTTCACCTTCATCATCAAAGAAAAATGGCTCTACTATTTCTTCTGTTTTACAGGAATCAAAGTCAGTTTCCAATCCAGTAATATAGAATTTTTCGTAATATCTTTTTACACAATCGAGTGAATATTTCTTGTATACGGCTATATCTTTTATATTTGCAAAGAAAACTATTTCTTTTTTCTTCTTTTCCTCTTTAAGTAGTTTCCTTTTCCACTCAGTCTCGAAATATTCTAGAACCTCCTCCAATGGTATTATTCCTTTAAGATAAAAATCTTTATACATTTTTTCTATTACATTATGGAAGACTGAGCCAACTATTATGCTTATTGATAGAAATTCTTCGGTATTGCCCTTTTCAATATATTTAAACTTATATTGTTTTGGACAGTTCTGGTATGTATTTAATCTTGAATTTGACCACTTGCTAGTTCTTTTTCTTCTCATTGCAATATCTCTCTTATTTCAATTATAATACTTTTTATATGGATTACATTCTTATAATTCTTCTAGCAATAGGTTTTTTCGTAATTTACAAAAAAGTTAACGTGTCTGACTCCCAAAATAATCAAGACGAAGTGAAGGAATTGAGAGACAGTTTAAACAAAGTCCTTGGGAAAATGGAGTCTGACAATAAAAATCTAAGACAAGCATTTATTGACGAGAAAGTTAATATGGAAAAGCTTGTACTTGAAGTTGTTAAGGAAAACACTGAGTCTCAAACAGAAAATTTTGAGAAGGAATCTCAGAACTTAATTAAGAGCATAAATGAACAATCTAAGGAATTTAATGATTATTTCGCCAGGATAGATTCAACTATTGGTGCTCTGGACAACGTTACTAGAGAAATGAAAGGTGAAATAAATGATTTTTCGAAGATTCTTGGCGCTAGTTCTAGTTTAGCTGGAGATTTAGGGGAATTTCAATTAGAAAATCTCTTCAAGTTCCACAACTTACAAAAAAATATTGATTATATGACCCAAGTTAACGTACCTATAGCTGATGGTAGGTCATATCAACCAGATGCGATACTAATATCTGAAGATAAGTGTTTAATAATCGACTCAAAAGCAACAGCAAATCTTGAAGTTATAAAAGAACTTAAAAATGAAGAAACTTCTAAAGAACGAATGGAGGAAATTAAAAGTGATATAAAGGACAAGGTCTCTAATGAGGCAAAAAAATTATCAAAGAAAGAATATCAAAATCTTACTATTAATGGAAAATCAACACCAGAATTTATTGTTATGTTTATACCTAATGAGAATATTTACCTAATTGTGAAAGAACTAATAGACAAAGAAACTAATAAAATAGAGGACGGGGTTATTATGGCTGGGCCTGATAATCTTAATTTTATAATATTAATGTGGGCCTATATAAATGGAATACTAAAAGTACAAAGTCAGATCGAGCAAATTGGAAAAGCAGCCTCAGCAGTCCACAATAATTTCGCTAACAGTACAAAAAACCTTAACAAGCTTAAGAGTTCAATAGAATCAACTATTACCAACTGGAATACCCTTGTAGGAAACGTAGAGGGACGATTAATCCCATCAGTTAAAAAACTAGAGGAAATGGGGGTCAAATCATCACAAGAGATACTAGATGTTGAAAAGATTATACAAACTCCTAGGCCCCTAGAAAAGCTTGTGGAAAATAAGTCTAAGCTCGAACAAGGCAATATTGACTTCAAAAATGATGAGAAATAGTTAGAAGTGCTTGATTTTATTATTAATTTTTATGTAAAATAAAAAAATGAAATATTATATCCTACTATTCATACTTCTAGCCTCACCTTTCAATGTTCTTTCTAATGAAGTGAACGAATCTTTAAAAGAAGAAGAAAAGATTCTATATCACGAATACAATGAAGCGAGGTCCCAGATTGATGCTTTTACTGGAGATAGAAAGAATTTTATACTATCAAAGGCATCATCATATGCCGAAGAGTCATATGCTAATGCCGCATCAAACTCTAAATACTCTTTCTTTAAGAACTCCGAAGGTACAATAGGATTCTCTGAAGATTCAGATGGTAAAACATTAATAGATTTCTCTATATTAACCATAGTCCCAATAAAACAAACAGCGGACTTAAAACACACGTTCTTTTCACAATTAAATGCTATGTCAGTTGAGCAGTTTCAAGATAGAAGAATAGGTACAAATTTAGGACTTGGTTACAGAAACTATAATAGCGACCACAACTTAGTATTAGGTGTTAATTCTTTTTATGACTATGAGTTCAGCTCTGATCATTACAGAATTGGCATTGGTGGTGAAATGAAAAAAGGTTTACTTGATTTAAATGTTAACTATTACGAAGGGCTAAGTGGAACAAAAGATATTAAAATTGACAATGTCAATGGACTCGAAAAAGCCCTAGATGGATTTGACCTTGAATTAGGACACCCTCTTCCATATCTTCCATGGACAAAATTCTTTGTAGCTTATTCAAAGTTTAATGGTCATCTAGGAGAAGACCCTACTTCAATACGTTACTCATCAGAGCTTTACCTTAATCAGAATTTAGTCGCAGAGCTAGGATATAACGATGATCGCCAAAGTGACGGAATAGATCAGAACTACTGGTTTGTTAGAATCTCAGTTACTAATACAAAAAGAAACAAGCCAACACTATTTGGTCCAGAAGGTCAGCTTTACTCAACAGACCCTTTTGGTCAGCGTGATGTAAGAACGACTTTACTCGAAAAAGTAAGAAGACAAAATAAAATCACTGTCGAAAGATCTCAATCAGGATCCTTCCAAGTTGGAGGTAACTAAAAATGAAATTATATAAATATATTATCATTATCTTTACAATTATATTACTATCCCCAATTGATTCATATTCTTGCGCATGTGCAGGAAAAGCCTCAACTGATATTTATAGCTGTACTAGTAGTGACTATGGCAACAGGTCTTGTTATACCAGTGCGGATGTCTATCAAATGACTGTAACAAGTGGAGAATTCTACAACTCTACTACTGGTGCCACTTGGGTCTTAAAGAAACAAAATGCAACGTATGACATTACTAGCCAAAATTTTGACTATATGCCAAATATTAAAAAAGTAAAAAAAGGTACTTATGATAAATTCAGAGGCTATGCGAGTAATGTTTTTGTCGTAAAAGGTGGCTTTACAACATCTGATTCTAAATCTTGTGTAACTGCCGGTACCCAGGATTCAACCTACGGAGACTTAAGGACTTCAAGTATTAGAACATCTGGAAATAAAGCAAATGTTACCTTAACAACTAAGAACTTTGGTTCAAGCACTTACCATTATACTGATGCTAATGGGAATCTTATTGAACTTATTGATAGCTCAGGCTCTAGAATAAGTAGTGATAGCGACGCTGACAGAATTAGAGTCACTTACTCTTTAGGTACTTTTATGAAAATAGACGAGACTGATAATATTGCAATAAAAATGCTTATGAAGTCAACTACATCAATAAGGGCTACATATGCTACCTCTGATGGAGCTGGAAAATATAATTGCACATCTGTCGGTATGCGTGCACCTATCTTTACAATGACTGTAACTCAGACACCTTCAAAATAAGTAGAAATAATACTTTGTTGCAATTAACGAATACTCCTATATAGTTCAGACAAATTGAAAAACAATATTAATATTAAATTATCTACCTTCGAAAGCTTTGGCTTATCTGAAACTATAAGTAGTTCCTTGAAAAATATGGGGTTTGTAAATCCAACACCTATACAGGAACAATCTATACCAATTGGGCTAAAAGGATTAGATATATTGGGGTCTGCGCAAACTGGAACGGGAAAAACTGCCGCCTTTGGAATACCAATAATTGAAAACTTAAACAAAGACAAGAATGGCATTGCTGTTATATTGGCACCGACCCGAGAACTAGCGAAGCAAATATATGATGTAATTCGCGAATTATTAGGATATAGAAATACTCTAAAAGTTACTGCTTTAATTGGTGGTGAATCGATTACAAACCAATTGAGAAACCTTAAAAGAGGGCCAAGAATTATAATTGGTACTCCTGGAAGAATAAATGACCATATTAATAGAAAATCTTTATATGTTAAAAAAACTAAGATTCTCGTTCTTGATGAAACTGATAGAATGCTTGATATGGGATTTGGAATTCAAATTGATGAGATAGTTAGAAACATGACAGGGAAAAGACAAACTTTGATGTTCTCAGCTACTATTCCTGATGACATTTCTAGATTAGCAGACAAGTACCTTGTTAATCCTCAGAGAATAAGTATCGGTTCTATAAATCAAATTCCAAAGAGTTTAAAACAAGAAATCTTAAAGATTAGATCGAATGAAAAATATGATCAACTAGTTGAGGAACTGAAGAATAGGAGTGGTTCAGTCTTAGTCTTTATAAAGACAAAATATGCTTGTGATAGAATGGCCAAAAAACTCTCTTTTGATGGAGTTAAAGCAACTGCCATTCATGGTGACCTTAAGCAAAATAGGAGAAATAGAATTATTTCAGATTTTAGGAATAATAAATTTTCAGTTTTAATTGGGACCGATATAGTTTGCAGAGGACTTGATGTTCCACAAATTGAGCATGTAATAAATTTTGACCTCCCTCAAGTGGCAGAGGATTTTATTCATAGAATCGGTAGGACTGCTAGAGCAGGTATGTCAGGTAGCGTGGTTAGCTTTATAACGCCAAATGATCACTTAAAATGGAGAGCTATACAGAAAATTTTAGATCCTAAGACTAAAAATAAGATTTCTGATATTACCTCTATTAACCATAAGGATAAAGTGTCCGGAGATAAAGTTAGGACAAATGATAGAGATAAGAAGAAAGCCTCAACAAAGAACTTCTCCAAAGATTCACAAAAAAGAAAAAAAACGTTCTCTAAGAACGCACCCAAGGATGGGAGCAAGAAAAAGAAATATGAAAATTTAAAAAAAAGTAAATCAAGAAATAAAAAAAGACTTAAAAAGCCAATTTTGTTAAAATCTGACAACAGAGCAAAGTTTGTTGATGAGGAAATTGTTTATAAAATAATTAAAGAAAGTAGGTAATCTATTTTGCTATTAACTTATATGGACCCTTAAGCTTTATCTCAGTCATATAAGTTGAATAATCATTGTAAGCCATTCCGATATTTATCAATTCCCCCAGTTTATATGTTTTCACATTGCTTTTATCATCAATTATCTTAAATAAACAATTCTCAACAACCTGGGACATTCCTTCACCTTGTAAAATGTAAACATTTTCTACTTTATCTAAATTCTCATAAATTAGAAATGCACATATCTTTGTTTCTATAGATTTTAGTTCACGAAATTGCTTCTTGGAAAACAAGTGTTGGTTGTGAGCATCTCCTAATGATATAGCCTTTGAGCTAGCTAGTAGCCCTGGTAACTCAGGATAAGAAAAAATTCTGTCAGATTTATAATTAAAATTAATATCTTTTAATGTGAGTAAAAAATTGTCTATCACATCAGCAGAGTATGGATCAATTTTGATATTTCGTAGAAAAGGACTAGATGAAACTTTGAAATTTGAAGACTTTATAGGGCTCCTTCTAAACTGATAAATTTGCTCTCTATAAATTATAGACAGGTTGACGATGAAGGCTAAAAGACATACTAAACTAATTAATCTTAATGAATTAGGATTTTTAAATAGTGTTAAAGAGAAAAAGAAAGGTATAGAGCTAAGTCCAATAGTAAAAGATGCCCAAAGTACTAGATTACTATTATTTCCAACCGAAGAGAAAAAACACCCTAGGACAGAAATCAGAAAAAGAAAAATAAACTTCTTATCAAATTTATGTCTTTTAAGTAAAAGTTTTGATTTTAAAAAATTAAAGTAGCCGATTAAGATAGGAGTAAAGATAGTTAAAATGAAGAAGTATCTAAGAGCTCTATTTGAATAATTCGATGGTGTTCCAGCTATGTCTAAGAAAGACTTTGAAAAACCATAGATATCCTTAATTATTAAAATTAGAATTAAAGTAATTAAGATGCTTACAGACAAGTCTTTCTTAAATTTAAATTTCAATAGGAGATAAAATGATATCAATAGTATCGAAATATAAATGACGTAAAAGTCTTGATGAAATATAAGATATGACAAATTACTTAAGTAAAATAAAAGTAACGAGTCATGAGTAGTTTCATAAATTATTTTTCCTATTGGTAGTATCTCAGTTAAGAAATGGAGATGAAAGGCAAGGAAGATGAAAGTAAAGATTGAAACTGCTAATAAAGACTTAAAAATGGATAAATTAGAATCTTTATTGATAAATCTATTAATGAAAAATAAGATAAAAGGTAGGGTTCCCAATAAGACTACAAACAACTGCACTCTTGAGCAAATAGCAAATAAAAAAGTAAGAACTAAAAGAGTATAGTAGCAAGAGTCCTCTTCTCTTCCATTCTTAGAAATATAAAAGATTACTGAAGACCACAAGAAGCAGGCTATAGTGGCCGAAGAAGTATAAGAAAAGGTCGGTATAAAAGAGAAAAAACCTAAAGTCGAAATATTAACGAAAGATAAAATCAAATAAAAATCTAAATCTTTTAATTTCTTTGAATTAAAATAAAATTGATATCCAAAAACAATAGATAGGTTTACTGATATTATTAAAAGCAATAAATTTAAAAGCCTAAAACCAAGCAGTTGGTAAGAAAATATAAAACCAAAAAGGTTGCCCAGAGTATGAAAAAACGTAAATGTTGGCTCAGCAATTCCTTGCTTTAGATAATAGAGATAAAATCCTTCATCATCTCTCAGACCAAAGTCACTGAAAAAGCTATAGATGAGAACACTTAAAAGCAAAACAAAAAGTATGCTTGAAAAAGCTAAGATATTTTTTTTGTTTAGCATCATTAATTAAAATACTTATTCCAAAGTAGTGAATCAAGTCTTTTAATTCCTACAACTACTGATGAATGGCTTGATTATATATTCTTGATTGTTTAGAGTTTTTTTGTGGAGGATGGTTTTGATATTATAACTGGCGCAGATGGTTTTATTGGAAAAGAACTATCAGAAGAGCTATCTAAGTCAAACCCTATCCTTCTATCCAGAACGAAGAAATACTACAAAAATGCATCCTACGTTCAATATGACATGGAAACTGGCCTTAATTCACTTATTAACTCTGATATTAAAATTAACAATGTAATTCACTTGGCCCATGATTTCTCAAATAAATACTTAGATAATAAAAATATAAACATTAAAGGAATTGAAGATCTAATTAATTTTTGTAAAATAAAAAAATCAAAATTAATCTATATATCCTCTTTTATGGCAATTTCAGCCAAAACTATATATGGCAAAACAAAACTAGAATGTGAAGAATTAGTTAACGAATATAGCAAGTCAATTATAATAAGGCCTCCTGTAGTTGTAGACAATAAAGGTGGAGTGTTTGGAAGGCTTAATCAAATATTTAAATATTCCCCCCTATTCCCTATTCCAGGAAATGGTGACTATCCAATGTATTACGTGAAAGTTAAAAACTTAGTCCGCTTCATAAATAAGTCTAGGTCAATACAGAACAAGGAGTTAATTCATTGCTATGATTCGGGCCCTGTTAATTTTAAAGATCTTTTAAATATTGAGAATAAAGTCATAATTAAGTTGCCTATAAAGTTATTAAGAATTATTTTAGTCATACCCAAAATTTTTGGCATAAAACTTAAGAGTCTATCTAATGATGGATTAAGCACTCTACTTGCAATGCCATTAATTAATTTCGAACATAAAAAATATACTGACTATTAACTTTTGTTTCTAAATTAGGGCATATTTTCATCAAATAAAATAATTTAATAATGTGTTTAATTAAAAAAATTTGATGTTACTTTATAAATGTGAACTTTCTTCAAACATTTAATCATTTCTATGATTCTGCTGTTAAGCATTTGCATGTTCCCAAAGGACTTTCAGAGCAAATTAAATCCTGTGATTCAGTTTATCACTTAAGATTTCCAATAACATTAGATAATGGTCAAATCAAGGTAATAGATGCTTGGCATGGAGAACATAGCCATCACATGAGCCCTTTAAAGGGTGGAATAAGATTTAGTAGTGTCGTAAACGAAGATGAAGTTAGAGCTCTTGCTTCGCTAATGACATTTAAATGCGCACTCGTTAATGTCCCATTTGGTGGAGGTAAAGGTGGAATCAAGATTGATGCAAAAGAATTTTCAGTCAGTGAACTAGAAAGAATTACAAGAAGGTATACATTTGAACTACATTCAAGGAATTCCCTTGGTCCTAACACTTATGTTCCCGCAACTGACTATGGTACAACCTCTAGAGAAATGAGCTGGATATATAGCACTTTTAAGACTTTATCAAATTCAAATATTGATTCAGCTGCATCTGTTACTTCAAAGAATATTGCGCAAGGGGGAGTTGAAGGAAGAAAAGAAGCTACTGGGAGAGGAGTTTTTATAGGATTAAGAGAACTACTAGATGATAAAGAGGAAATGGGTAAAATGGGCTTAAAAAAAGGGCTGAAAGGCAAAAGCGTCATTATACAGGGCTTTGGAAATGTTGGATATCATGCCGCTTTATTTTTACATGATGCAGGAGCAAAGATAGTTGGTATTTGCGAATATAATGGATCAATATCAAACCCCAAAGGACTCGAGCCGAGGCTCGTCAAAGAACACTTAAAAAATGGTGGGAATTTAACTGACTATGCATTATGTACTTCATTTGAGGATCCCTACTCTGTTTTTTATGAAGAATGTGACATTTTAGTTCCTGCTGCTTTAGAAGAAGTAATAAATGAAGCAAATATGTACAAAATAAAAGCGAAAATAATTGCGGAAGGTGCAAACGGTCCCATTACATATGAAGCTGATAAATATTTATCTAAAAATGGAATAATAATTCTCCCTGATTTATATTTAAATTCTGGCGGTGTAATTGTTTCATATTTTGAATGGCTACAAAATACCAGTCATAACTATTGGAGTGAAGAAGAAGTTGACAAGGAGCTTAGAGAGAGAATGATCCCGGCTTGGCAGGCTATTTCCCAGGCAGCCGAGGAGTATAAAATAGATTTACGTACAGCAGCATTTATTGTGGCTCTAGATAGATTAGCCAAGGCTATTAAAATAAAAAATTAAAGTAAATAAAAGCAACCCCGCTATACGCGGGGTTTTTTGATTGAAAAAAAACGGGCTAACGACGTTGCGTTAGCCCATATTCACTCAAGTTGAGCGATGATAAAAAGAACAATTTTTCTGATATTTATTTGTGGAGCGCCCATTTGAGCTCCTCGATTCTCTGCCGAATAGCGCCCGACTCCATGTCCCGATACTTGGTGGGTAGGAGTTGAGGGTAGGAGCAGTGAAGGGCGGCGACCAGAGCTTGGAACTCTCGTTGCTGCACAATTGACTTGCTCGCTTGCCAGTTCTGCAGAACCTCGGCAATAGTTATGTCTTGATGAGCCTTACGAGAGGCCAACATTTCTTTGATCAG
>ENA-OREN01002624-OREN01002624.1-marine-metagenome-genome-assembly--contig:-NODE-2624-length-17876-cov-3.370976_pt1 | contig 17876 bp, 16 predicted proteins | sample MGYA00248624_ERZ508555 | MGnify/ENA primary metagenome ERZ508555 (study PRJEB26222, sample SAMN06267773) | marine metagenome | isolation source: Saanich Inlet, British Columbia, Canada | place...
CTTATCAAGCCCTTCAGCGAATTATTAACCTATATCCAGATGATGCACGAGACCACTTGTATATGGATCTTTCGATGAACCTAAGAGCCATTATTTCGCAGCGGCTGATTCCTAATGCACAAGGTTATGGCTCGGTTCCAGCTGTTGAAATTATGCTTAATTCTCCTTTGATTAGTGATCTTATTTTGCGAGGAGAAATTGCTGAGATTCGCGAGGTGATGGAGAACTCTTCAGATGAGGGAATGATGACCTTCGATCAATCTTTATTCCGACTTCATGAGGAAGGCCTGATCAGCTATGAAGATGCGATGAGAAGCGCTGAGTCTGTCAATAATCTTCGTTTAAAGATCAAGCTGGAAGGGGAAGCCTCAAAAGGCAAGAAGAATCTGGGCTCGACTTTTGATCAAGTCGAATTTTAATGCTGCAGGAATCAGGCATCTGGTCTAAATACTTACGACTTTGCCGGCCACGATAACGGCGGTGACTTGACCTGCCAAACTGCTATCGTCAAATGGTGAATTTCGGCCCTGGCTATAGAAGTCACCGACATTTATCTTTCGTTTGAGACTAGGATTAAAAATACAAACATCGGCCGGTGCGCCGGGTGAAAGTCTTCCGACGTCAATGCCTAAAATGCAGGCAGGATTGAAAGTCACTCTGGAGATTGCTTCGGGGAGCGAGATTACGCCATCGAGGACAAGCTGAAGGGTTAGTGATAGTAAGGTTTCCAGACCCGCAATTCCGGGTTCCGATTCACTAAAAGGCGCAAGTTTTGCATCGAGACCGTGTGGCTGGTGGTCTGAACAAATTGCATCGATAACACCTTCCGAGACCCCTTCACGCAACGCATCTCGATCAGAGAGGCTTCGAAGTGGCGGTAATACATGATAGCGCGTATCAAAATCACCAATATCTTGTTCGCTGAGATGCAGATGATGAGCGGACACGGCTGCTGTCACATTAAGCCCTCGGGCTTTTGCTTCTCTAATTTTCTCAACAGAGCGGGCGCAAGAAATTTGGGTAATATGTGCACGCACACCCGTGGTTTCTATTAGCGCGAGATCTCTCGCAAGTGCAACGACCTCTGCAGCTTCCGGTATTGCGGGAAGTCCAAGTCGGGTACTGATCTCACCCTCGTGAACACAGCCATTCCCCCTAAGCCAGTGATCTAGGGGAGTGAGAAAGACGCTGAGATTAAAAGTACTGGCATATTGCATGGCACGCCGCATCACAAGCGTGTTTTCAATAATATTGTCGCCATTGCCGAGCACCGTGCACCCGGCCTCCTTCAAAGTGGCCATATCCGTAAGCGTTTCACCGCGAAGTCCGGTCGTGAGCGCTCCCATTGGATACACCCGTGCTTTTTCCAGTCGGCGACCCCGTTGACGAATCATGTGTACCATCGCCGGTGTGTCTATGATTGGATTGGTGTCGGGCGGCACACAAACACTGGTTATTCCACCTTTAATCGCAGCCGCCAGCTCACTCTGCATGCTCGCTTTATGTTCTTCGCCAGGCTCTCTTAGGCGAGCTTGAAGATCAATGAGTCCGGGACAGACAATTTGGTCTGTCGCATCAATCTCCGAATCGGCCGAGAACTCGTGACCCGCTTTATGTGGATCAATGATCGCACCATGAGCGATAAACAAATCTCGAATCTGGTCCTCGCCTGAAGCAGGATCAATGACTTGACCGTTTTTAATTTTTAATTTCATGGGAATTATTCTTTATTCATACCCGCCAGCTCAGCCATGATCGCCATTCGTACGGCAATGCCATTGGTGACCTGAGACAGTACGAGCGACCGGTCGCTATCGGCAACATCAGAGGCAATTTCAAGTCCGCGATTCATTGGGCCGGGATGCATGACGACTGCGTCAGGTGCAGCTCGGTTGAGCCGATCCTGATTTAGGCCATAACACCGAAAGTATTCTTGACTGCTTGGAATCAGTTGACCTTCCATGCGCTCAAGTTGTAGCCGAAGCATCATGATGACATCGACATCCTCAAGACCCTCGTCAATATTTGTGAGCGCCGTAACACCAAGGCGCTCGATCTCGGTTGGCAGCAAGGTGGCAGGTGCGACGACCCGTATTTCCTTGGCCCCTAGAATTTGTAGAGCGGCAATTTGTGATCGTGCGACTCTCGAGTGGAGGATATCCCCAACAATCGCAAAGCGGAGTTTCGATATATCTCCTTTATGCGCCCTAATCGTGAACATATCCAACATGGCCTGAGTGGGATGCGCGTGGCGCCCATCACCTGCATTAATAATATGAACGTGTGGCGGCACGTGGCGCGCGATGAGGTGAGCGGTCCCGCTTGAATTATCCCTTACGACAAAGATGTCAGCATCCATCGCTTCTAACGTCCGAACGGTGTCTAAAACTGTTTCCCCTTTGCGGGTTGAGAGTCGCGATGTATTGAGATTGATAACAGAAGCGCCTAAGCGTTTACCCGCTATTTCAAAAGTCGTGCGTGTGCGGGTGCTGTCTTCAAAAAATAGGTTGACGACGGTATGCCCTGCCAGAAGCGAGCCCTGGCTTTTTCTGACATTTGTGTCTGATGAAATAAATTGTGCCGCACTATCGAGAAGTTGTAAAAGGCGTTGTCGATCAAGACCCTCAATCGCCAAGAAATGAAGCAGACGACCTCCTGAATCAATTTGCAGGGGTTGCGAAGAAGAATTCTTAATCTCGATTGGCATCAGCGCAATTTAGTTGGTGGTTTAGGTAAGTTTGAAGGATTAATTCAGCTGCTATTTGATCTCTTAGTGTTTCACGTTTTTTAATGAAACGCTTGCCCGGAACAGTTGCCGAAGAGATTATCTGTTCTGCCGCAATTGAAGTTAGCGTTTCATCGATGAAGTCTACCGGAAGGTTATATCGCGTATTTAACTTAGCGGCAAAATTTCTGGCTGCGCGGGCCAGTTCTGTTTCGCTATCGATTGAGGTGAGCGGGATTCCAACGACCAGGCCGTCAGGTCGCCATTCATCGATTAATGCCTTAATTTCAGTCCAAGGGCCTTCTTTTCCAGAATTGCTAACGGTTCCAATCGCCTGGGCGGTGCCGGTCACGTCTTGCCCGGTAGCGACTCCGATGCGTTTCGTTCCAAAGTCAAATCCGATAAATGTTCGACTCATGCGTGACCCATCTGTGACGATAGACGTGCGGGATTGAGACCCATCGACTCGATTGCTTGTTGCCACCGCGTGTCGACTGGGATCGAAAAGATAATTTCAGGATCTGCTTTCACTGTCAGCCAGGAGTTTTGGTGAATTTCGGATTCAAGCTGACAGGGCGCCCAACCTGCATAACCGAGGCTGAGTAGAGCGCGACTGGGGCCATCGCCCGTCGCCATCGACTCAAGGACATCCCGAGACGATGTGAGGCCGAGGTCAGGCCCTATCTGGAGGGTCGAGTCCCAGTCGCCCGTTCCCGCATGAAGGACAAGACCCAGCTCGTTATGAACGGGCCCGCCAATGTAGACGTGATCATCTGAAACAAGACTGCCCTGGTCTTTTTTGATCTCGAGTTCGCTCAGAATATCACTCAGCTTTAGGGTTTCCATCGGACGATTAATAATGATTCCAATCGCACCTTCTTTGTTGTGTTCACAAATGAGAGTCACTGTTTTTTCGAAATTTGGGTCCTGAAGTTTTGGCATCGCGACGAGAAAGTGATTAGCGAGTGATGGAAAGTCTGATGTTTCTTGCATCACTCCCCCGTTAGAATCGTGCCGCTGGGCTCAAAACGCCATGTTCGCGTGATATGAAGGGTGTCAGTGGCAGACTGAACGGTACCAGGAAGTGGATCATAAGGGGCTGCGTTAATCGCGATGTTCTGTGCAAATTGGTCGAGCTGTTTGTTGCCAGAAGACGCTAGGATTTTTGTGTCCCGAACCGCGCCACTGGCTCCAACTGAGACCATCAAAAGAACATCACCTGTCATAGGGGCTGACCCATTGCGATGAATTTGACTCTGGCCAAGCCCTTCGACGGCCTGCCGCCATCTCGCCATCCATTCCCCAAGGTCATCGGGAGTTTGATGGGACGTGATGAAGCGCTCTCTTGAAATCCGGGATACGTCTGCTTCGATTTCAGCAATTTGGGTTCGGTATTGCGTAATTTGAGGATTATCTGATCGTGTATCGACAGTTGGCGAACGGACGTCGGGTATTGGGGAGAAAAGATCAGAAGACGTTTTAACCGGCGTTTGCGTGGAAATGACGACTTCGATAGCCGTCATTGGAGGGGTCGAGACCGAAAATGTGAGCCCGAATCCAACGCCGAAGATAATCACCAGATGCGCGATTACCGAGATCAAGAAGGCGCGTTGGGACTTGAATACGTTAGAAGTTGAGGATTTGGCCAGAGATGAGTTTGGTATCGTTACCTGATCGGCAAACGACGCGATTAGCCCCAAGCGCTTGGAGGATTTATTGAATTGATAATTCAGAGTGATTTAGCCTCGCCGGTCATTTTAGTCTTTTCTCGACCGTTGGTCATCTCGAACGAGAAATTTCCCAAATTCGAAGATTAGTGTTTTTTTTAGGTATCTGACACGTTAGAATTAGGAAACTTCACGCAACATCCAAACGGCAAGTTCGCTCGTTCGAGCCAAGCCGTGATTTGACGCCTTAACCTCTCAAACCATTGAATAATAGGTTAAATTTAAATCACCACTCACTAGATGAGTAGTTTTCCTGATATTTCAGTTGTGCGGCAGGTGGTCATTGACGCCGCCAAGAGGACCGGTTTGTCGACTTTTGGTTTTCACGCTTCCGAGGCGAAGGGCGATGGAAGCGTCGTTACCGAGTTTGATCACAAGATGCAGGAGTTGATTCTGACGCAACTGACTCGGACGTGGCCTGAGTACTCTTTCCTTGGCGAGGAGATGGAGCATGACGAGCAGGCGAAGGTGGTCGAGTCCAGAGACAATGGGTTTTGGGTATTGGACCCCATTGACGGCACCACAAATTTCTCGATGGGCTTTCCGTTTTATGGCGTGTCACTTGCTTTAGTTGTCGATGGACAGGTGAGACTTGGGGTCGTATTTGATCCGGTCAGAGGGGAGTGTTTCAGTGCCGTTCAGGGAAAGGGTGCGGAATTAAACGGAGTTGCACTCAGTACACCCAAACATCCGTTTGCTCTTCGCGATTGTGTTGCGAATGTTGATTACAAAAGGCTGGTGTCCGGACTTGCAGACCGATTAGTAAGATATCCCCCATATCGATCTCAGCGAAACCTCGGTTCATCGGTTCTGGAGTGGTGCTGGGTGGCAGCCGGTCGTCTACAGCTCTATCTGCATGGGGGGCAAAGAATGTGGGATTACGCGGCGGGCAGTCTCATTCTTAGAGAAGCAGGCGGCAGTTTTTCAACGATTCAAGGGAATTCTTTAGACTGCCAAAAATTCACAAAGCGTTCAGCCCTCGCAGCTGTAACCCCCGAGCTACATCAGCTTTGGTTGCGGTGGGTCAAAGAGAATTAGGGTGCCCGAGTCAACAAGGTGTCCGTTTATATGGAAATGACCAATTTTGACTATTACTTGTTTGAATAGGTCGGCATAGTCAATATCAAGATATGGAGGCTGGCATACCGGGCGTATGTCTGAAACTTGGAAAAACGTATTTGTTTATGGAGCTGCGACGATAGCAATCCCTAGAGGTCAATCATTATGAGTAGTTCATCCGCGAGTAACGAAGTCACTGTGTCGAGAGCTGATAAAGCGAATGCGATTCGCGCGCTTGCAATGGATGCCGTTCAAAAAGCGAAAAGTGGGCATCCTGGTATGCCGATGGGAATGGCCGATATCGCCGAGGTGCTTTGGAATGACTATCTCTCGCACAGCCCAATGAATCCGGTTTGGCCGGATCGTGATCGCTTTGTTTTATCGAATGGACATGGTTCGATGTTGCATTATGCGCTTCTCCATCTCGCAGGTTATGACCTGCCGATTGAAGAGCTTAAAAACTTCCGTCAGCTGCATTCGCGTACACCGGGGCACCCGGAATATGGTTATGCCCCAGGAGTTGAGACGACGACTGGCCCGCTTGGACAGGGTGTGAGTAATGCTGTCGGAATGGCGCTTTCAGAAAAAATGCTTGCTGCTGAATTCAATCGTGAAAGCCTTAATATTGTTAATCACTACACCTACGTGTTTTTGGGTGACGGGTGTTTGATGGAGGGAATCTCGCATGAGGCTTGCTCCTTGGCCGGCACGCTTGGCCTCGGGAAGCTCATTGCATTTTGGGATGACAATGGCATCTCAATTGATGGCGAGGTTGGCAATTGGTTCACTGATGACACACCGGCGCGATTTAGGGCCTATGGATGGCAGGTGATCGACCGTATTGACGGTCATGATGCTGAAGCGATCGCAAGCGCTATTGAACAAGCGCGGGGAAATTCTCTAGAACCGACTTTAATTTGTTGTCGAACGATTATTGGCCGCGGCTCTCCGAATAAACAGGGCAAGGAATCGAGTCACGGTGCGCCGTTGGGTGATGATGAGATTGCGCTAACAAGAGAAACAATTGATTGGCCTCACGAGGCATTTATCATTCCAGAGGAGATTCAAGCTGCTTGGAATGCTGTATCTGCAGGGTCGGCCCGAGAAACAGAGTGGCAGGCCCGCTTTAATAATTATCGAGACGCCCATCCCGTGCTTGCGGCCGAGTTTGAGCGTCGGGTGGCTGGAAAATTGCCCGTTGACTGGTCGCAAAGTGCCCAGGCTTTTATTGACGCACTCAACGAAGACGCGACCACAGTGGCCTCTCGAAAAGCATCTCAAATGACGCTCGACGGATTTGGTCCCTTGCTGCCTGAGCTCGCGGGTGGGTCTGCTGATCTGGCTGGATCAAATTTAACGATTTGGTCAGGCTCAAAGCCTGTGTCTCGAGAGGACGCGAGCGGGAATTACATCTATTTTGGCGTCCGAGAGTTCGGGATGGCGGCCATCTGTAATGGCATCAGCTTGCATGGTGGTTTTATTCCCTATAGTGCAACCTTTCTAGTTTTCTCTGACTACGCTCGCAACGCATTACGCATGGCAGCACTAATGAAAATCCGTCAGGTTTTTGTGTTTACCCATGATTCGATTGGTTTGGGTGAGGATGGACCGACTCATCAACCGGTTGAGCATGTGGCGAGCCTTCGATTGATTCCGAATATGTCACTTTGGCGACCTTGCGATGCGGTAGAGACGGCAGTTGCGTGGCGTTACGGAATCGAGCGGCAGGACGGACCGACGAGCCTGGCGCTTTCGAGACAGAATCTTCCGCATCAAGTGCGGGATGCCTCGACACTTGAGAATATGACTAGAGGGGGGTACGTGCTATTGGATTCGGAGGGTGGCGAACCTGAAGTAATCCTTATCGCGACGGGTTCGGAGGTCGTGCTGGCGATGGATTCAGCAACCGTTTTGCGTGAGGCAGGTAGAAGAATTAGAGTGGTGTCGATGCCGAGCAGTGATGTTTTTGATGCTCAGGATGAATCCTATCGGGAGAGCGTTCTACCGCGTGCGGTGAGCTGTCGAATTGCGATCGAGGCTGGCGTTTCTGACGGCTGGCGAAAATATGTTGGTCTTGACGGCGCCGTGATCGGGTTGGATCGATTTGGCGAATCCGCGCCAGCAGAAGCTGCATTCGAATATTTTGGTTTCACGGTTGAAAATATCGTCAATCAAGTGAACGCAATAATCTGAAGAATTTTTCACTATTTACTAAAGGAGATCAGCCCATGGCGATCAAAGTCGCAATTAATGGTTTTGGCCGAATCGGACGTAACGTGTTTCGTGCAATGTTTGAGTCGGGACAGCAAGATCAGTTTGAGGTAGTAGCCGTAAATGATTTGGGGGATGCGGCTACCATCGGTCACCTTCTTCAATACGATACGGCACACGGCCGATTTGGTGAGACCGTGACCGTAGAGGGTGATGCCTTTCTGGTGGGAGGCCGGCGGGTTCAGGTGTTTGCGGAGCGTGATCCTGCCCAACTGCCGTGGGGAGATTTGGGCGTTGATGTTGTGATGGAGTGCACCGGATTTTTCACAAGCAAAGAAAAAGCCAGTGCGCATCTTGCCGGTGGTGCTAAAAAAGTAATCATTTCCGCACCCGGTGGTAGCGATGTGGATGCCACTATTGTCTATGGTGTGAATCATGGCGTGCTGAAAAGCAGTGATACGGTGATCTCGAATGCCTCTTGCACAACCAATTGCTTGGCGCCGCTTGTGAAACCCCTGCACGATGCCATTGGCTTAGTCGGCGGATTGATGACCACAATTCATGCATACACCAACGATCAAGTTTTGACCGACGTCTATCATACGGATCTTCGTCGCGCCCGCTCTGCGACGCAGTCAATGATTTTGACCAAAACGGGCGCAGCAGCAGCTGTGGGTCTCGTGCTTCCTGAGTTAAACGGCAAGTTGGATGGATTCGCAATCAGAGTGCCAACGATTAATGTATCCATGGTTGACCTGACGTTTGAGGCGGCGCGCGAAACGTCCGTGGAGGAAGTCCATGGATTGATGCGGGCTGCAGCAGATGGGCCGCTTAACGGCATATTGGATTACAACGATAAACCGCTGGTCTCTTCGGACTTTAATCACTGCCCAGCCTCGTCTACTTACGATGCGGCAATGACAAGAGTGGTTAATGGGAAGACCGTCAAAGTGTGTTCCTGGTATGACAATGAATGGGGCTTTTCCAACCGGATGCTAGACACCTGCATTGCGTTAATGAATGCGGCTTGAACGAGGAATGACCGTACTATTTCAAGTGGTGCTCTGTATTTTTAAAAACTGGGCGCTGATATCGCAATGACTATTTTAAAGATGGTCGATCAGGACCTTGCGGGTAAACGGGTCATGATTCGGGAGGATCTTAACGTTCCGGTCAACGATGGTCAGGTCGCCAGTGATGCGCGTATTCGTGCGGCAATCCCCACGATTCAGTTTGCAATCGATGCTGGCGCAAGCGTGCTTTTGTTATCCCATTTGGGCAGACCCAACGAGGGCGAGTTCGAGCAACGTTTTTCGCTTGAACCGGTGGCGAGCCATTTGTCATCGTTACTGGGCAGTCCGGTTCGGCTCGAAAAGAGCTGGTTGGATGGCGTCCAGATAGAGTCGGGAGAGGTCGTCCTTTGTGAGAATGTCAGGTTTAACGAAGGTGAGAAAACAAACAATACAGATCTTGCAAAAAAAATGGCAAAGCTTTGCGATGTGTTTGTGATGGATGCGTTTGGAACGGCCCATCGTGCCCATGCGTCGACACACGGTGTTGGTCTTCACGCTCCCATGGCTTGCGCAGGCCCCTTGCTTGCGGGCGAATTGAAGGCTTTGGGGCAGGCGCTTAATAATCCAGCGAGACCGATGGTGGCCATTGTCGGAGGGTCCAAGGTGTCGACCAAGTTGACCGTGCTGGAGTCACTCACTCAAAAAGTTGATCAACTCATTCCAGGTGGAGGTATTGCTAATACTTTTATTGCGGCAGCAGGCTTTTCAGTGGGTCAGTCGCTTGTTGAGGCTGACTTGATCGGCCAGGCAAAAAAAATGATGGATAACGCGGTAGCGTGTGGGCGGGAAATACCGGTGCCGACTGATGTGGTCGTAGGGAAAATGTTTTCTGCTGATGCGAAAGCGATTACAAAATCAGTGAGCGATATTGCGGATGATGACATGATTTTTGACATCGGCCCTGAAACTGCATATCGTTTTGCGGGCATGATGCAAGAGGCAGAAACCGTTGTGTGGAACGGTCCAGTTGGTGTCTTCGAATTTGATCAATTTGGAGAGGGTACTCGTATCTTAGGAGAGGCAATTGGCGCATCGAAAGCATTTTCAATCGGAGGTGGCGGCGATACCTTGGCAGCGATAGACAAGTACAACATCTCAGAGAAAATTTCCTATATCTCCACAGGCGGTGGTGCGTTCCTCGAATTTCTTGAGGGCAAGAAATTACCCGCGGTTGCGATGCTTGAGGGACGCTCTTACGTTTGAAGGGAAGGACAAATATGAAACATTTTAAAAAGGCCTGGCGAAATTGATCGCTAAACGTCGTACCAAGATTGTTGTTTCGCTTGGTCCGTCAACGGATCGAGCAAAAGCGATGTCGGCGATGGTCGAGCAGGGCATTGACGTGGTTCGTCTCAATATGTCTCATGGATCTCAGGACGATCATCGTCGTCGAGTCGAGTTGGTACGAGACGCTGCTGAGAAGCATGGCCGCTCTATTGGTCTTCTCGTCGATCTTCAGGGGCCCAAAATCCGGATTGGCGAGTTTGTGAATGGGAAGATTCAGCTTCGCAATGGAAAAAATTTCTCAATCGATTCCGCCTTGGGAGAGCGAGAAGGCAATGAGCAGGTCGTCGGAACAAGCTATACGAGTCTCGTTGATGATGTTAATTCCGGTGATCGCTTGCTTCTCGACGATGGAAATATCGTATTAGAGGTAAAAAAAGTCGAAGGCACGACGATTTTGACTCGCGTCATCGTTGGCGGTGAGTTGTCGAATTCAAAGGGCATTAATAAGTTAGGCGGCGGCTTATCGGCTGAAGCACTCACTGAAAAAGATCATGAGGATATCCGTTTTGCTGCGGAGATTGGCGCTGACTATTTAGGTGTGTCTTTCGTGCGACACGGTGCTGATGTGGAAACCGCCCGGATGTTGTTACGGGCGGCAGGCAGCGATGCCCATGTGATTTCAAAAATCGAACGCCGCGAAGCGATTGATAATATGATTGAAATCGTGACCGCGTCGGACGCGATTATGGTTGCCCGCGGTGACCTGGGTGTAGAGATTGGTGATGCTGAAGTGCCCGCCGTGCAAAAAAGTCTCATCAGTGAGGCACGCAATCAAAATACAATCGTGATCACTGCGACCCAGATGATGCAGTCGATGGTGAGCAGCCCTCAGCCCACTCGAGCCGAAGTCTCCGATGTCGCCAATGCGGTATTGGATGGCACTGACGCCGTTATGCTTTCAGCGGAAAGTGCAGTGGGACGCCATCCCGTTAAAGTGGTCGCAGCGCTTAACAGGATTTGTCTGGCAGCAGAGCGTCATCGAAAAGTATTGGTTTCGGGCCATCGAATGGAATCGCGTTTTGATTCGGCCGAAGAAACGATTGCAATGGCAACGATGTATACCGCCAATCACTACAATGTGGTGGGTATTTTGACGCTGACAGAGTCGGGGACGACAGCAAAGCTGATGTCGAGAATAAGCTCCGGGATTCCCATTTATGGGGTCACGAGAAACGAGGAGACTCAACGAAGGATGAGTCTTTATCGCGGCGTTTATCCTTTGGCTTATGATGCAACTCGGGTGCCGCGGGGAGATGTCAATCGTGCGGTGATCGCAGAGCTTGAGTCTCGAGGGTTAGTAAAGGATGGTGATAGGCTAATTATCACGAAGGGTGACCTTTCGGGTGTGGAAGGTGGCACGAATTCGATGAAAATTGTTAAAGTCGGTGATGTTGTCGGTGAGCGCGATTGATCTTCCCCAAGGTGAATCTGTAAAAATATAAGCTCTGACTAGAACTGCAACATTAGCCCTTTTTAATGATCTGGATCGTCGTAACAAGAAATGACAAACAGTTAGGAGAAAAATCATGGGAATGATTTCAATGCGGCAACTGCTCGATCACGCAGCGGAGCACAATTATGGTGTGCCGGCATTTAACGTTAATAACCTTGAGCAAATGCGCGCGATTATGGAAGCTGCCGAAAAAACGGATAGCCCGGTGATCGTCCAAGCCTCGGCCGGCGCACGGTCCTATGCGGGAGCGCCTTTTTTGCGACATTTGATTGTGGCGGCCGTTGAGGAGTGGCCTGATATTCCTGTTTGTATGCACCAGGATCATGGCGCATCACCTGCGGTGTGTCAGAGATCCATACAGTTGGGTTTCACGTCAGTGATGATGGATGGTTCACTGGGAACAGATATGAAAACACCGATGTCGTTTGAGTACAACGCGGACGTCACTCGCCGAGTGGTTGATATGGCGCACTCCTGCGGGGTGTCGGTTGAAGGAGAGCTCGGCTGCTTGGGTTCGCTTGAAAGCGGCATGGCGGGTGAGGAAGACGGCTCAGGTGCGGAAGGAAAATTAAGTCAGGATCAACTTCTCACTGATCCCGAGGAAGCGGCTCAGTTCGTGAAGGAAACGGGCGTCGATGCGCTAGCCATTGCCATTGGAACCAGTCATGGCGCTTATAAATTTACCCGACCGCCGACCGGCGATATCCTCGCCATTGATCGGATTAAAGAAATTCACGCGCGCATCCCAGATACGCATCTTGTCATGCACGGCTCATCTTCAGTGCCCCAGGACTGGCTTGCCATCATTAATGAATTTGGCGGCGATATGGGGGAAACCTACGGCGTTCCGGTAGAGGAGATTCAGGAAGGGATTAAACACGGGGTGCGTAAGGTGAATATTGATACTGACCTCAGAATGGCATCAACGGGCGCTATTCGGAGATATATGCATAACAATCCATCGGCTTTTGATCCACGCAAGTATCTGGGTGAGGCGACTAAAGCCATGAGTGAGATCTGTGTTGATCGTTATGAGGCTTTTGGTACCGCCGGCCAAGGGTCCAAAATTAAAGCCCTTGATTTAGAGGTAATGGTGGAGCGTTATGACTCCGGAGAGCTTGATCCAACCGTCAATTAGACAGCTACTTTTTTATGTAATTGCCTGTTGAGACTGGATTCTTGGCCTAAAGCCGCAAAGAGATTAGGAAAATTTACATGCGTAGTTTGGTAACGGGCGGAGCCGGATTTATTGGTAGTCATATGGTTGATCTTCTGTTGGCAGAAGGGCACCAAGTCGTTGTTTTGGATAACCTCTCGACAGGGCATTTGGGCAACCTAAGTCACCTGGAAAACAACTCAAATTTCAATTTCCATGAGCTTGATGTTCGATCATCCGAGGAAATCAAGCCTTATTTTGAAGGTGTTGATTGGGTTTTTCATTTCGCGGCGTTAGCGGATATTGTTCCGTCAATACAAAGACCGCTTGGTTATATTCGTGCTGGGGCTGATGCGACAGTATCAGTTCTGGAGGCTTCTCGGCTTTCGGGAGTTAGCCGATTTGTTTATGCCGCATCATCGTCTTGCTATGGTATCCCTGATTTATATCCCACCCCAGAAAGTGCTGAAATTCGTCCACAGTATCCGTATGCGTTGGCAAAGAATATGGGTGAACAATGTGTGATGCATTGGGCTAGGATATATAATCTCCCCACAGTGTCTCTTCGGCTATTTAATGTTTATGGTCCGAGAGCTCGCACGACGGGTACTTATGGCGCCGTGTTTGGGGTGTTTCTCGCGCAAAAGCTTGCAGGACAGCCATTTACCGTTGTGGGTGATGGCACTCAGACTCGGGACTTTACTTATGTCTCTGATGTTGTGAAAGCTTTTTTCGATGCTGCATATTCCTCGGTCAGTTCGGAGATTATGAATGTTGGATCGTCTCAGACCTATAGCATTAATCGGCTGGTGGAACTTCTTGAGGGTGATATTACCTATGTGCCCAAACGACCAGGGGAGCCAGATTGCACGTTTGCGGATATTTCAAAAATAAAGAAATTGTTGGATTGGAGCGCGAAAGTGAGTTTTGAAGAAGGTGTTTCACTTATGATCGAGAATATTGATTACTGGCGGGATGCTCCTGTTTGGGATCCGAGCAGTATCGAAGACGCGACTAAGGAATGGTTTGAGTATCTGGGCTAGGAATATGAGTAAATTTAATCAATATTTAGATTCTTTGCATCGTGTGATGAGCGATGCTGAAGTAACGGATGTTGAGCAGCAATCGTTGCCGCCGAGCGATGCAATTGAGCAGATTATTGTCTGGCTTCATGAGGTTCGCGATGCCCGAAAAAAGAATATTTTTATTGGTAACGGCGGAAGTGCCGCGATTGCGAGTCATATGGCAATTGACTACAGCAAAAATGGCCGACTGCCCTCTTTGGCGTTTAATGACGGCGCAGCCCTAACTTGCCTTGGAAATGATCTTGGGTATGAGAACGTGTTTGCGGAGCAGATTGAGCTTCATGCGCGAGAAGGCGACTTGGTCTTTACCATTAGCAGTTCCGGGGCTTCTCCAAATATCCTCGCAGCCGTTGATCGGGCAAGAAAAGTGGGTTGCCGTGTGGTCACGCTCAGCGGATTCCGGGAGAATAATCCGCTTAGAAATATGGGCGATCTCAATTGGTATGTGAAATCACCCGAGTATGGCTTTGTGGAGATCGCACACCTAGTGATTTGCCACACCATATTGGATATTGAGATGGGTTGGAAACCTCGTCATTAAAGATTTATTTATGAACTTATCTCTACAATGAGATTAGGAGTGAGATTAAATTGAAACAGATCAAGCACATACTGGTTACTGGCGGCGCAGGCTATGTTGGGAGCGCACTTGTCCCGCGACTGCTTGATGATGGCTATAAGGTAACGGTTCTTGACCTCTATCTTTATGGTGAGGATGTATTTGGCCACTACCATAACCATGCGGATTTACGGGAGGTAAAGGGCGATCTTCGTAACCAAGACACGGTAGCGCTCGCGCTTGACGGGTGCGATGCCGTAATTCATCTTGCGTGTATTTCAAATGATCCGAGCTTCGAATTAAACCCTGATCTGGGAAAGAGTATAAATTTGGATGCGTTTCGGCCGTTGGTAGAAAAAAGTATCGAGGCTGGGGCTAATCGTTTTATTTATGCGTCGTCCTCCAGTGTTTACGGGATCAAGGATGAAAAAAACGTTCATGAGGAAATGACGCTCGAGCCTCTCACCGACTACTCGCGCTTCAAAGCCGATTGCGAACAGATTCTCCTTGAATACCAGTCCGATGACTTTACCGCCGTTACGATCAGGCCGGCGACAGTATGTGGTTATGCGCCTAGACAGCGGCTCGATGTAGTCGTCAATATCTTAACCAATTTAGCCTACCACAAGCGGGAAATTACAGTATTTGGCGGCGAGCAATTACGCCCGAATATACATATTCAAGATATGGTGGAGGCGTATTTGGTCGTCCTCAAAGCAGAGAGCCATCAAGTGGCGGGTAAGATTTACAACGCAGGTTATGAGAATCAGCCGGTCCGCGAGTTGGCTGAGGCCGTAAAAGCAGTAGTGGGTACAGATGTGAACTTGATCACGACACCTACAGATGACAACCGGTCGTATCACATCTCTTCAAAGAAGATTGCAGATGAACTCGGTTTTGTAGCTAAGCATACGATAAAGCAGGCAGCCCAAGATTTGGTAGATGCATTTGAAAAGAATCTATTGCCCGATTCTCTTACGGATGAGCGCTACTTCAATATCAAAAGAATGCAATCTTCCGACCTGCAATAGTAGCTCCTAATTGCCTTGTCTAGTTCTAATTGGATCGTGACAGGCTTATCTTCACAAGTGTCTCAAATGCGGATTGGCATTGACTTTGATAATACACTTGCTTGTTATGACAAGGTATTTGAGGCCATTGCCAAGAAAATGTTTTTGGTATCCGTTGATTGGCAAGGGGATAAAACGCAAGTTCGCGCTGAACTGAGAACTCGTCAAAACGGTGAGCGAGATTGGCAACGACTTCAAGGGCAAGTTTATGGGAAGTATATGCACCTTGCGAATTTATTCCCGGAGGTCTCGAATTTTTTACTGCGGCTGCGAGCACGTGAGTACGAAGTCTTTATTGTTAGTCATAAAACTGAGTATGGACATCATGATTCTGAGAAAATTTCACTTCGCAAAGAAGCCTTAAGCTGGATGCGGATGCACAAATTCTTCGATCCAAAAGGGTTCGGATTACATGAAAGTAATGTATTTTTTGAAAACACGCGAGAAGAAAAGGTAAAAAAAATATCCGACCTTAGATGTGATTATTTTATTGATGATTTGTGGGAAGTATTTGCCTCTTCAGATTTTCCAATAGAAACTCGAAAAATCTTGTTTGATTCGTCCCTTAATAACGGAAATCAAGAGATGTGGGATTTTCGATCGAGAAGCTGGAGAGAAGTTGCTGACCATGTTTTGGGTGAGGAGACAGAAGCTGAGCTCCGAGCGCAGGTCGAATTTGTTTTTGGTGAAGGAGTGGAATCAGTAACTCAGGTTGAAGGGAGGGCGAACAGCAAAGTTGTTAAGGTTGACAAAGATAAAAAACAATATGCCGTCAAGTTTTATCCAGATATTAACTACGACTTCAGAAAAAGATTAAACACAGAAAGAAGGGCTTGCGAATTTCTCGATTCGGAGGGAGTAGTGAACACGATGAAGTTCGTACGCGAGAAACCCGATCTTAATGTTGGAGTTTACAATTGGATCGATGGGAGCAAAGTGGGTGAAGTGCTAGATAATGATGTGGAACTCGCCCTAAATTTTGTAGAGAGGCTATATGAGTCACGAGCTTACGAAAAAGCAGTTGATTTGCCCAACGCATCTGAATGTTGTCTTCGAGAGGGAGATATTTGGTCGCAGTTAACCAAAAAAAGAGAAAAGTTGAATGCGGCTTTGCCTTACTCGAATGAATTAAGAAACTTTCTTGTTGATGAGTATGACCCTCTTGTGGTTCGGGTTCGCGATAAGTTAGCAAATTTGTTTCCCGATCGGGACTGTTCTTCCAAGATTTCTCGGTCAATGCAAACCTTGAGTCCTTCTGATTTTGGGTTCCATAACGCGATTCGCCAATCTGACGGCTCTTTGGTTTGGATCGATTTGGAGTATTTTGGTTGGGATGATCCTGTTAAATTGATTGCGGATTTTATTTGGCATCCAGGGTTCACACTGTCCGAAAAGCAAGTGCTCAGATGGAAGGCCCAAAGTTTCCAGATATTTTCCAATGATCAAGGTCTGGAGAGCCGGTTTGAGCAGCGTTTTTTCCTTTATGGTTTAAGGTGGTGTTTGATAATTTTGAATATATTCTTGCGTGCTGAAAATGACCTACAAGTCATGAGGTTCCAGCGCTTAGAAAAGTCGAGATGGTATGCTTCGAGGATTAAAAAATGCGTTCGGAACTGGGATATTTAGGTGATCGACTCTAACAAGCTAGTTAAATCTGCACTTAATCTTCGCCAGGAGGTTTTTCAGGCTTTCGTTGAACACGGGGAAGCCCATCTCGGTGGCAGCTTCTCGATGATCGAGATTCTGATCGCACTCTACGAGGAGGTTTTGCAACCACCGGACAAATTTATCCTCAGCAAAGCACATGCTTCTTTTCCTCTTTGCTTACTGCTTCGCGAAAAGGGACTGTTCCCGACCTTAAAAACTCATCTGGAGATTGATCCTCCTAACGGCATCCATGCAACCACAGGCAGTCTTGGACATGGTTTACCAATAGCAACGGGGATGGCTCTGGCGCGAAAATGGCAAGGTGCCGATGGCAAAATTTTTGTAATGATCAGTGACGGCGAGTGTCAAGAGGGAACAACTTGGGAATCTTTACTGATTGGAGCCCATCATCAGCTTAATAATCTTCTGGTTCTCGTTGATTACAATAAAATACAAGCGCTATCAAGAGTTGATGATGCGCTCTCGCTTGATAATTTAGCAGACAAGTTTCGTGCGTTTAATTGGGATTGTATCGAAGTCGAGGATGGCCATGACTTTTATTCAATAGTTTCTGCTCTCGACGAGAAATCCTCAGGTAAGCCTCGAGCAATCTTGTTTCATACTGTTAAAGGTAGGGGGATACCGGAGTTTGAGAATGATCCGGCCTGGCACGCAAAGCGAATCAAGGAGGAAGAAATGAGAATTGGCGAGCAGGCGCTGGACATCAAATGAGGCGACGATTTGGAAGTGTAATTGCGGATCTTGCTGATCGAGACAGTCGAATTTATGTTATTGCTGGTGATATTGGTTACCGCGTGTTTGAT
>ENA-OREN01002625-OREN01002625.1-marine-metagenome-genome-assembly--contig:-NODE-2625-length-17872-cov-5.291430_pt1 | contig 17872 bp, 12 predicted proteins | sample MGYA00248624_ERZ508555 | MGnify/ENA primary metagenome ERZ508555 (study PRJEB26222, sample SAMN06267773) | marine metagenome | isolation source: Saanich Inlet, British Columbia, Canada | place...
ACTAACATTTTAATGGGATGTTTATATGAAAAAAAGCTATCTTTACTGAATCCACAATGTCTATTGGGTTAGAGTTAGAGTACCTGATAAAGTAAGAGATATTGTCGGTAAGACTCAGCTCAGTAAAAATCTTTCTACAACAGATCTTTCAGAAGCTAACAGAAAGAAACATATAGTTATAGCTGAACTAAAGCAAATAATTCATTTAGCTGAGAAAAAGATTGATGGAACTTTTGCTTCTTTATCAAAGGAAGATCAAATAAGAGAATTGGCATTAGAGTTCAGACCTTCTCCTGAAGATAATTCAGAGGATCTCGATTTCATACTTACGGATATTATCGAAAATAAAGTATTAGAAATCTATGGAGAAAAAGAATCTGATGCAATTTTTAATAGTCATCATCCAGATTGGAAAGGGGGAAATCCAAATCCTAAAGCTGTTAAGGCCACTCAGGATGCATTTAGGATAATTGATCCTAATTATGTGCCCCTTCAAATAGTAGCTAAGACTTTCCTTTCAGAAAAAATAAAAGATATCAAAACTTCTACATTCAAAAGAAAAGAAGGTAATATCAATAATTTTATAAGGTGGTTTGGGAACGCTGAAATCAAAGACATCACAAAGAAAAATGCAGGGGATTATGTGACCCATTTGAGGCATAGTAAAAATCCTGCTCCTGCCACTATAAGAAATATCGTTTTTGACATTGGTTCATTGTTCACTTGGGCTGAAGGTAGAGGATACATAAATAAAAATCCTTTTCAAAAACTTAATTTACCCAAAAATAATTCTACTCAATCAAGACGTCCATGGAAAGATGAACATTTAATGTTGTTTCTTCAGTCAAAATATATAAACAGGAATGCATTCGTAGCAACAGTCGTGGCCATGTATTCAGGCATGAGGATAGGAGAGATCTGTGTTATGCAAAATAAGAATATTGAGGATAAATGCTTCCATATAGAAAAAGGGAAAACTAAAGCATCCGCTAGAGTCATTCCGGTACATCCTTTGATTGAATCTATCATAAATAATTTAAAATCTTCTTCAAAAGAAGAATTTCTGATCAAAGGTATAAATAGCGGTGGTTTTGATAACAAACGCTCATGGAATTTCCAGAAGATGTTGGGACGACTTAGGAAAAAAATAGGGATTCCAAATGAAATTAAATTTCATACTTTGAGAAATACATTTGCAACACGAATGGAGAACCTAGGTATACCTACAAACCACATCAGTCAACTCATGGGGCATAAACACAACAACATGTCTTTAGACGTTTATTCAGCAGGACTTAGTATAGAACATTTGGTTGAGTCTATTAATAAACTTACATATGGAAAAGAAATAGATTCTTTTATAAAAAGTAATGAAGCCTAGAATATCCTTCAATAACTGCACCTACCGAAGCGGTGTTTTGCTCGTGCTTGTGGCCGGAATTTGCTGGTCTTCAATGGGTTTGGGTATCCGTCATATTGAAGTGGCTAATGTGTGGCAGATTTTATTTTTTCGTTCGCTAACGCTAACACCCTTACTACTCTTAGTCATAACCTTACGCGCTAGAGGCAATCCTTTCCCCACAATCCAGAGTGCTGGCTTGGCCGGCATCTTTGGTGGAGTTTCGTTGGTGTTTGCTTTCAGTGGGGGAATCCTGGCAATTCAAACAACAACGGTGGCCAATGCTATGTTTTTATTTGCTGCTGCCCCGTTTTTTGCAGCTGTTCTGGGTTGGCTGGTGCTTAAAGAACACGTTCGTAAGGCTACCTGGCTATCTATGATCGCTGCATTAGTAGGAATTGCTATCATGGTTTGGGAAAGCATTTCATTAGGCAAGATAATTGGAAATATTGCGGCATTGATTTCCGCATTAGGCTTTGCTGTCTTTACTATTTCTCTGCGGTGGAAAAAATTAGAAGATATGCTGCCTGCCGTATTTCTTGCGGGATTCTTTGCAATTATCACCGCAGGTATCTTATGTCAGATTAACGGATACGGGTTCAATATTCCCAGTTGGGACATTGGAATCGCTCTTGCTATGGGAATATTCCAGGTTGGTGCGGGGCTGATCTTGTACACGATCGGTTCAAAAGCAGTCCCTTCAGCAGAACTAGCCCTGCTTTCCATGACTGAGGTGGTCTTTGGCCCGCTCTGGGTATGGCTTTTTCTTGGAGAGACAGCAGGGAGTTACACTTTGCTTGGTGGTGGTGTGCTGCTTGTTGCCATCACGGGAAATGCTCTTTCTGGCCTACGCCGTAAACCGATTCCTATGATATAATAGAATGGAGAGACCTTAATGGAAAATAGCAAACGTAGCCATCCGTATATCTGTTTTTTTTGGGAGTTGTAGTGGAACATAACCGTCCGAAACTTCTAAAAGGTGGGCATCTACTCGATTCTGAAGAGAATTATAGGAACTTCAAAATTTAAACAAGTGTTTAGCCCCCACCATTTTGTCCGACCTTTAAGTTAGTCAGTGAGTAACACCCACTGATTCTTCACAGTCAGACTCTCTCCAAGTAAAATCCCCATTCTTGCATAATAAATAGATTTGTTTGGGGGAATCTTCACTTCATCAGATGGGCACCACTTGGATTTATAGGATTTTTCTAATTGCAAATAATCTTATGGGAGTCACTTAAGGTAGTTTAGGAAAATGAAAAGTTATCTAATTTATTATGTATTCATAACTTTAAGCATCTTCCTCAATTCCTGCACCGAAGGTTTTAAAGAAGAATACTCAAAACTTGTTATAGCCCTTACAGAAGTGACCGCAATCACAACCCCGACCACTGACACCACACCAGATTATACATTCAGTTCCACCGGTTCAGGTGCCCTCACTTACGGTGGTTCATGTTCTTCAAGTACTAGCATTGCAACCATTGGCAACAATACCATCACTTTAAATACTTTAAGTGTTGATACATATGCGGATTGTACTATTACCGTTTCTAAAACAATTTTTACTGAAAACTCAGAAAAAAAGTTAAGCGGTTCCCTTACAATTACTTCTTTTACTGTCTCTTCCTCAGATGATTCTTCCTCTTATAGTTCAGGTTGGCAACTCATAGCCAGGCAAGTTGACAGCGATAACTTCACTGATGGCACTAATGAACTCTTTTCATCAAATGCTAGAACCACTTTCCTCCAAAATGAAAATGATAACAGCAGTTCCACCTTCATGTCCATTGGACACCTGACTAGAAGCAATTATGTTACTGATGGAAAATATAAATTCAAGCTTGTATGGGACGGGATGCAAGTAGCTTCAGAAAATATCAAAGAAGTCATATGGACACAGACTTCATGGCTTACCGATTCAACAATCCAAGGATTCCAGGAGATTGGTGATTCTGGATTTAATGACATGGATGATGGAAAAAATTTCGAAGGGCTTGGAAAGTCATCTTCTAATAAATGTGTAATTGATGGTGACGCTAGTAGACATGGAAATTGGTGGAATTGTGTAGGTGCTATTAATACTCATACTTATGGAGATTCGACAGGTATGCCTGGTCCATTGCGAAAGATTGCTTCCAGCATGCACCTCTACATTTGGACACCCGAGATTAAGGAAACCAATTATGCATTGGATTTTGATGGGGTGGATGATTACGTTGCTACAGCTAGTAACATTTCTGCACTTAATATAACTGCTGATATCACAATTTCATCATGGGTGAAGATTTCTTCAATGCCTGATGACTGGGCAAGAATTATTGGTAAAGGAACTTCTAGCCAAAGAACTTATGGATTATGGATTCGTAACGATAGCAAATTATTATTTCAAATATATGGTGCAAATGGCTATTTAAATTTATTTGCTAATACAACATTATCAACCGGTGCTTGGTATCATATTTTAGCAACCAGATCTGGTAATACCGTAACTATTTATGTAAACGGTGTTGCGGATGGGACAACAACATATTCTGGAACAGCGAATAGTTCTTCAGAACCTTTAACATTTGGATATGGTTTCCATTCCCATTATTCAGGTCAATTAGATGAAGTAGCCATCTGGGATGTGGCCCTTGACGCTGCTGACGTAACCTCCCTTTACAATTCCGGCAACGGCCTAAAAGCATCTGCCAATTCAGGGAATTATGACAACTCAGCCGATCTTGTCGGATACTGGAAATTCAACGAGGGTACTGGTTCCACACTGACAGATAACACTTCAAACTCGAACAATGGAACTTTAAGAAATATGGATTCAAGTGACTGGGTAACTTCCGGTTCGGAGACAAAACCTTCGTTTCAGTAGGAAATTCAGGAAACATCGTGAGATCTACTGGCAATGGAGAAACTTGGGATAATGCAGATTCTCCGGGGACGTCCTCCACAAATCGACATTTTGGAGTTACATTCTATGAACATACCCTAAAACCAATCTCATCACCTCCTGTGAGTAACCCCCCAGTAATTCTTCACAGTCAGACACCATCCAAGTAACTCCCCACTTTCTTGTAGTTCAAACCGATTGATGGTATATATTGGGTTCTCCTAAAACCACCAATAGGAAACTTTATGAAACATCTACTCATATCACTCACAAACCTCCTGGTACGTTTGGGTGGGAATAAATGATTGAGACAATAGATCTCCTTATTATAGCAGTTGATGATTTAGATGAGGCTGAGAGAAATTTAAATGTATAACCGTCCAATAGTTAAAGATGATTTTGAAGTTCCAGAAGAATTAGTAACTAAAAATTTTATCTTAAGGCCATTAACAATAAATTACTTAGATAGAGACTATGAAGCCGTAATGAAAAGTGAAAAACATTTATATAAACTTATGGATGATAGTGATTGGCCAAAAAAGATGACGTTAAATGAAAATCTTGTTGATTTGGGTTGGCATGAAAGAGAATTTTCTCTTAGACATTCATTTGCATACACAGTTCTTTCGCCGCAAAATGAAGAAGAAGTAATTGGGTGTTGCTACATTTATCCATCAGATAATCATGAGTTTGAAGTACAAGCATACTATTGGATAAGACAAGATCTTCTTAGTAGTGGTTTGGAAACAAAATTAGGTAATACCTTTAAAGCATGGTTAGAAAAAACTTGGCCATTTAAGAAAATAGAATTTCCGCGAAGAGATTTGTGATATAGATGATGAGTTAAAAGCAATTTATCTGCCCATGAAAGAAGTTTTAATCAGAAGGAGTTAGAATTTGTAAGATCAAAAACTTTTAAATTTCTCAAAATGATTTTAGGTATAAGAGTAGTATAGCGAACAAAATGTAGATACGCGCACGCGCGAGGCAATTTATTAGGTGTCCATATAGGTGTCTATAAGCGGTATTATTCCATATAAACTGGTATCACTCAATAATAATGGATTTCACTTTAATTGACTGTAATTCTACAGCTAATAGCAATTCATATTACCCAATATAATTTAGTAGTAATGGTTTAAATCGGACTGAAAATCCGTGTGTCGGTGGTTCAATTCCACCTCTGGCCACCGCACTATAGTCAATAATTTCAGTATTTAATCCTAAATTATTTCCTCATTTTAAAGTCCCAAAATTACTGCCAATTATTGCCAATATGCCCCAAAAAGGGGTATAGGTCTTGTCTTTATTGCCAAATTACTGCCAATTATTTTCTTTACTGAGTACAAGATTTTTCAGTAAAAAATATACTCCAGAATGGAATTTTAGAAAGATATTGAGGATTGTTTTACAAGAATTGAGAAGATTGTGAAGTTTTGTCTGACTACTTAGTATTAGTGGGCCATCTGGTCGAGTATCTAGCTCGACTGTTAAGCTGGGGCAGTTTTGGATGTGTTTTGTCAGAATCCCGGACCGGATAAGTGCACATCTCCGCTTGGCCAAGGTGTTCCAGACAGATCTCTGATCATTCCGTTGATCTGCTTCCATCCCTCTTGACTTCCTCCAAGAAACAGGTTAGTGACCTGTACGTAACCACTAGAGTGATAAACAAGTGTATCCCCAAACAGGACGGCGAAAGCAAAGCCATGTTCGGATAGCCACGCATGTATGCATTTCAGAATCATTCGCACGTAGCCTTTCCCTCTGTAATCTGGATGCACACACACCTCTGCAATCCCACCAATACGGTGCGTACGGCCTTCGGTTTCAACCTGCTTCTCGTGTACACCAATATGCGCAACAATTGCATTGTTCTCGTCACGTATAACCCACCGATGGGGGTAAGGCTCCCGAAAATACCGTCGATCTCTGAAGACAACATCTTCCGGATTGGTGAAACAAGTTGTTAGCAAACTACGGAGTTCATGGTCCAAGGTTTCAGTTACATTGTCATCAGGAAGATATTCGATCTTTGGATTCATTCTCTTTGTCACAACTGCAGCTATCAGCGGAGCGAGTTTCTAGCGCCCGAATGCATGGCTTTGATAGCCTATCTATGTTTCATTCTCATTAACTATTTGATTCTTAAACAGCACATCGTCTTGGTCAGTTCAATAAACTTCGACATATCCCAACGCTCCGCAAAATTGTGGATTCTCAACCTAATTGGTTTGTTTAGAAGAATCCAACATGTACCACCAATTGGATTGTTTTACAAGAATTGGGGAAGGTTGTGGAGTTCATTTTTACCAGATTTGCGGATGTAAAATCGTTAATCATATTTGTGTTGATTGTCTGACTGTGAAGAATTAGTGGTCGTTACTCACAGGAGAAGATGTGACTGACCTTGCTAGGAAGATAAGATTTAAAGTAAATCAATCAAATTCATTTACTTTGCTAAAATATATCTATAAAGTCGTAAATGGTAAATGTTCTTTCTCTTTCATTTACTCCTCTGAACAAATATCTTACCTAAAGTCCATCAAAATTATTCTGACTGCACCTGCTTTCAGATAACAAAATTGATTTTTTTAGCAAACAAGTTCACTTGAAAAAATGAAATACTTAAGCCTTCACCTTTCTACAGGCATGTCATTTTAGTTTTCAAAGGGACCACTCCTTGCTTTTTAACGAGATATAATCTTCAGAATATTTCTGGATTAGAGTTATCGAGCAACCGAAGTTAACATTCTGGCCTTGAGCCGCAATCCATCAGGGTCAGTCTCGTCGTTATTTGGCATCCAAGGATCGAGACATGTTACACTCTTGACACAGGAGTCTGTTAGTGTCAAAAGAAAGCTTGTTAGGTCGTTGACCTGTTGATTATTTAATCTGATTTCCTGAATGGCATGTATTAGTGCCTTGCGGTTCTCTTCAAGTTTGGATAAGGCCTTCTTAGTATTTAAGTCGAGAAATTGTGTCTTTAAAGCCGAGTTTACTTGAGTGACATCATAAAGTTCCACAGCCTGAGCTGGGTTTAGATGATGTTTGATTATACCTTTCAGGTTTACGTATGCGCCGTCGTGTCCGTATGGTCCTGTAACTTCAACGTTTAACAAGGTTGGTGTTCGGAAAGCATACAAGTCTATAGGATTTCCACTTACGCGGAAGCGACCATAGTCATCGTGGAACCGACCATCTTCTTTACCTGGTCCAATTTGTGGCAGGGCTAAGACGTGGAATTGCTCATCTGTGAAGAAGTCACCACTATGACAGTTAGCACAGCCTGCTCCACCTTCGTCTTCGGACTGGAAGAACATTAGCGCGCCACGTTTTGCTGACTTATCTATAGCATTGTTGTTACCTTGTACATACGCCCGCCAACTAGTATCCACGAATACCTGAGAACGTTGATAGGCGCTAAGGGCTTTTGCAATGTTATTTTCATTAATCAAATTCCTTGGGTTATCTGTATTTCCGAAAACAGATTGAAACTCAGTCAGCCACCTATTACGTTTCAATTCCCCCTTGCCTTCACCATAGTTACCTAACCTAGCACTGATGTGACGCCTTACAAATCTGCCGGGTCTGTGTGCCTCGAATTCGAAACCCCGCATCTCATCAAGCATAGTAAGGGGGAACCGACTTTGGGCTGCCACTAAGTCATCTCCAGCATTTGGATCGGCCTCACCAAAAAGTGAATCTGGAGTACGGATACTACTCTGTAATGATGAATTGGTAAATTTGGATGTTCCATCAATGATATTCAACGTGTCAAGTTTCTCGAATCGCCCATCGTAGGTTAGGACATGGTTAAAAAATGCCACATTAAATGTACTTGTAGCATTGCGTGAAACAGTTGGACCTTCTGGATGTGTTCTAGCTGAACCCAACAGATCCTGGTCGTGTGCACCAACACCGATAGAGACCGAAAGGGCATCCCCTCCACCCAACATGGGATGGTGGCAACTAGCGCAGGCTGAATCCAAATCCCCGCCCAAAGCCTTACTGAAAAACAGTTTTTTGCCTAATTGAGCCAACGGCTCATTAATGGAGGACATGTCATGGGCATTTCTTGGCTCACCAGTAAGCCCATGTTGGGCGATGATTTTTCGCAATTGTTGGTCAAACCTTTCTTCGGACAGTACATTAGTTACCTTCAAACACTCACTCTGTCTATTTAGTGCATCACATTCAATTTTTGGTGGATAAGCCTGCTTTATGTTTCTATCTTTTTCTTCCTTTTTCTGATCAACAACCGAGTCCTTTTGCGGTATTCTTGAATTTCTGAAAAATCCAGAAAGGCGTGAGACTTTCAGCAACGTCTGTGGGGATAAATCCGTCACTATTGAAACGATATTATCAGGCCAGTGAATTTCAAGAGAATAAAGTGATGTATTGGTAGGAAATCCGAAATGTAACCGTGGTGGATCACCAGAGAGGTAACCGCTGGCAACACGAACATCACGCTTGAAATTGCCTGCACTAGTTTTCAGATAGACAACTGTTCCAATTGCTCGAGTGTTTCTAATTTCGCCCATTTGAGGTTGAAAAGCCAAGGGTGAGTCGTTATGCCAGTGCAAATCGACTTGCAGGCTTTCACCACCGCAAAGGCGGTTCTCTAAGAGCTGAGCTGGTCCTCGTAAATTGTTGACCACGATGTCAAGATCACCATCACCGTCCAGGTCCCCCATGCTCATACCACGACCTCCGAAAGTTGATCCAAGTTTCCATTCCGGTGCCGGCTTGAAATAGCCATTACCAATGTTGCGAAAGACTTGGTTAGCTTCTATCAGTTCGTGATTGTCTAAATGAGCAAATACGGTTGACTCAGCCATTCCATTTACGACATACAAATCTAGAAGACCATCCTGATCTAAATCACCGAACTTGGCTGACCAACTCCAACCTGTGGCATCAATTCCCCTTGGTCGCGCAGCATCTTGATATCCAACTACTCCAGTATTAACCAAGAGAACATTGGCCATGATCTGAGGATCACCTGAATTTCGGTTATGGTCCATGTCTGCCATCAAAGGCTCGTAGGCTGCCACAGTGGTATCCGTCTCATCGTAGGGCATCATGTCAGTAGAGTATAGTTCCGAAATTTGGTCATTATCCACGTCACCAACATCCAGGCTCATGGTACTGTAACTTGTGGTATCAAAGGAAGTTGGAATCCAACCATTGACTTGCAGACTCCAAGGAAACTCTAATATTTTCTCTTTACTATTGATATTTCCTGAAGAGGTGGTAGTAGCCATACGCAGCCAGGCGTAATCAGGCACAGCAAAGTCATTTCCAACAACAATATCTTTCAATCCGTCCCGATTAATATCAAAAAACGCGATAGCCATAGCCTGTGCCTTTTCTGCCAGCCGATTGGGGACATATTTACCTTCTTGGTTGATGTATATCAAAACACCTGCACCGTTACCAATCAGGAAATCGTTGCCTTGGTTCTCCAATAGACTGGCGTCGTATGAGCCGGTAACCAAGTCAAGGTCTCCGTCAAGGTCAAGATCCACCCAGTTCAAGGCGTAGGCTGGCCAAGCAATTCCGGGCAACACCTGTTGAACAAAACTAGTGCCTGACGCTCTTTGAATGCCGTTAAAACTGTCAGTAGAATCAGGTTGGCCGGTATTTCTTAAGTAGTTGAACGCACCGTTACGGCGGGTCATGACGATATCAAGCCAGCCATCTGCGTCCACATCTACCAAGTTTACTGCTCTTGTATTACCAAAGGACATGTGTTCACTTATAAAATTTGGAAAAAACCCATCATCCATGTTTTGAGTAACCTGGTTCCATAGTATAGTGTTTGTACCTGAATGGTTCCCTAGTACAACATCAAGGTCACTATCGCCATCAAGATCCCCCAAGGCAACGCCGGCACCATTAGCCTCGAACTGGTCCACCGTGTCTCCGTCTACAGAAGTGTAGTGGTCAAGGTTGTGAGTGATGAAGCCGGCAGAACAGGATAACTTTTGTTTGGACAGTTTTTCGGACCATACACTAACCTTTCCTGTTCCGGGAAGGTCAAATGTTTTTACAATTTCCCGGCCATCAGATGCGAATGGTCTTGCTAACAGGAAACAAACTGCCAAAACTAATCCACTAATGTTAATTCCTCTGATCAGCATTTTATTCTTATTCTTCCGGTTTAACTTAATTGTAGTCGCTCATAAAGCGATAATCGAAGCTTAAAGACGTCAATTGGATCTAAATGCTGTATATGCCTTTCAAGTCATAAAATATAAAAATCTGCTGTAATCAACTTAAATTTTGAAACATTAACCATCAATTCCTGAGTATTGTTAGCTTACTCCATCAAAGAGGTCATTCAATCGATCAGCTGGGAATCCTCCACGAGCACCTCCGAGCACAAAGGTTTCGAACCTGAAAAAGTCAGGGCGACCATCGAGCAATTCGTTAATGCGCTCTTCCGTTCCAAACTGAGACCGATGTGCATAAACACCTAAACGTTTGCGATCAGCATAACCAGAAATATCAATTTGAGCACAGATTGAGTCATCAGATACTCCGAATATGTTAGGGTCAAGATCGGAGTTTGAAGAACCTGCAAATCTCCTTTGCATTTCTTCCACCTGAGTGATAGTTCTAGCAGGATAATACAGCCTTTGTGGTGCAGGCTGCATCACGCTGCCTGCTGACCAGAAGGCCGCAAGAGCAGCACGATGAATTGTGATGTGATCTATATGACCATACATACCATGAGGGTCAAAGGTGATGATTATTTCAGGATGAATAGAACCAATGCGATCAAGTATTTTTTCCTCAATTTTAAAAATATCTGCGTTCATGAAGGCTTGTGGATTCTGTAAACCAACTTCAATTGGGAAACCTGAATCTTGATAATCCAAGAAAATAGGAGGGGAGATTCCTAAAGCTTTGCAAGTAGCCGCAAGTTCATCAACACGTAATAAACCCCGTTCAGGACCTTTTGGGTAACTATTGGGGTCTATGTCTGAGTTGACAATTTCACCCTCTTCTCCTCGTGTGGCACAGATAAGGCTGACCTGATGGCCTTCATCAGCATATCTGGCAAGAGTTCCTCCGCATGACATAACTTCGTCATCGGGGTGTGCAAATATCGCTAGTAATTTCATATACAATCAACCTTTCATTGAGAAAAAAATCTACTTTTCCGTATGTTGCTGCTTCCTCATTTGGACTTTAGACCAATTGAATGGCAAGGATTTTAGTATTCGAGTAAGGACCAATAATACAAGATCAGGAAGAATTTAGCGACCTCCCATTCCAGAAATAGTAACTCCACTAATAATCCATTTTTGTGCAAAAAGATAGATGATTACAATCGGTAATAACGCAATGACAGCTGCTGACATAAGAAGTTCCCATTGCACACTGTACTGTCCCTGAAAAGAACTAAGCCCAACTGGGATCGTTCGCATCTCTGCCCTGTTGGTCACAACCAAAGGCCACAAGAACTCGTTCCAATTCCCCAAAAAAGTAAAAATTCCCAAAGCTGCTGTCACTGGACCTGCATTGGGCATAATAACTTTCCACCAGATTTGCCATGAGGATGCCCCATCTATCCGCGCAGCATCATCAAGCACTGTAGGTATTCCCCGGAATGCTTGACGGTAGAGAAAGGTTGCAACTGCTGAAAATGCTGGTGGTAGAATTAGAGCAGCATAAGTGTCGTACCAACCAAATTCTCGCACGATCAGGAAGTTTGGAATTAGAAGTACAGGGAAAGGAATCATCAAGGTGGCAAGATAAGTAAAAAATATAATTTCTCGCCCGCGAAACTTAAGTCGTGCGAAAGCAAACGCTGCTAAAGACGAAGTGATCAAAACTATGAAAGTCACCGACAACGCTACCACGATACTGTTAAAATAGTAACGGCCAAATGGCACCACAGTAAGTGCATCCAAATAGTTTTCCCAACGAATCTCGCTTGGGATCCAGATGGGTGGATAGGTAAATATTTCCTTTGGATTTTTTAGCGATGTGCTTAACATCCAAAGAAAAGGCATCAGCATTATAAAACCGACAACCATCAAAACAAGATGTAAAAATCCTTTCCGGATCTTTATGTTCATTAATTCTTTCCCTTAAGATTATTACAAGCTTCAAATAAGTTAAGATTCATAGTGTACCCATCGTCGTTGCAACCAGGTTTGAACAATCATCAGTATCATGATCACCAAGAAGAGCAGCCATGCAATAGCAGCTGCCTTGCCCATCAACCCATATTCAAAAGCATTCTGATAAATGTACTGAACCACGGATAGTGATGATTGCGCTGGCCCCCCTCTCGTGAGAACATAGGGCTCAGCAAACAATTGAAACGCTCCAATCATTTGGATAATGATCAAGAAAAAGGTCGTTGGGCTTACCATTGGAATGGTGACATGAAAAAAACGCTGCCAATTCCCAGCTCCATCAACACGTGCAGCATCATATAACGACTCAGGTACCCCTTGAAGGCCAGCCAAGTAAATCACCATCGAAAAACCCACGTTTTTCCAAATGGTTAGCATGGCAACCGCACTTTTTGATAGTTCTTGACTGTTCAACCAATCAGGCGGTGCAACCGCCCAACCTGTGGCATCGGCAATCTGCCAGATCCAGCCACTTGCAATTCCAAAATCTCTGTTTAAAAAAAACTGAAACACAATTGCAACTGCCACAATATTAGTGATGACTGGCATAAAGATCACTAACCGGTACCAAATAATACCACGAATTGACTGATTCAGGGCCACAGCCAAGATCAGCCCTAACAGTAGCTGCACTGGGACAATTAAAATTACGTAAATTAGGGTATTACCTGCTACCTTCAAAAATATTCGGTCGGCAGTTAACAACTCGTAGTAGTTTTCAAAACCTACAAATTTTATAGGTTGTATTAGATTCCACTCTGTGAAACTAAGAACTAACGATATTAAGACAGGAATCAATACGAACGCTGTAAATCCAAGTAAACTTGGGAGCAAGAAAAGATACCCCTCGCTCTGTTGGCGGGAACTCCAGCGTCCCCATTGGGAATCAAAGCGAGGTGATTTTTCCATCGGGGAAATTTGTGGGGTGAGTGTTCAAGAATAAATATACATGAACCTACTTTGATAAACTTGAAAACATAAAGAGTTTTCATAGAGTACCATAGCCTGAAAGACAGAGATATCATCTCTTCATAGCAAAAAACAATTGAAGTCCTGGACATCATTCAAGCTAAATTATTAAGCGTGTTTGAATTGTCCTACTCAATTGCAATTGAACGTTTATTCCTTTAGGTTGCTTCTCATTGGTCAGTAACTTTGTGAATGCATCTCACTCATCAGTTTTACATACAACCGTTCAAGTTCCTTACTTTCACAAATCTATCTTTAAGTAAACAATCTCCATTGTGGGTTCCTCGTTATAGACGAACCCACATAAATCAGTGGAAACTAGAAGCCTAGCCCCTTGCTTTGGAGGAAAGAGTTAACTTCCTTACAAGTTTGCTTGAGTACTGAACGAACAGGCTCACTACCTGACCAGATCCGACTAAGATTTGGTGAGATCACTTTGCCGTTAAGAGTCCCCCAGTTAGGAAAGTAGCCTGAACGCCCCTTTTTTGCATTATTTCCTTCAATTATGAATGCGGCACGATTTGCTGGTGGAGAATTGATTCCAAGGAAAGCGTCAGACACTGCAGTGGAACGAAGCGCTGGTAAAATTTCACCTGAAATAGTGTAAACCATCTGGCCCCCCTCGGTACTCTGCAACCATGAGAGGAATGTCCATGCGGCATCCTTGTCATCACTGTACTTACTCATTGTCCAAGCTGCACCACCTGCCGTACCAGAACGCTGCCCACCTGCAGGTATCGGTACTGCAGCCACATCATAATTCATTTTGGCAGCATTAAAAGCTGAAATTCGACTGGCATTCTGAATAATCATAGCTGCTTGTCCACTCTGAAACACACCAGCATCACCGCCAGCCTGACTAAGAGCAGAGGGTCGCATAGCCAATTTCTCATCCATCAGCCCCGCAAAAAAACTAATCGCTTCAACTGCGACTGGTTCTGACAATGTACAAGCCGTTGGATTGACCATATCATTAAGGATGCTGCCACGGTTCTGTCCTAGGAACAACTGGTACTTGCCCCCTTCCACTCCCAGGGCATAGCGCTGTACCCGACCACTGGTAGTGATCTTTGAAAGTTGCTTCGCCGCAGCTTTCAGGTCATCCCATGTCCAAAAATTGGTAGGATAAGATACACCCGACTCGTCAAAGATGTCCTTGTTGTAGTAAAGGACTTCAATACCGATGTCGCGTGGCAAGCCATAAATCGTTCCCTTCAGTTTTCCAAAATCTAAAAGTGATGGCCAGTAATCCGATGTGTCATAACCGGAGGCCTTAATGAACGGATCAAGCGGCTCAAGCACACCCTGTCCCGCATAGGTCACCACCGGTGATAGGAACAGCACATCGGGTATACCTTCCTTGTCCCCTGCCGCCCAGAGAGTCTTGAGCTTGGTAAAGTAATCTCCCCAAGGCTGCCCCCACAGGATTATCTGAATATCGGGGTGAGACGCCATGAAGGCATCCGCAACTCTTTGATGGGTCTTAATTTCTGCAGGGCTGCCCCACATTCCCCAAGTCACCGTTGCTTTGGCTTGGGCAATGCCGACACAAACAAGTAGGCCGCAAGCAACTCCTATCAGCGTTTTCATCAGACTACCTGCAATTTTATTTTGAACTTCGATTTTTTCCTCACTCATAGCACTCTCCGTCTTAGGTGTTGGAGGCAAATCTTTTTGCAAAGCATTTGTCCTCAAAATTCCTGCGTAATTATTGACGCCGGGTTGTTGGGGAAATCACAACTTGAACATAGAAAATCAGGTCATGTAATGTCAATATATACTAATACAAATTGTTTTTCAAGAAAAAATAAAATTGTTTAAATGTTTCTCTATTTTACTCACTACGTTTTTACGGCACGTGGCGGTCCTTTTTTGAGTATCAGTGAGATTTAAGAATGTGTTTCAGATTGAGGAGGTTGGTTGCCTCCAAATCTGACGCAAACTAAACTGGAACAGCTTCTTCATTATCAGTATAGGAGAACCATTGGTGGTTATTGCGCACCATTTCCCGTAGTTCGTCGGTCATATTTTTCTTGAAAAATGTAAATTGATTTTTAAGTATCTGTTTCCTCTCAAAAACACTTCATGGCGAACATGTGAATGGATAACCCCCTAAAACCTACCCCATAATCTCCTGTGAGTAACCCCCACTTAATTCTTCACAGATTCAGACATCCTCCAAGAAGTAAAATCCCATATTCTTGTAAAATCCTCTGAATTAATTAATGGACATTTACGGTCTAAAGGCTATTGCAAAGTACATTTGAAATAATTGGTATAATAGGTACTAAGTTTGATTAAACTTGATTAGAACCTGTGTATCATTTGCTTGAATAACAATCCTTCCTACAAAAGCTCTTTATAAAAGCCCACTTCAGTACTCCAACGGTCTGTTCAAAATATTCTTTAATTTGTTCCTGACCATCTATCTATATCGTTAACAATAAAAACAATTATGAAGAACTACCAATATTATTTTCAATCAAACCAAAGTTCAACTGTAGTAGGTTTTAGAGTTTCAGATTTAGAACTCAAGAAACTCAGAGATACAAAGGAAACACTAGTTAAACTTGGTATCAAAGGGACGACCTCTGATACTCTCAGAGTCATCTTGAATTCCTTTAATCTCGAATCATGGAAACAGCAAACACAACAATCAATTGTAAAAACTTAGGATCATCATTTGAAATGCAAACAAATACAATAAAAATTCGAAACAAAAGGAAATCAAAAAAGCAATTTGGTTCCAAACATCGTCTACCATTTACACCAAAGAAAGTTCTGAAGAATGACGGTCCGAAAATACAAGAGAATCTTCATGTATCACTTTGGTTGGACATGGAGAATAGGATTTATCCAAAGAGAACTGTTCTTGTATCAAATCTTCTTCATGATCGTGAGGCAGTGATGTTATATTCACCAACTGGTGTTGGAAAGACATGGCTCTCACTTGCAATTGCATTGATAGCTGCAGGAGGAGGGAAACTCGAGTTATTAGATTGGGCAAATGATGACCCACAACCAGTTTGCTACTTAGATGGTGAAATGCTGGAAGAAGATATTCATGAAAGGATAAAGCTTTTAATCCCATCTTTAGATTTGGATGAAGAAGAATTAAGGAAAAACTTTAGGTTTATTTCCAGAGTTTCTCAGCCCGATGATGTCGAAGAATTTCTTAGTCTTGAACTAGAGGAAAACCAGTGGGAACTTCTTAATTGGGTAAGAGATAACACAGAAAAGGGTAGTCACCCAATTGTTGTACTAGATAACCTGAGTAATCTAGTTGAACTTGGTGATGACAACTCAGCTGGACAAATGCAAAACTTCAACATGATGGTTACCAAGGCAAGGAAATCTGGGTGCTCCATGGTCATTGTTCATCATACTGGAAAGTACCTCGGGAATGGTCCTGATGGTATTCCAACATGGAGAGGAAGCTATGATATGGCAACTAGACTGGACAAAACGATATGTCTATTACCATGTCCGTCTTCACTTGATGGTTATGTTACTTTTCAAGTGCTAGAAGGAAAGTCAAGAAAAGGACAAAGGATCAGTTTGTCCATTCAGTTCAATCCTATGGAGAAAAAGTGGGAGTTGTTTGATGAATCTAGTACTGAGGCTAGACATACGCTAGTTAAAGACCTGTTGAAGAGAGGTTATATAGCAAAGTATGAGGACTTGAAAGATGTTCTGCAGAGGTCAGCAAGTTCAGCAGAGAGATACATAAAGCAAGCAATTGAATGTGGTTTTTTTGAAGAAACTGAGTGGAAAAAATGGAAACAAGAGGCAAAGTCTGGACGATTAAGCAGAGAAGAGAGAATCGAAATGGGTAAGAGTTTTCTTGAGAATAACTATATTGTATTAGTTAATGAATCCGGAAGAGGAGGCAGATATGTTCTTGAAATTAATCCATTTGGAGAACAAGATAGTCATGACTTTTAGCACACCGTATAGGTTAAGTTGGAACCAACGGTTTATCTTTATTTTTCATCACCACACTATTTTTCTATATGGTGACTTTTTTTGGACGCTTCTGGTAGAGTGTTGGGAATAATTCAATAAAAAATCTGAGAGCCTTTTATATATAGCGCCAACGGATTTTACCCCCCCTTGAGTTTCTTTTTTAGACTGCGTATAAAATTAAATTGGTTGGGAGAGAGGTGTTTTTCGAGTGAAAACTAAATGGTCCTAGTAGTGGCAAATGGTATTTTAAATTATTAGGATCAGATAAAATTTTCAATAATAAACCATGACAGTTGATGATAAGGCAATTGATCGTTTCAGGGGGTGTCTCATTGGTTTGGCAATAGGAGATGCCATTGGAACAACAGTCGAGTTCAAAGCACGTGGCGCCTTCGAACCTGTAACAGACATGGTTGGGGGGGGTCCGTTTGATCTTGAAGCAGGACAGTGGACGGACGACACATCAATGGCCCTATGCCTTGCAGAAAGTCTGTTGAT
>ENA-OREN01002631-OREN01002631.1-marine-metagenome-genome-assembly--contig:-NODE-2631-length-17816-cov-2.783528_pt1 | contig 17816 bp, 13 predicted proteins | sample MGYA00248624_ERZ508555 | MGnify/ENA primary metagenome ERZ508555 (study PRJEB26222, sample SAMN06267773) | marine metagenome | isolation source: Saanich Inlet, British Columbia, Canada | place...
TCAAGCCCCTGTGCTTGGTGAATCGCTTGATAGTGCGAGCTATAACGTCAGCATACTTGTCAACAACTCCACTCTCATACAGTTCTGCAAGAAAAGACAGCTTTGCTTCACCCAGGCTTATCCCTGGCATTGGTTCTGGCTCAGGTGCCTTTGGTGGAGCAATCAGAAGATCGTACTCCAGCTTCACCAGTGCTACTCTGGCTGTTTCTTTGTCAGTAGATAAAAATTGTAATAATGCTATTTGTATTATAGGATTTTTTGTATATGCGTTAGTATCGTTTGTTATAATAGATATCATTGCATTGACATCAACATCTGTAAAATCTTCATCTAGTACGGGTTTACCTTTTGAGAAACTGAGATTTTTCTTCTTTTTTGATTCATCTTCTAATCTTTGGGGCAGTGGCATATCATAAAACCAAATCTCTTTTGTTGGTGTTCCTTTTTCAAAAAATAAAATGTTTGTATCAATACTTGTTCTGGGTTTAAAAATTGATGATGGCAATCTTACAATTGTATGCAGATTAAATCCATCCAATAATTTATTTTTAACCAGATCTGCTTTGTTATGTCCAAATAGAGGACCGTTTGGTAAAATAACTGCACCGCGTCCTTTCTCTTTTAATTCTTCCATTGCTAATAATAAAAAATGCAATGCAGTATCGCCAGTCTCTATGTCATTATTCATTGCAATGCTCTTTTCTTCCTTTTCATTATAAGATGGATTAGACATTACAATTTCATACTCTCCTTCAGGCAAGATTTCTTTTGTCGGTCTAACTAGTGAATTGATGTTAAACATATTTGGAGTATCAATTCCATTTAGCATCATATTTACAACTCCACACAAAAAGAATTCGGGATTTTTATCCTGACCAATCAATGACTCATATCTTAATTTTTTTAAATCCTCTACTGGCCCTACGTCTCCTTTCATGTAATTATATGATTCAAGTAAAAATCCGCCAAGACCTGACGCAGGATCAAAAACTTTTTCATTATTTTTAAAATTAGGTTTTATTACTGAAACAATGAACTTGCAGATTGCCCTGGGAGTGAAAAAATAAGCAGTTTTTTCAGCATCATTTGCCCATTTTACTAATTCTTCCGTGTAAATGTCACGAAGATTTGGGATGGTATCAGGCTCATCAAGTTTAATTTTATTTATTTCATCTACAATGAGACGCAAGTTAGTTCCAGACGCAACCTTTTGTTTAAAATCACTAAATGTGGAAGCAAGAACTTGCCTTGATTCAGCACCTTTTTGAGGAGATAATTCTGACAAGGTTGGAAATAATTCAAATTGGATAAATTTTGATAATGCGTCTCCTGTAATGGAATTATCTCCAGTATCTGCCCAATCTACCCATCGAAATTTTTCTGGAATTCCAGTAACAAAGTTTTTGTCTAAAAGTCCACGTTCTTTTTCATAATAATCAAATAATTTTAATAATAAAACCCAACTGTATTGCGGAACTTGATTTTGGAGTTCTTTAATTTGATCAGTTGCTAAAATACTCTTGCAATTTTTTATAATTTCTTGTAATTGACTTTTTTCCATCTCACTTGTACACCCTTATCATTATTTCCTTTAGTGCCATATCAAACTTTTCTGGATCTTCAAAAATTTGAGTAAGAATTGTTTTATACCCTCCTAATTTTTCAAATTTATTTAATTGCAATACTTTTCTAGGTTCTTCTAACTGCGTGTAACCATATTCCGCATAATGATCTAAAAGAATGTTCAAAACATCTTGAGCTTTTGTGGGATATTTTTCAAAAAATGTTTTGTCTTTTTTTGCTTGTTCAGCTCGAATTTTTCTTAATTTTGGTTTTTCATCATATGCAATTTTTACAAATAGATCAAAGAGATCATATTTGTCTTCTGTTAGTTTTTCTACTTCTCTTATGTTGTCTAAGGAAATCCCTTTACTTTCAAATTGAGATATGAGTTTATGTCGTTTATCTAAATCTAGCCAGAGATCTTTGAAACCTTCAATCATATCTCCACTCAAAGTTCTAATTGCATTGCCCACATATTCCTCAAGTTTTACATAATTGTATCCGGTTGTTGAATCTGTATCATACAACTTTGTTTCTGTACTTACCACACTGCCCTTATCACCTTCAACTTCAGGTCTGTGGAAATGATCTCTATGGGTTTCAGGTTTTGAAGATTTTGTTTTTTTATTCTCTGTTATTACGGGGCTATCCCAGTCAGGATCCTCTAATTTTTCAGTTGATTTTCTAAAATCCATTACGGTGAAATAATGCTTACCTATTTCTTTAGAACTATCATAAACTCTTGTACCCCTACCAATAATTTGCTTTAACTCCGTTTTTGAATTTACATTGGTATCAAGTACAATAAGTTTACACATTTGGGCATCAACTCCAGTTGTCATTAATTTTGATGTCACTGCAATTACGGGAAATGTTTCTTTGACATTACAGAATTTTTTCAATTGATGTTTCCCTTCTTCACCTTGATTCGATGTAATTTGTACACAATAATTTTTATTTTCTTCTTTTCTATCAGATAAAATTATCTGTGTCATTTCATTTGCATGTTGTTGATCTCTACAAAAAAGAATAGTTTTGTCATATTTTGAGTTGGGTTTTGTATTTAGAAATTTTAAAATTTCTTGTGCAACTTTACGTTGTCTGCCAACCACTTTAATTTTGGAATCATAGTCATCTTGTCCGTACAATCTATCTTCTAATGGTTGTCCGTTTCTTCCTAATTGTGTATCATCATCAGGTCTCCAACCATCTTCATCGTGAGATAATTTATGCCTCACCAAATAATGCGGTGCAAGAAAACCATCCTTTACTCCTTGTTTTTCAGAATATACGTAAGCTACGTGATCAAAATATTCAAAAGTTTCAATGCTATCTGCATCTCTTTTGGGAGTGGCAGTCATGCCGATATGTGTTGCACTATCAAAATAGTTCAAAATTTCACGCCATTTTCCACCTTCAGATTGTGCACCTCGATGACACTCATCAATAATTATGTATTTGAAAAAATTCTTGTCATACTGTTTATACAATTCATACTCTTCTAGAGGTTCCTCTGGATCTTCTTTGTTTGCATCCAGTGACTGGTACAGTGTAAAGTAAATATCCTGTGCAGTGGTTTTTTTACCCTTTAACCTTCTCATTACATCCTTCCCAAATGGTGAAAAAGCACCTTCCATTGCTTGGTCTACTAGTTGATTTCTATCTGTTAGAAACAGAAACTTTGGGTGATTTCCATTTGGCTCTAGATAATGCTCCCACAGTTTTCGGGTAATCTGATATGCAATTTTTGTTTTTCCTGTTCCTGTTGCCAAATTAAGCAAAATACGTTTTTCACCTTTAATGATGGCCTCAATTGCACCATCGACAGCTCCTTTTTGATAATAACGTAATGGGTCTGGTCCCACCATTTTATGAGGTTCAAGAAAGAATGAAAGTTCATCTCCAAAACCCCCTTCGCGAAGTCTTTGTTTTAACTCATCAGGAGTTGGAAAAGTTCCTCTAGTGACATAGTCTAATTTCATAAAATCAAATTCACGAATCCCCCAATTGGTTTTGGGGTTTATCTCTCGTCCATTGGTAGCATATGCAAACTTTACTTTTTTTATACTATCTGCATATATTTTTGCTTGTCCAATACCATTATCATATGGAAGTTCTGGTTCTTTTGCTTCAACAAAAGCTGCAAGAGTATCTTTGTCAAAACGTAAAGTGTAATCAGGTCTCAATGAAGGAGGTAGTCGTTCATGCTCCCCAGTTTCAGGATCAACGATAATTTCTCCCTTATCGAATAGAATTGGGTGTTCTGCATCTACTAATTCTTCAGGCCAAGAATTACGTATAGCATGATCAATTATTTTAAGACGCATATCTTCTTCAGTAGGTTTAGGACTGTATGTACCAATTTTTTTTTCATTAGCCATTATTCATCATCTGGTCCATACACATACACAGGCATCTCCTCACTAGTGTGTTCTTTAGTAAATTTTTCCGCATCTTCTCTTGTATCAAAATGCCCAATACAAGTAAGTTGTTCTCCAAGTGTAGCAAAATCATCAACTTGTACAACATTAAAACCAGATTTTGGAGTCATCTCTTTTTTTTCATCAAGCATTATTTGATGACGAGATTTTTCAGCATCAGCGGATGTTTTTATTTCATGTACATCATTCATGTGGTTAATCATTACATCCCAATCAAATTGGAATCCCTTTGAGCAAATTGTACAAATAGTAATACCTTCTTTATTTGGAGGATTAAAATAATTAATGATATCTTCAGTCATACTATGATGATCCTCATATGTTAGCATAAAAACTCTAGGGCAATTACCTTAATTGTTTCACCCTATCATCAGAGATCATAAACATTTTGATCTTTATCTTATTTTTCTGTAACATGATATTTTGTACAATTAGAAGAATATTTCCCAGTTTCAAAAACTTCACAACTAGGATTAGGAATTTTAGTTATTTCTCCATGATATGAGCGAGTTTTACGATCTATTCCTGGAACAAAATAAATCCAATACGATGTTTCTAATTCTCTAGCTTTTTGAATTTCTCCAGAACTCCAATAAAAGGACAATTCATTTCCAGTAGATCCTTTAACTTCAATATGACGATTAAATTCCAAATCAGTGGTTTTCCCATCAAAAGATTCCACATCATAGCCTGCAGTGACATCAGTGCCGCTGATTATTTGTACAAGCGAGGATTCAGAATCAGCTAATTCTTTGTTTTTGAGTCTATTTTTCTCATATTCTAAAACAATTTTTTCAGCAATATCACCAATTTCTCTATCAATTTTGAGATGTTGGTCCAATTCATCAAGAGACATCTTTTTTCCACCAAGTAAATATGAAAGATATTTTGAAAAATACGGATTTACAAATAATGTTTTTTCATCTTTTTGAATTAAATCAATTTGAAAAAGTAATTGTAAATTAGATGAGATATTTTTTAAAATAAAATCATCTTTTTTAGAAAATACAAAAGTTTGGCGTTTGTTATCAGGGTAAAATTGTTTTAAAACAGATATTGATTCATTCTTACAAAAACCATCTAAAAAGCAATTTTCAATTAATAGATTTTTTTGTAATTCATTTAATTCCCAATTGTTTTCAGGATTTGCTTTGATTAATTTTTTTCCGAATGGAGTTAAATGTAATTGTTTTTCTAGTTCAGAAATTATTCCACAAGAAATACAAAATGAAATAGTTTCTTCATGATTACTAAATTTTCCACCTAAAACAATTTTTGTACACTCATTTAATACATCTATTTCTTTTGCAAATTCATCGACAGATAATTGTTCAACTGCAATTAAAACTCTATTAATCTCACGAAGATCCTTAATCATGTTTTTTAGATTTTAATTCATCTCGAAGTACTTCATAGTATTCATCAATATCTTTTTTAACATTTTCAAGATTTTCAGAAACATCCAATTCAATTATTTTCAATTCCTCATCAAGTAAATCACTCATTGCCTTTCTTTTTTTATCCAACTTTTCATGAATTGTTTCATCAAAAGTATTAGGTGCAACACATAGCCAATAAGTTACCTCAGTATTCTTATCCATACCAATCCTGTGAATTCGATCCAAAGATTGCATGTATTGACCAGCATTGTATGTTCTATCAACATAAATTGCATTTCTGCATACCATTTTACCTTCATACATATGCAATGAGATAGATTCCGCACAAGAAGCAGGCGTGGCAATTAAAACTCGAGGATTAGGATCAGATTTAAAATCATGAATCATTTTTTCACGATTAAACTGCTTACGTTCTGTTTCACTATCTTCATCTTTTGGAACATCGCCATAAATCCAGAGAGGTTTTTCATCTTTCAAGAATTGTTCCTTTAACATGTCAACATTGTGTACAAAATTAGTCCAAATGATCACTTTTTCACCTTTTTTCAAAAGATCTTTTGCTATCCTTACAGTCTCTTGTAATTTTGTTGGAAATTCATCTTGTTCAGTATATTTCTCAATTAATTCAGAAACAGATGGAACTTCACTAGAAATTGGTTCTAAATCAAATTCAACATCTTTCTTTTTTAATAGTACAGGATTGGATGCAACTTGAATTAATCTAATCATTTGCGCTCTACGCCATTGTTCCATCTCTACACTTTCAGAAATTGACTCTTCATGAAGATGTTGAAGTGCTTGAGATGTTTTGAGCTCTATTGCATTGTAAATTTTTTGTTGTTTGGGACGAAGTGGACAAGGTATTGGTTCCCAAATAGGTTCTTTCAAGTCTAGAGTTTTTTTTGCAATCCTAGTAAACAAAGGATCAATGATTTTTTTATATCCAGGTCCTAGTTCTTGTCTTGTTTTTGTATAATCTTTAAAATATTGTGCCTTATCAAGAATTTCAGTTAACGGCCAAAGAAAATTAAATTGGGTCCAAATATCATCCCATCTATTTGGCATGGGAGTTCCAGATAAAATAAATCGTCTTGTTGCAGAAGGAGCTAAATTAATTATAGATTCTGCTATTTTTCCAGATTTTTTATGCAAAAATGCATCCATATTTTTTATGTTATGAGATTCATCTAGTATCATCAACACCCTGTTATTTTCTAAAAAGGTAGTCAACGCACGTTGATGTTTTAAAGGCAACTGATATGTTGAAAGAACCAATTCTTTACCAATAGTATCTTCTTCAATATGGGCATCAACACGACTACCTTCCAGCCGTACACCATCAACAGACTTTTCAAAACAAAATTTGAATTCTTCTTCCCAAGGTACAAACGCAGCTCTTGGAGAAATTACAAGAATTTTATCTACAATATCTCTTTCTTTAAGAATAGAGTATGCAGCATATGCAACAGTAGTTTTCCCACTACCAGGAACTGAAAAATTTGCAGCATTTCCACATTCAGAAAGATGTTTGACAGATTTTTTTTGATAATCTTTTAAAGTTCTTTTAAATGATTCAGGTAATTGTAAATCAATTTGAGCAGATTCTTTTATTTGTGACCCAACTAATTGTGCGGCAGCTAAATCTTTGGAATTATTTTCATATCTAGATAATAATTTAGTAGAGTTTGAATCAAATGTGACAGTCCAACTTTTTTCTTTAAAAAATTTTATCATATCTGAGAGAACTATGTACAAGTGGGCAATGTTTAGATATTTTTCAGAAACAAAAGAGGTGTATTCAGTGTTAAGTTCTCCACAACTTTTGAAAAAGTTTACAGTTCGTCTATCAATATCTGAATTTACATCATTTAACGAAATAGAAATTATTAGATCATTTAATGATACATGAGGCATAATATTAGGAAAGTTTCTTTAGATCATCCATATATTGAACAATTTTTTTAATCAAATTTTTATTTTCTTCTTGTTTTAATTCAGGATGGTGGAAATCAACAGAATCAAAGTTTGCCAAAATTGAATTCAAAAGTTTAGCAGGTTTTCCTTTATCTGTTTCAGCTTTTAATCTAGTTTCACAAGCCTCAAAAATATCTAAGGCTTGTTTTGAAGATGAAGGAGTTGCAAATTTGGCGGCTTCAAAAAAAGTATCTTTAATTTTTGGATTATCCACCATTTTTGGAATTTTTCTCAAAGCTTTTGATGGAACTTTGGCTTTCATTGTAGCAAATGCAATATCTTTAATGTCAGTTAACTCTAAAGGACTGAAACGTTTTCTTTCTAATTGTTTTTTTGAAAATATTTTGTCATGTAAATCAATGAAATGATCATTGATATCATCTACGGCCTCAAAATTATCAGGTTCGCCAATAAAATCCAAATAGTCTCGAATCAATTCTAATCGTGCCATTTTTTCTTCGATTTCCTCTTTTGTATAACCGATAGTAACTGCAATTTGTTCAGGAGTTAATTTAGATTTTATTCCATGTTCAATTTTCAATAATTCATTTATTGGACCATAATCTAATTTTTGTTCTCTTGCCATTTGTTTTCCAAGTTCAATTTTGTAAATATCAGATTCTTCAACATTATCTGGCAATCTTGCAACATCAATGAATTGATGATCAGGATTACCGTCAGGGGCAAGTAACTTCAAAACAGATAGTCGTCTATTTCCATTAATAACAAAACCATCATGAGTAATAATTCCAGCTTCTTGTTGACCTATTGTTTTAATATCATCTTTTAACCATTGAGTTTTTGAAGGACTCTGATCTCTTAACATTTTTTCAATCTCTTTTGCATCATCAGGAATTTCTGGATTTAATTCTCCTTTACTTTTTTTGAGTTTAAGATATTCTTTAGCAAATCTTCCATTTTCTACATTGTAAAAAAGATAATCTATAGGGAGTCGATAGATAGGAATTTTTGTTAGTTTACCTTGGATACGTACTTTCTCTGTATCATGTCTGTCAGCTTGTTCTTTGTAATCTGAAATGTATGAATCAATTTTCTTTGCATTCTGAGAATTTATTTTCATATCTAACGATTCTAATTGTTGTATCCTTTATATTTTCTATAAAATTCCAAAGAATTTCCTTCACAAAGAGGTTTGTCAGAAATGTCATGTCGTATTTCTTCTTCGATTATTAATTCATCAGGAATAACATCTGAAGAATACTCTATGTGTTGGACCTCATAATCCTTTTTGAGGTTAATTTTATGAGAAGAATGATGAACTCTATGAGAGTTAAGAGTGAATCGTTTCTCATCCCATTCAGTAGAGATATTCAAAATATGAGTAATTTCCACATTCATTCCAAATAATCCCAAAGTTTTACGAATGGTTGCAGGAGTTAATGTAACTGTTTGATGAAGATGGAAAATTGCAGAAGAGATTGCAGTATTTCTTCTGAACATACATTTTTTGTAGCATTCGATTGTAACGAATTGATCAACAATTTCAAGATAATCAAATCGGTCCAAACCAAGATAATTTTTTGATTTTGAATTTTTAACAAAATCATAGTATTGTTTTATTGAATTAATATTTGTGTGATATCTTTTGAATTTTTCCATGTCATCAAAAATTAAATTTGGATTAAAATTTAATGCAATGATTTCTCCGATTTTTGTTTTGTAAAGAACTTTCTTTGCATCATTCCATTTTGCATCAGTGATTCTAATTTTTAGATTATTTCGGACCTTTAGAATATCATCACCCCAAAATGCAATATTTATCATGTTACCATTACCATCAGTTAACTTTGCATTACAAACACGTCTATAATCTTGTAAATAGTCAATCCAAATTTCATTACCTTTTTCCATAGATTTAACGAAACCCTCAACTTCAATTCCAGTACTAAGATGATGCGCTTCAGGAAGAGTTATCAGACTCATACAAAGGAACTCCAAACTATTTTTTGACCAGGTCGTAATGCAAGTTTTTTCACTTTTTGTTTTACAATGTGTGGTTTTCTAATTGCTTTAGAAATAATTTCAGAATACTTTGGGGCTACATTTTTTGCAATTTGATCACATGGGAGTGTATCAGGATTAATTACTGAAACTCTAGATAGCATTGCAGCTTGGGCCAATCCTTTATCACAAGTAATTAGAGTGGTTTTAGTAGCACGAACGTAAGATAAAATTTGACTGTCACCTGAATGCAAGGTAGGGCATTTACTTTCAAGATAAGATGCATCATCACACATTTGTTCAGTGATTTTACCAAAGATGATTCTAGCACCAGTTGATTTTTGAATTTGTTCTGAAATTGCATCAACATCAAAGCCCAATCTTTTTGCCTCAAATATTGACTGAGAAGTGAAATGAATCTCAGAGTCCTCAAAATTTACACGACATGCTAAAAGATTCCCAATATTTGGACGCTCAAATGCTTTGATTCCAACACAAGTATCAAATGTAAACCTGTTTTGGGATCTGTTTGTGTTACCAACCATGACTATCTATAACATCACTTGTTAATAAAAGGTCTTTTTTTGTATATACAATTGCCATTTTCATATATAATGGTCTTATTTTTTTGTAAAGTCTTACATCTCACATAGATTATTGCGATCTGCTTTATTACCAATTCTAACCCTTTATTCACATCATTTTTATATGTTAATTGTGTATAAAGGGGGTTGGCAAGCAAAACTAGTCACAATGTATCAATGATGCATGAGAGACGAATTACCGAACTAATTGAAACTAAAAAATTCAAAGATACTGATGATTTCATAAAATCAGCAATTAACATCCTATTAGCATGGGAAAGTAAGCATCCGGAAGATTGCATGGAATTGATGCAAGAACTCACGCCGTTTTCCCCAGAACAGGAGGTATTTATGAAACAGAGTATGAAGCCTGAAGAAATTCAAAGACATTTTGGAGATTTGGAAGTAGACCAAAGTCAAAGTGAGAGAAGTGAGCAAATAACACTAGCACAGACAGATTATGATTATTTGAAATTACAAGGAAATTATCAAAACACAATAAAATATATTAAAAAATTAAAAATCACAGAACCCAAAAACCTCGTCACATATGATGGATATCCATTATTATCTGGTGGGTACAGTAGACTATTACCAATAAAAATTGCAATTGCAGTATTGAGTCATTTACTTGAAAGTAAAAAAGATACCAAAGTAGGATTAAAAGAATTAAGAGTTCATGCATACGATATTGCAGAAGAAATTGGTGGAATGATTACAAAATATGAAAAAGATAATGACATTCCAAGAAATGAGAAAAAATCAACGGGACTACCAAAAAAAGCTACAAATAATTCAGATGAGGATAAAACAAACATTGCACAAATGAGAGTAAAGGATCTATTTGTGGGAAAAATTAGAAACAGTAGAATTTTAAAGAAAAGACATTTTGAGGGAGCACTATCTGCATTGGGTTTAGTTTATGCATTTGAAGAAGAAGGAGAGATTTTTCTCTCATTAACAGAATTAGGTAAAAAATTCTTTTTAATGGAAAATCCAATTATTCAAAATGCAGATTATAATAAACCAGCATTAACAAAAGAGGAATCAGATTTTATATTAAATGAATTAATCCCACAAAGAGAATTAGAAAATGAACTTGTAAAGACTGCTATCTCAAGCATAAAAGAATTCAAAGAATCAAAGGATGGAGAAAATGCAAAGGAGAATTTGGGCAAATTAGAATTTAATTTGTTTGAAACAGTAGAACAATATATGGATAAAAATAAAGATATTATAAAAAAATATAACATTATTGTAAACATTGGAGACGAGAAACTTGAGAAAAAGATATCTCAGTGGAGACTCTCAACTATGGGTAGATTATCAGAGATGGGCGTAGTGAAATGGACAATCAGTAAAGACAGTATTTCAGAATATGTGCTAAATTAAGCATAAATTAGCGGTGTAATTTTTTCTGAAGTTCATCTACAATTCTTTCAGAACGCTTATCCAAAAACTTGCCATAATTATCATCCATTATTCCAAAATTAGTAAGATCATCAATAAGATGGGTTTTCATTGTTTCAGATAATTCAGGATTGTCAGTTTGGAAATTTTTCATATAATCAGAGGGAGCTTTTGCACGAATTACTGCTTTATTTAAAAAATCATCTACAATAGTAATATTCGATATTACATTTTGCTGGGTTTCACTAAACATATTTTTAGAAAGAAATGATTTAGGAAAGAAATGATGATAATTTTTACTATTTGTTGTAACAAGCCAAGAGTTATCTAATTTTACAGGGCGATTTGTATTAAATGATCTTGGATTAAGCGAAGAAAATAAACATAAAATTGCTTTACAAAAACTATCGCCAGTACTAAACCAATAATCTCGAATGTGTTCTTTTGCTAGATTAGGTTGTGATTTTTGATCATATAGAGGTCTTTTATTATTAATAATATCATCCATTTTTTTAGAATCTTGTGCAAGTTTTGATTCATGTGCACTTTGAAAGCGATAAGTTAATGATGAATCCCAAAAATATTCTTCAAGCAATTTTGATTGTTCTGGAGTTGGTTTTGATTTGTGATTATAAAAGAAATATGAGAATGGAACAATCAATGAACGATATGGAAGTATTTTAGATACAGGGATTTGAAATTCGATTTGAAAATAATCGACTGCATCTTTGATTGAATTAACAACATCATCCCAACAATCAATAATATCTTGTTTTTTCAAACTTAGAATGGTTTTCCTAGTACAATCCCCAACTAAATTTAGAGAAATACATTGTAAAAGAGCTGCATCAGGAATTTCATAATCAACATCATTGAGTTCTTTAGATAATTTTTCATATTTTTCTGCCAAATCAAAGGTTTTTTCATCATATGTTGTTGCGACCATAATTTCAAAAAGAGATAATGATTTTCCAGTAGTATTAATTCTAGTAAAAACATCTACAGCTTTATCAATTGGGTAATCCACTATATCAATTGCAGAAAAAGCATATGTCTCAAATTGTAAACGATAAAAATCAATTTTTGCTAAATGTTCTTTATAATTATCAACAAAAAATTGTGAACCGCCATTTAACAAATCATAAATTTTTATAGATTGATTTTCTGGTTTTTCAGAAGTAACAATTTGATCTGAATCATCTTTATCTTTCGTTAAATCAATAAAAATTTCGTTATAATCAATCACATTATTTCCTTTATTTATTTTCAAACCTTCTATTGCAACAAATAGACTTGCAAGTCGTTGTTGACCATCAAGAACATATTGGATATAATCACCTGTTGGGGATTCAGGTAAATTTACACCACCCAAATTTTTGATATTATTCAATCTATGTTTAGTTTTCCAAATGATAAAAGTTCCTATAGGATAACCTTTCAAAATACTGTCCAATAATTTTGCAGACTGTTCAATTTCCCAAACAAACTCTCTTTGAAATTTTGGTATTTTTATTGAACCGTTTTTGATATAAGTCAGAAGCTCATGATATTTGTAAGAGTATGGTTTTGGTTGAGATAGTTGAGACAGATATTCAATGAGAAAGAGATAATGATTTAAACATATTTTAAAAAATCATTAATTCTGTTAAAAACACAAGATATGAAAATATTCATAATCAGTCCAAAATAGTATTCAAAGTATGCATACTATTGTCATGTATCATAATAATACAAATTTCATACCTAAAACATGCAAAAACAAACAATGTACCCAAGAATTATCAGAGAATTCGCAGATGATAAAGATGAAGAACCACTCTTTTATGCCCGAAATTAAGTGATAATCATACCTTAGGAGAAAATAAAAAATGAAGCAAGAAATCAAACTATCAAAAGAGCAACAAGAGATTATTGATTCAAATAAAGATACAATTGTAGTATCAAATCCAGGAACTGGAAAGACTACAACACTATCACTCAAAGTAATCAAATTATTAGAAGATAAGATAAATCCTGAAGATATTCTATGTATCACATTTACTGAAAAAGCAAAAAAAGAAATGTTTGATGCAATTTATGATTATGGAAAAGGTAAATTCTCTGATGCAGATATTATGAAAATAAACATTCATACGTTTCACAGCTTTGCATACAACTATCTTCTTGATGCAGGAATTATTTCAGGAGACATTGTAGGAAATAATTTAATGCGATTCTCAATTTTAAATAGTTTTGAGCAAAATCAAGCACTAAATTATGGTAAAGACTACATCATATCAACTATAGTTCCAAAAACTGAAAACTCTATTAGATATATCAAAAGTTTTGGAATAACTCCTGATAAAATTGATCTGAATAAAGCTACAACAATTCTTGAAAAAATATTTGATGAGAAATCATCTAGTTATACAATAGATGAGATGAAATCATTTTTGAAATATTTCATAGAAGCATACAAAGAATATGAAAAATCAAAACTCCAAGCAGTGGACTATTCAGACATGTTACTAATGTTTAAAGAAAAATTCCGGGGAAACAAATTCCAACATGTACTAGTTGATGAGATGCAAGATATGAATGAAATAGAGGCAGAAATTGCAACAATGGTTGCAGAAAATTTATTTCTTGTAGGTGATGCAAAGCAGGCAATCTTTGGTTTTCAAGGAGGGTCTGTTAAAAATTTCCAGAAATTTATGAAAACATGTGAGAAAAAAATGCTTTCAACAAATAGACGTAGTTCCCAGCAAATCCTTGATTATTCTAAAGAGTATTTTCTAAATGGTACATCATACAAGGAAATGTTCCAAAAAGAATTATCAGTATTCAAATCTCTTGGAACTGGAGAAATACCAAAAATAGTCTCAACTAGTGCCCATTTATCTAAAGTTTTAGAGATAATTGAGGAAAATCAAGACAAATCAATAGGAATAATCACTAGAACTAATGGTCAAATTATCAAAATCTCAAAATTCCTTGATTCAAACAACATAGAATACTCATCCACATCATCTCAAGCATCAGCCAAGCAGGCAAAAATTGAGATTCAGAGTTTCATCAAGGGGTTACTATCTGATAGAATAGAGGATAAAATTTCAGCTACGTTTACCATATTTGCCCCATATTCACTCAAAGAGGCATTTGAGTTTTCTAAAGCACTCAAGAAAAAAGAGTTTGAGAAATTATCTGCCATAAAATCATGGGGAGTGAAACTGCAAAGAGAAGAACTGGACCAAATGTTTGGTGATTTGATTCTACCAATGTGTGTCTCAAAGGGAGCTGAATGGTTTTCAGCTGCAATGACTGTAAAACAAGAAATTGATGAATATCTAACATTTGAAATACCAACACTTGAGGGATTATTTGATTTTATTTCAATTGGAGAAGAATCATACATTGAGCAGAAAAGTGAATCAAAAATTACACTAACTACAGTTCACAAATCAAAGGGAAGAGCATTTGATGTTGTAGTGTACATTCCAAGTAACTCTAAAAAAACTAGTTTCATTGATAGTATTACAAAATCAATTCTTTCTTCAAGTGAAATTGAAGTTGAATCAGAATTAACTGAAGAAACATTACGAGTAGATTTTGTTGCATTTACCCGAGCAAAACAAAAACTAGTAGTGATTGTAGATGATAAAGAATCAAAGAATTATCACATTGAGGATTTATCAGATATCGAAGCAGATGATTCAAAAGATGAACTTGTTGCAACAAAATTAAACAATAGACTATCTGAAGCATACTCATTATTTATTGCAAAAAGATTTGATGATTCTGAAAAATTACTTGAGGACAAAGATGAGTGGTTGGAAGATTATATTAAAAATTATTTTGAAACAGTTGATCATTTTTCATATTCAAGCATCAAAACTAATCCGTATGATTTTTTGAGTAAAAACATCATAAACATGCCAAGAGTTTTTGCAGCCACTGATTTTGGTTCTGAAGTTCATGATGCACTAGAAAATATTCTAACTGGGAAAACAAAGATTAGTAATTATCAAGATGATGTCAAAAAAGCTACTCAAAACGGGCTTGATGTAATAGAGGAACTCAAAAAAGAATATCCAGGATTAGTCATTGATTCAACTGAGAAACACATCAAAGTTTTGCTTAGTTCTTTGACTGATTACAATGATGGTAACATGCAATTTACAGGATACATTGATGCAGTATTCAAACACGATAATGGATACCTCATTGTAGATTACAAAACAGACAAAAAATCAAACTATGCATCTGAGCACAAAAGACAGCTTGCAGTGTACAAAAAAATGCTTGCTGGAATAGAAGGGGTTCCAGAAGAGCAGATTTCTACATGTGTGGTGTTTGTAGCACTACGAGATAACATCAACACAGGCAAATTTGGGCGTGAAACTAGTAAGGGGACAAGAGATGTGTTTCCAACATTTGAAGGACACTTGAAAAAAGTAATTGAATGGAAAAAAGATCCTCAAAAATTCATTACAGAATTGTTAGAGCAAAAAAATGAAGAAGAGTTGTTTTTGGCAGTAAAAGAAAAATTGACAAAATCAAATTCATAAAATTTTGAAAAGATTTTATCTAATTAAAATTAAAGAATTTTGTAATTGAATTAACAGTTAATTTATTTTTAGAATCTTTTTTTTTTATTTGATAGATTAAATTAGAAATATCATTTTTCTCCCCAATTATTATCAACTCTTTGATAAATTTGAAAATATAATTTCGATCAAATAAAATTTTTTCTTCAAAAAGATCACCTTGTGGTATAACAATTTTTGAATTATAACCTCGTGGCGATGTTAATTTGGTTGATTGAATTTGTTTTTCAAAGGCAAATTTTCCTAACCAATAAGGACCTCTTTCCATCCATGGAATTGTATCATAATTCTCAAGAGGAAATTTTTCAATTTCCACATCATCATCATGAATAGCAATTGGAGAATGCCAATTTCCCGTAAAGGATATGATGGGAAGATTGCCATCCATTTTTGGATTTATCCAAATGGTCAGTCCATAATAATGAAATCGAGATAGAACAATATTTTTTTGGACTTTAACTGGTTCAACATCATTAGATTTGATAGGGTTTTTAGATGCTGTAAACTCATATGGCCAATAAAAATAATGTACATCATCATTATTGTATACTATTACAAATGTAGGGTTTTCAGGTCCATCTAGAAAAATTATTTCTGAAATTGGTGGAGTCATAATGTACTAACACACACCTTCTTCCTAAATTCTTTGTATTCGCCCTGTTCTCTAATCTTTTTTTCAATTTGTGAAATTTCTTTACCAAGCATTCTACATTCTGAAATAAATTCAGAGGGATTTTTTTCCAATACGTCATAAATTCCACGATAAACAGATCTTTCTAGAGATTTTTAATCATATCTTAACATGATAGTATGAATAATATTTTGTAGAGGTTTAATTGAATCTAATCTCTCATTAGTTTCATAATCATAAAAAAGAGGAAAAATTATGGAGTAAATTTTATCAAATCTCATCAGTTCAACATTATTAAAAAATTTTAAAAGTTTTTTTCCTAGATTTTTTCTATCGCCATATTGCTCTATATTATTTTGAAAATTTATGTTTGCTCTATTTTTTAATTTCTTTGTAAGAAATTTTTGTTTTTCTTTTTCTTTTTTTATATTTTTTTTTTTTTTTTCTATATTTTTTTTAAAATCATTAAATTCTATTTTTTTTATAAACAACCGATTTATGTTATATTCTATTTTAGATATTTTTTTACTAGTTATTTTTAATTCTTTTTCATTTTTTTGTTTTTCTTTTAGGATTTGAGAATTTATAAAAATTAAGAAAATATCTTGTTCAGTTTTATTTTGAAGGTTTTTATTTATCTGACGTAAATATGACAGAGATTTGGAACTAGGAACTGTTCCCAGATTTTTATGGTATTGAATAAAAGTTTCAAGATAGCCCAATTATTTTAACCCCATATTGATAAAATATCATCAATTTAGAGATAATTTTTCCAGATTTTAAAGACAATGTTTCATATATTATCCACATCACCCAGAAAACAAATTTTTGATTTTTAAAATATATTTTATTCCTAATCGAATAAAATTATCATCAACTCCAAATCGCTCAAAGATTCTTCGATAAAAGTAACTTCTAGCAAATGAGACAATAGCATATACTGCAGTAATTGCAACATTTGCAGTCAATGGGTCCTCTTGAATCCAGCCAATAGACACAGGTAAAATCAAAATTCCTAACCCGTATCCAATTGGATAGGACCCAAATGAATTGATAAAGGCTTCAGACATACTTTTTGAATGCGCATCTTTAATTTCAGACATTATTTCATTTCCTCCAATACATCATCAGAATAATCATCTACACTTTGAGATAGGGGTTCATTAATTTCTGATGTATCATTACACAGATTACAAGCAGATTGAATAATTCCGGGTAAATAATACAAAATAACTAATGCCACACTAATCAAAGGATTCACAAAT
>ENA-OREN01002633-OREN01002633.1-marine-metagenome-genome-assembly--contig:-NODE-2633-length-17812-cov-6.716662_pt1 | contig 17812 bp, 13 predicted proteins | sample MGYA00248624_ERZ508555 | MGnify/ENA primary metagenome ERZ508555 (study PRJEB26222, sample SAMN06267773) | marine metagenome | isolation source: Saanich Inlet, British Columbia, Canada | place...
AAAGCTGTCCTTGAGAAAAAAGGACTTAACACTGCTGTCGGTGATGAGGGTGGCTTTGCACCTGATCTTAAATCTAATGAGGAAGCACTAGAGGTAATTATTGAGGCAATTGAAAGTGCTGGATATACTCCTGGAAAAGATATTTTCATTGGAATTGATGCTGCAAGCTCTGAATTTTATAAAGATGGAGCTTACAATTTAACATCCGAAGGCTTAAAGCTTACAAATGCTGAATTTGTTGATTATCTTGCATCATGGGTTAAAAAATACCCAATCATCTCAATAGAAGATGGAATGGATGAAAATGACTGGGAGGGTTGGGAAATGTTGACTCATAAATTGTCAAATTCAGTTCAATTGGTTGGTGATGATCTTTTTGTAACTAATAGCCAGATTCTCGCAAAAGGAATTAAAAGTAATATCGCAAACTCGATACTGATTAAAGTAAATCAAATTGGTACTCTTACTGAGACATTTGATGCGATGAAGATGGCACTTGATGCAAATTATACATGTGTGATGTCACACAGAAGTGGCGAAACCGAAGATACTACAATCGCTGATCTTGCAGTTGCAACCAGTTGTGGTCAAATTAAAACAGGATCCTTGTCTCGCTCAGATAGGTTAGCTAAATATAATCGCCTTCTGAGGATTGAAGAGGAATTAGGAAGTAGAGCAATCTATCCTGGCCTCAACGCTTTTAATAATTTACAATAATTGTCATATTTCCTTGTTTTAGTCCTTTAAGTTGTTTTAAGGTTAAAATAAAACTTCATTGACTATTTTGGGTGACTGATTGGAATCACTGTCGACTTTTTGGCTAAGTTTTATACTCTTTATACTTATTATTGCTTCGGCATTCTTTTCTGCCTCAGAAACTTCGATGATGGCGCTCAATCGCTATCGTCTCAAAGCTCTTAGTGCAAAAAATAACGCTCAAGCTAAAAGAGTGGAAAAGCTCCTAAAAAAAATTGATTACTTGATTGGAGGCATTTTACTTGGCAATAACTTTGTCAACATACTTGCGGCTAGTATTGCAACTCTTTTATCAATAAAGCTATGGGGAGAGGGCTCAGTAATTATTGCCTCATTAGTTTTAACTTTAGTCATTCTAATTTTTGCTGAAAATACGCCTAAGACTTTTGCAGCTAAAAATCCTGAAAAAATTGCTTTGCCTGCATCTTGGGTATTAGAGATACTAATAAAAATCTTCAAGCCTCTAATTTATCTAATATCAATTATCTCTAAATTTATTTTAAGATTACTTGGACTCAAAAATGTGACCAAAGATATTTTAAATTCTGAAGAGCTGAGGATGGCTGTCAAAGATTCAAAATCACAAATGTCAAAGAATTATCAGAATATGCTTCTCAATATCATTGACCTTGAAAAAGTAAAAGTTGAGGATATTATGATCCCACATCATGAGCTTATTAGTGCTGATGCCAATGATGAAGATGAATTATTTGAGCAATTTAAACGAATTCAACACAATCGGCTACTTCTCTTTGAGGGCTCAGAAAACAATATTATTGGAACGATACATATGAGAGATATACTCAATATCTACGCTAAAGAGGAAATTAATCTTAGCAAAATTAAAGAATTTATTAGAGAGCCTTATTTTATTCCTGAGGGTACTCCTTTATCCCATCAATTAGAACACTTTAAAAAACAAAAAAGAAGGCTTGGAATTGTTGTTGATGAATATGGTGAGGTTAAAGGAATGGTTGTTTTAGATGACATCCTAGAAGAAATAGTTGGACAATTTACATCCTCTCAAGGGGAAACTATTGAGGAAATTAAAAGTCAGGATGATGGAAGCTACTTGGTTGATCCAAGAGTGAGCATCAGAGAGCTTAACACAGAGCTGGGTGTTAAGCTACCTTTTGATAGCGCAAAAACTCTCAATGGGTTAATCTTAGAGCAACTCCAAAGCTTTCCCCAACATAATGTATCTCTAAAGATTGAATCACTAATCATTGAAATTATTCAGGTCAGTAAGCAGGGAATCAAACTAGTTAAAATCACAAAAATAAATTAGGTATTATCTAAATTTTAAATCAGCACTATCAAATAAAAGGACATTAAATGTTTAAATTCTTTACTCAAAAAAAATGGTTTCTTTGGGCCTATCTTGGTTCAGCTGTCATCCTTACTTCACTGTGGCTTTCTGTACAAATTGATGTTCAGATCAATGAGTGGTTTGGTGGATTCTATGACATGATTCAAAAAGCTCTTGCTGAGCCTAACGCGATAACAATGGACGAATATATGGGTGGTCTCTGGAGTTTTGCAAAACTTGCTGCTATGTGGATTGTTTTAGGCCTTGCCACCTCATTTTTAACCTCGCACTTCTTATTTAGATGGAGAGCATCGATGGTGGAGTTTTATCATAGCGTCTATGATAAAGCACGAACAATTGAAGGTGCCTCACAGCGAGTTCAAGAAGATACCATCAGATTCTCTAGAATTATGGAGGGGTTGGGAACTAGCCTTATTGAATCTATCATGGTGCTAGTTGAGTACTTTCCATTGTTAATGGGATTGTCAGTCGGTATTCCTATTCTATGGTTCGGTGATTGGGAATATGGCCTAGTAACTGGTGCATTAATCTGGGCAGTTGGTGGAACACTTCTGATGATTGGATTAGCTTGGGTATTAAGACTTGTGGGTATTGAGTATGACCTCCAAAAAAGAGAGGCTGCCTATCGAAAAGTTCTCGTAATCGCAGAAGACGACGGAACCGTTAGACCAAAGACTCTTAATGAGCTTTTTGAAGGCGTAAGACTCATTCACTACAAGAGCTATTTGTATTATTTGTATTTTAATATTGGTAGACTGGCTTATCTTCAAGTAAACGTATTAGTTGCATACATTGTTCTTGCACCTGCGATAGTTGCAGGGGTAATGACTTTAGGTGTTATGCAGCAAATAATAAGGGCTTTTGGAAGAGTAGAAGGCTCTCTTCAGTATTTATTTAATTCTTGGCCTACCATTATTGAACTTGCCAGCGTCTACAAACGCTTGAGAGAGTTTGAAGGTCAGATTGAATCAATGACTGAGGTTAAAGCAGAATAGTTTTTAAGTAATTGACTGTCCCATCTTAAGTGCTTGGCCTTCCTCAAGACTTAAGTCGGGGAAGTCATTTGACAAAAGAATGATTACAGTTGAACCCATATTGAAACGACCCAGCTCATCCCCTTTTTTGAGTCGAATTTTCTGACCCTTATAATCATAGTGTTTAACTGACTTAGAGTATGGAGGAGATATTTGTCCCTCCCACGAAGTCTGCATCGACCCAACAAAAATCGCACCAACCAATATAAAGATCATTTCACCGAATTCAGTGTTAAAGAAACATACAAGCCTTTCATTGCGGGCAAAAACTTGATCTAGATTGTTAACCGTTTGCTTGTTCACTGAAAAAAGGTCACCCGGAATATATTTCATCGAAACCAAATCACCATCACAGGGCATATGAATACGATGATAATCCTTTGGTGATAAATAAATTGTCGCAAAGCTATTAAAATAATCAATTACTAGTGATTTATCGTCAAGTAAAGCTGATACTGAGTATTTTTTACCTTTAGCTTGGACTATCTCAGACTTGTTAATTTTTCCAGCCTGAGAAACAACGCCATCTACTGGCGAAATCAATGACGAGCTAGATATGGGTCTTGAACTTTTTTTTAGAGGCCTTGTAAAAAAATCATTAAAGTGATCATAGTCTTTGACATTTTCTCTCTCAGCCTCACTCAGATCAACTTTATAGGTCGCAACAAACCAATTAGTAAAACTATTTTTTAGCCATGGGGTCTTAATTCTTGCAAATCGAAACATCAACCTCGATAACAGGTGCTGAGGCAATATGTGTTGTAGAAAAATCACTAATTAAGCTTGTCAATAATAAAACTAACTGCCTCGTTAAAGTCAATTTCAACTTTATCAGGATTCATTCTAGATTTATATTCTATTTTTCCATTATCCGCATGAGTGTCACTGATTACGAGGCGATGAGGAATACCAAGTAGTTCAGAGTCCGCAAACATAATGCCAGGTCTTTCTTTACGATCATCGATTAAAACATCAATATTCTGACCTATGCAGTCCATATAGAGCTGATCTGCAAGTGCCTTAACGCGAGATGATTTATTGTAATTTATAGGCACAATAATTAACTCAAAAGGAGCGATAGCTTGAGGAAAAATAATACCTCTATCATCATTATTTTGTTCAATACTCGCTGCGATAATGCGCGTTACACCAATACCATAGCAACCCATATTCATATTTACCGCTCTTCCATCTTCACCAATTACGTTAGCATTCATGGAGTCTGAATACTTAGTGCCAAGCTGAAAAATATGCCCAACCTCGATACCTCTTTTAATTTCTATCTTTCCTTTTCCATCAGGTGATGAATCTCCAGCAACAACATTACGTAAATCAGAAGAAGTAATCTTTTTCGAGTCTCTTTCCCAGTTGACTCCGATGTAATGCTCATCATCTTTATTGGCGCCGCACACAAAGTCTGATAAATGAGCCGCTGCATAATCAACAAAGATTGGAATATCTAAATTTACAACTCCAATAGACCCAAATGAGCAGCCAAGTTGTTTAAGGACTTTACTTTCTTCGGCCATTTGAAGAGGATTTTTTACGCCATCCAATTTCGCTGCCTTGACTTCATTAAGCTCATGATCGCCTCGCAAAACAAGTGCAATAAGATTATCATCATCTCCTTCAACAATCAGCGTTTTTATTGATTTTTTTGGGCTTATTTTTAACAAATTGCAGACATCATCAATTGTCTTGACTCCGGGTGTGTGAGCAACCTCTAGTTCTTGTTTAGGTTTATTAGGTAAGCCTAAGGGAAGCGTTTCAGCCCTTTCAATGTTTGCAGCATAGCCAGAGCTATCAGAAAAACAAATGGCATCCTCACCTGAGTCAGCAAGAACATGGAATTCATGGGAACTATCGCCACCAATAGCGCCAGAGTCAGCTAAAACGGGTCTATAGTCCAGGCCCAGCCTGTCAAAAATATTACAATAAGTCTGGTGCATAACTTGGTATGTCTCACCTAGTGATTTTTCATCTATATGGAAAGAGTAGGCATCTTTCATAATAAATTCTCTTGATCGCATAACACCAAAACGAGGTCTTATTTCATCTCTGAATTTTGTTTGAATTTGATAAAAGTTGATAGGGAGTTGCTTATAGCTTCTTAAATACTGCTTGGCGATAGTAGTAATCACTTCCTCATGTGTGGGGCCCATGCAAAAATCTCTCTCGTGCCTATCTTTGAAACGAAGCAGCTCAGGGCCATATTCCTCCCACCGCTTTGATTCTTGCCAAAGCTCAGCAGGCTGTGCAACTGGCATCAATAATTCTAATGCCTTTGATTTGTTCATCTCCTCTCTTATGATTTTTTCAACTTTCTGAATAATTTTTAAACCAAGGGGTAGGTATGAATAAAGTCCCGATGCTAATTTAGATATGAGGCCAGCTCTTATCATTAATTGGTGAGATATGATTTGGGCGTCGTTAGGTGCCTCTTTCACTGTAGAGATTAAAAAATCACTGCTTTTCATATAAAATGAGTTTATATCAAATAATAATTCGATTTTACCTAATGCCTGATTTTCAAACTTTATTAATTTATATTATTCCATTGGTTTTTGCAATCACACTTCATGAGGCAGCACATGGCTGGGTTGCTAGTAAATTAGGTGATCATACTGCAAGAATGATGGGGCGAGTGACCTTGGATCCAACTAAACACATCGATCCTATAGGCACTATTGCTATTCCACTTGTCCTGCTGCTTTCATCCTCAGGTTTTATCTTTGGATGGGCTAAACCAGTCCCAATTAATTTTAATGCGCTAGGGTCTGGTAAATCCGGTATGATTTGGGTTGCATTGGCTGGGCCAGGTGCTAATTTATTAATGGCTATTGGCTGGCTCCTATTAATGATCATTGGAATCAATATGAACATACCCGTTTTAATTGAGATGGGTCGTGTTGGAATACTTGTAAATTGTGTTCTTGCTGTATTCAATCTCTTACCTATTCCGCCATTGGATGGCTCTAGAGTAATTAGCGCCTTATTGCCCAATCGACTTTCATATCAATATAACCAATTAGAGCAGTATGGTCTTTATATACTTCTGGGTCTGATGTTTTTAGGTGGTTTTAACTATCTCGTGAGGCCCATGGTTGAATGGCTTTTAAGCTTGTTTCAGTATGCTCTCGTTATTTTAGGATGAACAACTTAACTCAAGATTTTGAGCCCATTCTGGTGTTTCACTATCGTATGACTCATACCCTTCATGCTCCTCAAAGGGCACTCTTAGGAGATTAAAAAGGGTATCAATCTCTGAATATTCATTTTGATCTTCTGCCTGCCTTATCGCAACTTCTGCTAAATAATTTCTTAAAATGTATTTTGGATTCACCATATTCATCAAGGAGCGCCTTTGATTTTGGTCTCCTGTTTCCTGCTTTAGGCGCTTACGATAATCTTTAAACCAGGGCTCAAATGCCTTGCCTAAGGAGTTTTCATTATCATTTGAGAGAAGTCTGATTGACTGATGATAGTCTTTTTGATGTGTATACAGAAGCTCTAAAAAATTATTAATTATGGCATTATCACTTTCGTCTTGTAAGGCAAAACCAAATTTATTTCTCATTAGTGAAGAATATTCTTTGACCAAGGTTTTCTCATACATTGATAGTACTTCTTTTAACTGCTCTTCTACGATCAATTCCCTAAGGGTGTCTGCTAGTCGATGCAAGTTCCATAAAGCAACAGATGGCTGCCTCTCAAAGGAATATCGACCCTGAGTATCTGAATGGTTACAAATAAAGCCAGGATTGTAGGTTTCCATAAAACTAAAGGGGCCATAGTCAATTGTCAAACCCAAAATAGACATATTATCTGTATTCATAACGCCATGAGAAAATCCCTGAGCCTGCCACCTTGCAATCATTATTGCTGTAGATTGAATAACTTCACGGAAAAAGCCCAAGTAATCGCCTTGCCTAATATCTGGCATGTAATACTTTATGACAAAATTAGCTAATTTTTTAACATTTTCAATTTGCCCTAGAGACGAAAAATACTCAAAGTGTCCAAATCGAATATGACTCTCAGCCGCACGCGTTACAATGGCAGCATTTTCTATGTGTTCTCTATATACTTCTGAACTGCTAGTAACAATTGCTAAGGCTTTTGTAGTAGGAATATTTAGACCCTGCATCGCAATAGAACATAGATATTCACGGATGCTTGACCTGAGAACTGCACGACCGTCAGCACCCCGAGAAAATGGAGAAGTTCCTGCACCCTTTAATGATAATTCATTACCCCCTATCTCCCCAATCAGGCACGAGCGTCCATCTCCGAGTTGAGGGACAAAGTAGCCAAACTGGTGGCCAGCATAAACAGTTGATACTGGTTGCTCTTGAGCTAACTTCTTGTCTCCAGAGCAAATCTCTAATAACTCTTTATCAGTTATATTAAAACATAAATCTTGCTTTAAACCTTGATTAACATGTATTAAAGAGGGATTTTCGAGTCTTTGGGTATTGACATGTTCAAAGAACTCAGAACCTAAATCCTTGAATTTAAGAGAGCTTTTCATTTAATAATTGATTAACCTGTTTAGGGTTTGCTTTTCCTTGCGTAGCCTTCATCACCTGGCCAACAAAAAAACCAAGAAGCTTCGAATTTCCATCTTTAAACTGCTTAACTTGATCGAGATTATTAGAAATAATATCGTCAATGATCGGCTCCAAAGCACTCGAGTCAGTCAATTGCTTAAGACCTTGCTTCTCAATAATATCATCAACACTTCCATTACCTTCCCACATCAACTTAAAAACATCTTTAGCGATCTTTCCAGAGATTGTGTTGTCAGTAATTCTTGAGATTAACACAAATAATTCATCTGAAGGTATCGGTGAATTATTAATTTCTACCTGGTTTTTGTTTAGAGCTGCAGAAAGTTCACCCATAACCCAGTTAGCAGAAAGCTTTGCATCTGCGCCTTTATTGATCAGTGCTTCAAAATAGTCTGCAACCTTTTTTTGGGATGTTAAGATTTCTGCATCGTATGCGCTCAAACCTAATTTATCAGTAAATCTTAATTTCTTTTCAGTGGGCAATTCGGGGAGTGATTTTTTAATTTCCAATAAGAGTTCATCACTGACAGCAACTGGCAAAAGGTCAGGATCTGGAAAATACCTGTAGTCATTTGCTTCTTCTTTAGAGCGCATGGATCTAGTTTCATTATTAACTGAATCATAAAGCCTTGTTTCTTGAACTACTGAGCCACCCTCCTCCAAGATGTCAATCTGTCTTTCTACTTCAAGATTGATCGCTTTTTCTAAAAATTTAAAAGAGTTTATATTTTTAAGTTCTGCTCGGGTCCCAAGCTCATCACCATATTTACGAACTGAGACATTTGCATCACATCTAAAGGACCCTTCCTGCATATTACCATCACAAATCTCAATGTATTGAACCAAAGCATGTATTTTCTTAGCATAAGCAACTGCCTCCTTCGCACTTCTCATATCTGGCTCTGATACAATCTCAAGTAAAGGAGTTCCAGCACGATTTAAGTCGATAGCTGTATATTCATCATACATATCATGAATTGATTTTCCCGCATCCTCTTCAAGGTGAGCGCGAGTTATTCCGACTCTTTTGTTTTCACCATTTTCTAAAGTTATATCTATGACTCCATTTCCAACGATTGGAATTTCAAATTGTGAGATTTGATATCCCTTAGGAAGGTCTGGATAAAAATAATTCTTGCGTGCAAAAATAGAGTTTTGATTAATTGTTGCGTTAACAGATAAACCAAACTTAAGTGCCATTTTAATGGCCTCTTGATTAAGAACTGGAAGGACGCCAGGGTAGCCTAGGTCAACAGCGCACGCTTGCGTATTGGCTTTTGCACCAAAGGCTGTAGATGCTCCAGAAAAAATTTTTGATTTAGTTTTTAACTGTGAGTGTATTTCAAGCCCAATTACCGTTTCCCAGGTCATAAATAGCTCCTCATTAATCAACTGGTGACGAATTATGCCAATCAGTTTTTAATTGAAACTGATGTGCCGCGTTAAGTAATAATTCTTCAGACCAATGATTCCCAATTAATTGAAGACCTACAGGTAAATTGTCTGAAAATCCGGCCGGAATACTCATACCTGGAAGTCCAGCCAAATTAACTGAAAGCGTATAAATATCCGCCAAATACATAGATACGGGATCCTTAACAGAGCCTAGGTCGAAGGCTGCTGAAGGAGAAACTGGACCCATAACAACATCCACTTCTTTGAACACTTTTTTAAAATCTTCGCTAACGAGCTTTCGAACTTTTTGTGCTTTGAGATAATAAGCATCATAGTAGCCAGCAGATAGCGCATAAGCACCAATCATAATTCTTCTTTTGACCTCGTCACCAAAGCCTTCAGAGCGCGATCTCAAATATAAATCATTTAAATCTTTTGGGTCATCACATCGGTAACCATACCTGACGCCATCAAACCTAGAGAGGTTTGAAGAGCACTCACATGGAGCAACAATATAGTAGGCAGGAATTGCATGAATTGAATTTGGTAATGACACTTCAATAACCTCAGCACCCATGGTCTCATAATCACTAATAGCCTTCATTACAACCTTTTCAACACCCTTATCTAAGCCTTCTGAAAAATATTCTTTTGGCAGTCCAATCTTAAGCCCTTTCATTGACTTTGATAAATTTTGAGTATAGTCAGGCACTGATTTATTGGCACTTGTCGAATCTTTTGTATCAAAACCAGCCATTACATTTAGAATAATTGCAGAGTCCTCAGCCGTTCGTGTCATTGGGCCTGCTTGGTCCAGGCTAGAGGCATAAGCGATCATTCCATAGCGTGAAATCCTTCCATAGGTTGGCTTTAGCCCTGTAATGCCGCATAAACTCGCAGGCTGACGAATACTGCCACCTGTATCTGTTCCAGTTGCAAATGGGGAAATACGAGATGCAACAGCAGCTGCAGAGCCTCCAGAAGAGCCTCCAGGAACTTTTTTTGTATCCCATGGGTTTTTTACTGGCCCATAGTATGAATTTTCATTGGATGAGCCCATCGCAAACTCGTCCATATTGGTTTTACCAAGCATAACCATATTTTGATAGTTTAGCTTTTCAGTTAGTGTTGCATCATAAGGCGAAATAAAAGAATCCAGCATCTTTGATCCCGCACTGGTTTTTATACCTTTTGTACAAAAAATATCTTTGTGTGCATAGGGTATTCCAGTAAGGCTCGATGCATTTCCTTTAGCCAGTATTGAATCTGCCATTTTTGCTTGAGTGATGGCCTGTTCACTGGTGACTGATATAAAAGCGTTTAACTTTGAATCATCAATCCGATTTAGATAGTGCTGAGTGAGCTCTAAAGAGGAGAATTCTCTATTTTTTAGCCCTTTAATTTGCTCAGCAATAGTTAGGTTATGCATCATTATTCAATTACAGTTGGAACCAAAAAATGATTACTTCCTGTTTTAGGAGCAATCTCTTGAAACTCTTCAGACAAATCCTCTTCTGTAACCTGATCATCTCTCAGGCGTTGAGACATCTCTAAAGGGTGCGCCATTGGCTCTGCATCTCCAGTATCTATCTCTCCAAGCTGGTCCATGAGGCCAAGAATATTATTAAGCTCTTGGGTGCTTTGCTCTAACTCTGAATCCTCAATACTCAATCTTGCTAAAAAAGCGATTTCTTTAACTTTGTTATTATCTAGAGACATATTTAAATTAGTTTAGTGACAAAAATTTGATATAACTGTATTAAAATTTTCTTGTGAATAAGAACCGGTAATTAACGAATCTCCAATACTCTTTAGGAGAACTAATCGTATATTGCCATCAATGGATTTTTTATCTAAAGACATTGCCTTAATTAAGGAATCGCTATCCATAGATTTTTTAATTGTTGTAGGGAGATTTGCTCTTGAGAGTATATTTTGAATTCGATTTGTATCTTCCTTAGATAAATCACCTTCAAGCATTGACAGCATTGCAGCCATATGCATACCAATAGAGACCGCCTCACCATGCAAATATGTTCCATACCCAAAAGTATTTTCAATGCCGTGTCCAAACGTGTGGCCTAAATTCAGTAACGCCCTCTTTCCACTCTCGAATTCATCTAAAGCTACAATTCGAGCTTTGTCCTGACATGAGCGAAAGATTAAATCAGCTATTAAGTCTTTGTCTCTGTTCATAATTGATTCGATGTTCTCTTCAATCATTGAGAGAAAATCAGCATTACCGAGCAGTCCATACTTGATAACTTCGGCCATGCCAGCAGAAAATTCTCGATCATTCAAGGTGTCTAGGGTATTCACATCAATAATGACTGCTTTTGGCTGAAAAAAAGCACCTATCATATTTTTGCCTAAATCATGGTTAACGCCAGTCTTTCCACCAACACTGGAGTCTACCTGAGACAATAATGTCGTCGGGATTTGAATGAAGTTAATCCCTCTTTGGTAAGAGGCTGCTGCAAAGCCAGTAATGTCACCTACCACTCCTCCGCCTAAAGCAATAAGGGTTGAAGTTCTATCAAAATGTGACTTTAAAAGGGCATCAAAAATAGTATTTACGGTTTCAAGTGTTTTGTATTGCTCTCCATCTGGCAATATGATGAACTCAACTTTGTATCCATCTAACTGCTTAACAACTTGCTCTAAATATAGAGGCGCCACTGTGGTATTTGACACAATCATGACCTGTTGGCCATGAATATAATCAGTAATCAAGGATTTTTGAGACAGTAGTTCGTTTCCAATAAATATGGGGTACGACTTTGATCCGAGTTCAACATTTAGAATTTTTGGATGAGCTGTCATTAAGCAAACACCCTCTTTTCACCTTGACCAGAGACATTCTCAATACATCTGTCACATAGGTCATCATACGTTTTATTTTGACCAATTTCTGGGCGATGGTGCCAACAGCGTACACACTTTTGATGTTTACTTTTGTAAACTTTAATTGCGACAGAGTTATTAATTTCTTTTACGTCTGATGGTTTGTCCGACAATTCCTTGACCCTCGCTTCAGAGGTTATAAAGACAAACCTTAATTCATCCTTAAGGCCTAACAAGTTTTGATAATTTTCATCTTTACAGTAGATATCAACTTCTGCATCGAGCGACGATCCTATGACCTTATTTCTCCTCATCTCCTCAAGCTCTTTTCTTAAATGCGTATTTATGTCTCTGGAAGTCTCAATCACTGAATTATCGAAATCTCCCTCTAGGCCCTCATACCAGGTCTGAAGAAAAATACTTTCATTGCTAGCTCCTGGTAAAAATTGCCATATTTCCTCTGAGGTAAATGTTAGGATGGGTGATAACCATCGAACCATTGCATGAGAGATATGAAATAGTGCACTTTGTGCAGAGCGTCTCGCCAACGAGTCAGCTTGAGTCGTGTATTGTCTATCTTTAATGACATCCAAATAAAAACCACCTAAATCGTTAGTACAAAAATTAAGGATAGCCTTCATAACATAATGAAAATTATAGTTATCATATTCACCAATAACTTGTTGCTGCAAGTCATGCGTTTTTGACACAATCCATCGATCAAGAACGAGCATGTTACTCATTTCAACTAAATCATCTTTTGGATCAAAGCCCTGCATATTTGCAAGCATAAAGCGCATTGTATTTCTAATTCTTCTATAGCTATCAGCACTTCGATTTAGAATTTCATCAGAAACGGTCATCTCTCCAGAGTAATCAGTACTACCAATCCATAGTCTCAATATATCTGCACCTAGAGAGTTGACAACCTTTTGTGGTGGAATGACATTGCCAAGAGACTTGCTCATCTTATGTCCATTTTGATCCACCGTAAAGCCATGAGTTAAAACTTGCTTGTATGGCGCTCTTTTATTAATAGCACAGGAGGTTAAAAGAGATGATTGAAACCACCCACGATGCTGGTCTGACCCTTCAAGGTACATATCAGCCACGTCAGTCAAATAACTGCTTGCTTTTAAAACGGCATAATGGCTTACGCCAGAATCAAACCAAACGTCTAGAGTGTCAGTCGTTTTCTCATAATCTTTGGCTTCAGGACCTAATACATCCTCTACTTGAAGTTTGAACCAAGCCTCAATTCCATCAAGCTCAATTTTTTTAGCAACGACTTCAAATAATTTTTCGGTATCTGGATGCAACTCACCTGTATTTTTATTAATGAACAAAGTTATTGGAGTACCCCAATATCTTTGGCGAGAGATGCACCAGTCTGGCCTATTACCAACCATTAGTTCAATACGCTTTTGTCCCCAATTTGGAATCCACTTAACATTTAGTATCTCATCGTTAACCTTATCTCTCAGGTTCTTTTGTGTCATTGAGACAAACCATTGTGGTGTTGCGCGAAAAATAACCGGTGTTTTATGTCTCCAGCAATGCGGATAAGAGTGGGTGATAGGCTCGTGTTTGACCAGCGTGCCATGGCTTTCAAGTAGCCCAATAATGGTCACATTCGCTTTAAAAATGAATTCTCCTGCTACTCCCTCGGTAGATTCAATAAACACTCCTCTCCCGTCCACTGGACAGTCTACTGGAAGATTGTATTGTAAGCCAACCACATAATCATCCTGCCCATGAGCTGGTGCAGTGTGAACGGCTCCAGTTCCTGTTTCAGTTGTTACATGCTCTCCGAGAATAACCGGAACTTGTTTGTCATAAAAGGGATGCTGAAGCATAATTCCCTCAAGTTCCGAGCCTTTATATGTTTTGCTAAGTTTTTTGAAGTTTTTGATTTCATATCTTTCAAGAGAAGACTTAAGTAAATCTTCAGACAAAATATAGAGGCTCTCACCGACGTCAACCAGAGCATAATCTAAATCGGGATGAAGTGAAACAGCTTCGTTAGCCGGAAGTGTCCAAGGTGTAGTGGTCCAGATAATAAGTGCAGTAGACTTTTCATGTCCAAAAAAATCACCTACAACATTGAATGCAACATCCACGGTATCAGAACCTTTATCTTTGTACTCTACTTCGGCTTCAGCGAGTGCAGATGAGCACTCTGTACACCAGTGAACAGGTTTAAAGCCTTTAGTAAGATGGCCATTTTTGACAATTTTTCCAAGTGCGCGAACAATATCAGCTTCATATTTAAAGTTTTTAGTTAGATAAGGGTTATCCCAATCTCCAAAAATTCCTAAACGCTTAAAATCAACTTTTTGTTTTTCGATTTGCTTATCTGCGTAATCTCTGCAGGAAGCTCGAAAATCGTCAGCAGAAATCTTATGTCCAACTTTTCCTTTCTTTTTTTCAACCATATGCTCAATTGGAAGGCCATGACAATCCCACCCGGGGACATAAGGGGCGTCAAAGCCCGATAAGGTCTTACTTTTTACAATGACATCTTTTAGAACCTTGTTGACAGCGTGTCCGATATGAATATCACCATTTGCATAAGGAGGTCCATCATGCAAAACAAATAGCGGCTTACCTTTAAATTTTTGACGAATTTGTAGATGAATATCTTTGTCTTGCCAATCTTTAAGGAATGAGCCTTCTCGGTTTGCCAGGTTAGCCTTCATTGGAAAATCAGTAGCAGGCAAGTTTAAGGTGTTTTTGTAGTCAGACATTCCGGGATATATTATTTCTATCTAAAAACGCCATTATACTTGACACACAAGGTATATCAAGATTGATAATCCCTTGAAAATGTAAATTAAAAACTTAAAAAAAGGGTCTTATTTAACTCTGTAAATTAACTGCCTTGAGGAGCGCATGTACCTGTTTCGGTTTGAGATATTCTGATTGATTCGCACGCAAATTTTCTGGCAAACGAATATCACTAAATCTTGTTCTAATAAGTCGAGAAACTTTAAAATCTAATGCCTCCCATAGCCTCCTTACTTCTCTTTTTCTGCCCTCTCTAACAACCACATGAAACCAACGGTTAGCTCCCTCTCCACCGCCGAGAGTGACTCTATGAAATTTTGCAAAGCCGTCATCTAACTCCACGCCAGATGTGAGCTGTTTGATATGCTCATCTTCGACCTTGCCCAAAACTCGAACTGCATACTCTCTATCTATTTCAGAACTGGGGTGCATTAATTTATTCGCTAAATCACCATTATTGGTAAATAGAAGCAGCCCTGAAGTATTCAGATCCAAACGACCCACCATGACCCATCGGGTATTTTCAGGGAGAAAATCAAAAACACTTTTTCGACCTTCTTCATCTTTATTTGTGCAAATAACGCCGGCTTGTTTATTTAGTATTAGCACTTTTGTTTCTTCTTCTGCATAACGCTGAAGATCTATTAATCTACCATCAATGGTTACTTTATCAGTTACAAGTGCTTTATCTCCAAGCTTAGCTTCTTGATTATTAATTGAAATTCTGCCTTGTTCAATTAATCTATCTGCCCAGCGCCTTGACCCATACCCTGCATTTGCAATGAGTTTTTGTAATCTTTCAGACATGCATTTATCGCTTAATTTAGTAGGTAATGCCCATGGCATTTCGAACCTCATCCATAGTGGTTTTGGCCACTATTCGCGCTCTCTCAGAGCCCTCAAAGATTATTTCTTGAATAAGGTTAGGGTTGGCCTCGTACTTCGTTATTTCTTCTTGAATAGGCTCTAATTCTGAATTGATAGCGTCTACAATTGGCTTTTTGCACTCAATGCAGCCTATTTTGGCTTTAGTGCATCCCTCCTTTACCCAGCTCAGCGTCTCATCGTGAGAATAGATTTGATGCATCTGCCAGACAGGGCATTTATTTGGGTCTCCAGCATCTGTTAACTTAATGCGTGCTGGATCTGTTGGCATTCTATTGACCTTTTGCTTAACTAATTCAGGCTCCTCTCTTAATGAGATCGTATTATTGTAGGACTTAGACATTTTTTGACCATCCAGACCAGGCATTTTTGATGCTTTCGTAAGCAAAGCCTCCGGCTCAGTGAGAATAATTTTTCCCAGGCCCTCAATAAAGCCTAGTAGTCTTTCTCTGTCGCCAAGGGTAATGTTTTGCTGCTCTCCAAGAAGCGCTTTTGCCTTTACCAGTGATTCATCATCGCCCGTCTCTTGATAGGCTTTTCTGAGTTCTCTATAGAGCTTAGACTGCTTCTTTCCCATCTTGCCAATAGCTAGCTCAGCTCTCTCTTCAAAATCAGATTCTCTTCCATAGACATAATTGAAACGCCTTGCAACCTCCCTAGTGAACTCAACATGCGCAACTTGATCTTCACCTACAGGAACAAGGCCCGCTTTATAAATCAATATGTCTGCACTTTGAAGGAGTGGGTAACCTAGAAAACCGTAGGTTGATAAGTCCTTTGATTTTAATTTTTCTTGCTGATCTTTAAACGACGGAACTCTCTCTAACCAACTAAGGGGAGTTGTCATAGATAATAGCAAATGAAGTTCTGCATGCTCAGGGACTTTAGACTGGACAAACAGGGTCGCAGTGTTTGGGTTAAGGCCAGTTGCTAGCCAGTCAATAACCATATCTGAGACGTTCTTTTCTAGATCAATCCTATCAGAATAGTGTGTTGTAAATGCATGCCAATCAGCTACAAAATAATAGGAATCATACTCATTCTGCAGCCTAGCCCAGTTTTTAAGAACACCATGGTAATGCCCAAGATGAAGCTGGCCAGTAGGACGCATTCCTGATAGTACGCGATGGTCTTTCATAATATTGATTTACGGATTAAGTCTTTAATTGGATTATCCCATAGATTGGCTATAGCTTTCTAAGCCATCTAAAACCAAATTATCAAAGAATTTGATAGACTCGGGAAGTTCCTGTTTAAATTCTTTTGCTTTACCTCCACAAATAGATATAACTCCGTCAGAAAAGGTAGATTGAAAACTTTCAATTTGATAATGTATAGCACCAATCATCATTGCATAGGTTCCTTGCTTCCAGGCATCATCTGTATTATTGGCTAAACTTTTTAAACCTGAGCTTAAATCACTCGTCTTAAACTTCTCAAAACTCTCTCTAAGAGCCTTCATACCAGGCATTATGAGGCCTCCTTGGTGCATTCCATTCTTGTCAATCACATCAAAAGTAATAGCGCTTCCAACATCAATAACTAAAAGTGAACTTTCAGGGAAATGATTTATTGCACCTAGCATAGCTGCAAAACGGTCTGCACCCATAAAGGAAGGATCCTCATATGAGAGTGTGAGATTTCCAAACTTCTGTTGAGGTTTTATAATATTGATTGTTTCAAAATAAACGGACATATCCTGAACAATATCTGGATGTGCAACAGCACTCAACCAAGTTTTGTTGAACTGGTTGAGTGCTGTTATTGAAAAATTCTCTACATCCTCTGAAAAAACTTTTGAATCACTCGTACGCCATTTAACCGCAGAGTTTCCAATATCGATATAGAGGTTAGATTGGGACATCAAAAAGCGCTGAATTAATCCACAGATGAACCATAATACTTGCAGCATACCCTAGGGCAATCGCCCAAATCCATTTTAAGTGTGACACAAAAGTATAGTAGCCTTTTGATTGTCCCATTAAGGCCACACCAGCCGCAGATCCAATTGATAAAAGGCTTCCACCCACTCCAGCTGTCAACGTAACCAATAGCCATTGACCCAATGACATATCTGGCGTCATGGTTAAGACCGCAAACATGACTGGGATATTATCAACAATTGCAGATAAAATTCCAACTAATACGTTAGCATAGGTTGCGCCTAACTGAACATACATGGCTTCTGATGCAAGGGCTAAATACCCCAT
>ENA-OREN01002635-OREN01002635.1-marine-metagenome-genome-assembly--contig:-NODE-2635-length-17810-cov-7.012181_pt1 | contig 17810 bp, 23 predicted proteins | sample MGYA00248624_ERZ508555 | MGnify/ENA primary metagenome ERZ508555 (study PRJEB26222, sample SAMN06267773) | marine metagenome | isolation source: Saanich Inlet, British Columbia, Canada | place...
TCCACAGGCAGTACGGTCCCAGTTATGAAAGAAGATTCATCGCTTGCCAGAAACAGGCATGCGCTGGCAACATCTTCTGGTTTTCCAAACCGGCCAATAGGGTATTCTTTGCTCCATTCCTGCATTAGAGATGCATCTTTCATCAAATCTGCCGTCATATCTGTTTCTATCAACCCCGGGCAAATAGAATTGGAACGAATTCCATAAGAGCCATATTCAACAGCGATAGAACGGCTGAACTGATTCAAAGCACCTTTGGAAACATTATAAGCTGCGACTTGAGGAACAGCGATAAGACCGAGGATGGAACTGATATGAACGATGCTTCCGCTTTTCTGAGCCATCATTATCGGTAAGACTCGGCGTGTCAGCTGAAAAATGGATCGGATGTTAATATCCATTATTCCGTCCCACTGGGAGTCAGAAATTTCATGCAAAGGTGCTCCGTTATAAAGTCCAGCACTGTTTACTAAGATATCAATGCCTTTAAAATTATTCAGAGTTTTATTGATGAGTTGATCTAGATCATCATTATGGGTCATATCGCCTTGAACTATAAGGACCGAGTCACCTAATTCGTCTGCCGCCGAAATGAGCTTTTCCTTTCGGCGTCCGAATAAGATCACCTTAGCCCCTTCTTTACAGAAGGCGCGCGCGGTCGCCAAACCAATTCCAGAGCCACCTCCTGTAATGATTGCTGTTTTATCTTTTAATCGCATTCTTCGTGTTTTAAATTAGAGTAAACAAAATGTATAATAAGATATCACTTGATAAATAGTGCATGTCACATTTCCCGATTCAATCAAGGTTGTCTTGGTCGGAAGGTTTCGAGTTATGAAATACGTTTATTATGGGTTTGGTGGTTTTATCGGTTTCATTTGCGGTGTCGCCATTAACCTTATTTTTTTATTTCTGGATAAGTCCGGGGTAAAATTTGTCGCCTATCTTAACAAAACCCTTGGTTTTTTTGGGGATTATATTCTTATGTTGATCGATGCGTTACCCATACTGGGGGCCATGTTAGGAATTATTTTGATAAAATATCTGTTTGGTCGGGAATTAGAAGATGAGCGTGATGGATAAAGGTGTTTTGTAAGGGTGAAATAGGGCTCCTTGCCGGAGCGGGTTAGTGCTAAAATAGATGTAGAGATTATTCTTTAAGGAATGTGAATGAATAAAAAATTCAATGAAAATATACTGAAAGCCATGGAAGGGGCTCAGGACGCGGTTAAGGTTTGTAAACAGGCCATGATCGATGCCAACGATGAAAGTTGCCGTGCCATGTATTCCTCAATCTTGAAAGATTGCGAAAAGCATATTCAAATGCTTAAAGGGGAAATTGAGTTGCATAAAGTCCAGAAGAAATGGGAAGAGTAAATGCGTATTCTGATTGTTGAAGATGAAAAAAAAGTTGCCGCTTTTATTAAAAAGGGGTTGGAAGAAGAAACCTATGCGGTGGATATCGCCAGCGATGGCGAAGAAGGATTGCACCTCGGAGAACAAAACCCGTATGACCTGATCATACTCGATTTAATGCTCCCTAAGATTAACGGGTTGGATATTCTTTCCCGCTTGAGGTCGAAGAAAATTGATACCCCCATTTTGCTTCTTACCGCAAAAGATTCTGTTAATGATAAGGTCGAAGGGCTAAATCAGGGAGCTGATGATTATCTGACCAAACCTTTTGCTTTTTCCGAGCTTCTTGCGAGAATCCGGGTGCTGTTGCGAAGAGGAAAAGCCGAAACCAAAACCACATTGGAAATTGCGGATCTGACCCTTGACTTGGTCAGTCATAAAGTAAACCGAGGGGATGAAGAAATCGAGTTAACCGGAAAAGAATACAGTCTACTGGAATACTTTATGCGCAATCAGGAAAAGGTGCTGACGCGAACCATGATTGCCGAACATGTTTGGGACTATAATTTTGATACTTTTACAAATGTTATCGATGTTTATGTCAATCACCTTAGAAAGAAGATTGATAAGAATTTTCCCGCTAAACTCTTGCATACGTTACGGGGAGTTGGATATGTGATGAAAGTGTAATCATGGCTTTCAAATCTATTCGCTCCAGACTGACTGCTTGGTATGTCACGCTGCTTGCAATTATTCTGATTTTATTCAGCGTTCTCCTTAATTATTTTCTCGCCAAACGCCTTCATGAAAGTGTAGATAATTCCCTGACCGTATCCGCTACGGTCGTTGCTACTTCAGCAACTATGAGGTTGGGCAACTCGCCCTTGCCCGGGCTGAATCAACTCTTCGAACAGTTTATGAACCAGGGAAACCTTAATAAGTTTTACCGGATTTATGACGGATCGGGTAATGTCGGTTCCCGTTCCAAAAATATCAGTGCTTCGCAGTTCCCCTTGTCACAACCTGCCTACGCCGATGCTTTAGAAGGGAAGAACAGTTATGAAACCTTCACGGTAGGAGGGCAGCAACCGATACGCGTAATCACCATGCCCATTCTTCTCGAAGGAAAACTGATCAATCTGGTTCAGGTAGGCACTTCTCTGGAAGCTGTTCAAGAAACTCTGAGGAATTTAAAAATATTTTTATTTACAGCTGTTCCTTCTGTTTTGATTTTGGCGGCGTTGTTCGCAAGATTTATGGCTAGGCGAGCTTTGAAACCTATTTCCAGAATCATCGATACGGCGAGAGAGATCGGTCAGGGGCAAGAGTTGAGTAAACGTATACCCGTGCTGAAAATAAAAGATGAACTGGGGCAATTGGCATTGACGTTTAACGAAATGATGAATCGATTGGAAAATTCGTTTGCTCAAATGCGTCAGTTCAGTAGCGATGCGTCTCATGAACTTAGAACGCCACTCACCGTGTTGAAAGGCCAGAATGAACTTATATTGAGCAAACAAAGAAAACCGGAGGAATATCAGGAAGTCATCTCCAGTAATCTGGAAGAGATCAATTATATGTCGAAAGTACTGGAAGACCTCTTTGTGCTTTCCAAATCCGATGAGAATCAAGTCAATCTCGATTATAAACCAGTTGACCTGAGAGCCTTGGTGGAAGAAGTCTGTAAGCACGCGGAGATTCTAGCCGAAGAAAAAAATATAAAAATTATAATTGCTTTTTTGGAGCCGATCGAGATCAAGGGAGATGAAGTGCGGTTGCGACAAATGGTCTGGAATGTTTTGCAGAATGGAATCAAATACACGCAACAGGGTGGAGAATTAAAAATATCGCTGCAAAATGAAGGTGATTTTGCATTATTGACTATTCAAGATACGGGGATAGGAATTCCTGAAGAAGATTTGCCCCTTATCTTTAACCGTTTTTATCGGGTTGATAAAGCTCGTACTCGGGATGAAGGCGGTAGCGGATTGGGGTTGAGCATATGCAGGCAAATTGCCGAAGCGCATAAGGGAAAAATTGAAGTTGAAAGCAAGCTGGGAGTAGGAACCCGTTTTAAAATACGCCTGCCCAATTCAGCTTGTTAGAAAAAAGAGAACTGACTAGAGCCAAAGACTAATTTCAAATCAGAAGCGCTGATCTGTTGACGGGCTAACTGCTGGCCTCACGCTGAGTGATGGTGTTGGATGATGACGTTTTTCACTTGCGTGTAATTTTCGAGGGCGTGGCCATTTCCCTACCAAAGCCACTCCTCTTATAACCACAGAATGGAGATGCAGCATCAAAAGTTACCCATACTGTTCCAGCTTTGAGTCCTTTCTCCACTTTATGAGCCTTGTTGATATCTTTTGTCCAAACACTTGCGGCGACGACCGCTGGGCCAAAAATTTCTTCCGCAACACGTCCCATGACTTCTTCATACACGTCCTGATGTATCAACAATCGCGAACCTGCAGTAAAGACTTGACCTTGATTGAAGAATATGGTCCAGGCAACGCCATGCGCGGCAATGTCGAGATCAGCATCAGGAAAAAAATGCTGGGAGATTTTCCGCCGAGTTCCAGCGACACCCTTTTTAAGTTTTCACAAGAGGCTTTAACAATTTCATGTCCGACTTCGGCGCTTCCCGTGAAGGCGACTTTGTCGACATCCATATGTTCTGCCAAAGCCGCTCCTGCATCACCGAATCCGTTGACGATATTGACCACTCCATCCGGAAATCCAGCCTCGCTAAACAGGTCTGCAAGGTGAAGTGCTGAAAGCGGAATCTGCTCTGCTGGTTTCAATACCACGCAATTGCCTGCAGCGAGAGCGACACCCATTTTCCAAGCCGCCATCAATAAAGGGAAGTTCCATGGGATGATTTGCCCAACAACTCCCATCGGCTCGCGTAAAGTGAAATCTAAAAACTCAGCACTCGGTGCATAAGGAACGCTGATGTCGATGGTCTCGCCATGAATTTTGGTCGCCATGCCGGCGTAATAACGGAAGTGGTCAATGACCAGAGCAACGTTAACTGCGCGTGCGATAGTTAGAGGTTTTCCATTATCGAGAGTTTCAAACTGAGTGAACTTTTCGGCGCGCGCTTCAATTAGGTCGGCCAATTTCCAAATCAGTTTTCCACGGTCCATTTTCGAAGACATTTCGTGCCGCTTTGACGGCGCGATTGATATCTTCCTTCCCTCCTTTTGAAACACGAGTGAGGGCGGTGTTTGTGGATGGATAGAGAACTTCAAATGTTTCACCACTGATCGCATCGACACGTTTGCCATCGATCAGTAATTTCTGCGAATTTGCAAGAAAATCTTTAACGGGTGAAATTGGTTCGGGAATGGTTACCGCATCCATCACTATCTCCTGATTATGAATTTCCGACGCTACTTATTGTTGGTATTTTATTATCCTAGCCAATAATAAAATAAAGGAATTTTTTATTATAAGGGGGAAAGTGTTGTAGGACTATAGGATAAATAGGGTTGTTTGCTATAGGGTTGGCCTATGGTCGACGGTGGCTTGCCTCTATTGGATCCAGACGAGAGAACGGTATATCCAGGCTTTATCGCCGGTGCTGTCTTCTATGTACACCCAGTCTTTATTTGTTTTCAGGACTTTCATGGCAAAAAATTTATCCACAGGAGCCCAAGCCACTATTGGAAATTTTGTGCCAGGGCCTTCGCGTAAATTGGTTTTGTTATTTTTTATGACGGCGCATTTATATTTTTGGGTAGTAAGAGGAGCATGTACCCAGTAAATATCGCCATCAACATCTTGAATCCGCTTCCAGGCACCTTTTGTGCCTAGTTGTTTGAATGGCATATATTTGAAAACCTCCCATAGCTTTTCATGGTTGGTTCCTGGTCCTTTTCTTAAATTAGCTCTTTTATTTTTTATGCATAACGCTTCCGAATATTGTGCGATGAAGATTGATATGGTGAAGCACAGTAGAAACAGGGGCAGTAGAAAGAAAAATTTTGTTTTGAAACGATTCATAATAAATGGGAGAATTAAGCAATTAAAGATGAGTATTGGGGAAGGCTTCCCCAATTGCGTTATCTTTAATTAGCATAACAAATAAATTATTCTACATCTTCTTTTTCTTTTCCGGCTTTACTAGCTTGATACAAATACTGACAATTTTACAGCTGCTTTTAGTATTGGCGATTATCATTTATTTGACCGCCAATATTATTTATCTGGTGCGATTGCCACCTTTAAGAAATCCTGTGGTTGACCCGCCGCGAATTTCGGTATGTGTTCCGGCCCGAAATGAAGAACGCGGTATCCGTGCATGTTTGCAATCCTTATTGAATCAAAACTACCCGAACTTCGAAGTGATTGCGGTTAACGACCACTCTTCTGATCGTACCGGGGAAATAATGTGCGACTTGGAAAAAGAAAATTCTCGTTTGAAGGTGTTGCAAGGGAAAGATCTACCCGAAGGGTGGCTGGGAAAGCCCTTTGCTCTTTATCAGGCTTTTAAAATAGCAGAAGGAGAATATCTGCTTTTTACCGATGCCGATCCAGTTTTTGAATGTCATGCGCTGAATACGGGGGTGGGTGTCATGCGTGATCGGGAATTAGATATGTTGACACTAATGCCGAAGGCTGAGTTCGGCTCGTTTTGGGAGCGGGCGGTGCAACCCGTTATATTCGGATTCATTGCCTCATTGACGCGTTTTAAAAACGTCAATGACCAGGATCATGAAAGCGCGATGGGATTCGGTGCGTTTCTGATGTTTCGCCGTAGTTCATACGAAAAAATTGGTGGACATGAAGCAGGGAAGGCCGATGTGTTGGAGGACGTGCTGATAGCAAAACGTGCCAAGAAGGCGGGACTCAAATTGCTTGTCGCAGATGCGAAACAGTTATTTTCTATTCGAATGTATTTTGGTCTCAAGGAAATATGGACAGGTTGGCGAAAGAATATGTTTCTTGCCATGAAACGGTCTGTGCCACTTGCTACCTGGCACGTTTCTATGGTTCTTGGTTTTTTGTTAACTCCGTATATTATTTTGGCTCTAAATATATTTTTACAAACAGGATGGTTGTGGATCGGAATGGCTTTGGCAGCGGTTGTTATGGTCACGGCGGCGGCATACAAAACCTGTGATGAATTGGGGCTGCACCGAAACACCGCCGCCTTATTCCCCCTTGGCGCGATTGTCATGACGGCTATTATGCTAAATTCCATGCTTTATACTCTCGTACGGAAAAAAACCGAATGGAGAGGCAGAATATATCCTGCTTAGATAGAGGGGCAGTCCCTTTTCTTAATAACTTGAATCCCGGGAATAATTTTTTGATTTTTATATCTAATACAAATGGATAATTACCCTCGTCTATTTATCAAAGCGGGTCTGATATATGCCTTGTTGGGTGCAGTTTGCCTGCGGGAATGAAATATCAATTCATTTTGCAGAACATCGGACTTTTAGGAATGGTTACTCTAAATGCCTTCAGTGGAGGAAAGAATATAACCAATTCCGACCGCACAGTTCACTGAACTATCAAGTTCCAGCTCCTGTAACGATAAAACCAAAAATAGAAATACTAACTTAGAAAGTGGTACAACTTAATGGGGCAGGCCACCTATACCAAGGCTGTTGTCTCTCCAATCATAGAGTAATTTCAAGAACGGAACCCTCCAAGAAAGCGATTAATCCTTTGCCTCTTGCCAATATTTTTCCAGCTCTTCCAGAGAAGTTTCTTTTAAAGTCTTGCCTCGTTTAGTAACTTCGGCTTCGATATACTGAAACCTTTTAATAAATTTGTTGTTGGTGGCGCGCAAGGCTTCTTCGGCATCTATTTTTTTGAATTTGGCGATATTGACGAGAACGAAAATGATATCCCCTAACTCTGCAGTCATATCTGTTTCTTTGCCTGAAAGAACGGCTTCTTTAAACTCAGCTACCTCTTCATCCAGCTTGTCAAACACATCATCGATTTTATCCCAGTCGAATCCTTGTTTAGCGGCTTTTTTTTGTAGTTTTTGTGCGCGTAATAATCCGGGAAGGTGAGGTGGAATACCGTCCAACACTGATTCCCTATTTGCTTTGCCTTTTTCTTTGCTTTTGATTTCTTCCCATTGTGTGACGACTTCTTCGGGGGTTTCCAGGTTTTCCTCTTTAAAGACATGCGGATGCCGATGCACCATCTTATGGCTTATGGATTCGACGACATCGGTTATGTTGAACTCGTTTTTGTTTTCAGAAATTTTTGCGTGGAATAAAACTTGGTAGAGCAAGTCCCCCAGTTCTTCTTTGATTTCTTCTGGATTATTGTTGTCCAGAGCTTCAAGAGTTTCGTAAGCCTCTTCCACTAAATAGGGTTTCAAGGATTCCCGGGTTTGAACTTTATCCCAGGGACAACCATTTTCTCCCATCAGGGTGTCGACGATTTCAGTTAATTTTTTAAATGCAGTGCTCATTTTTTTATGCCATAAATTTGAGGATGACCGAATCGGCGAGGAACAATCCTTTCCTCGACAGGGCGATGCGGTTTTGGTTGAATGTGATCAGCTCTTGATTGAGTAGGGATTCGACGGCCTTCCCATAAACTTTTTGGAAGGAGACCTGGAAGCGATTCTCGAACACATCAATGGAAACACCTTTTAGAAGTCGCAAGCCCAGCATCAAAGTTTCTCCCATTGCTTGCAGGGGTTCGAGACGTTCACGTGTGTCGACTGCACTTGCCTTAGTCTCGATTTCACGAATGTATATCGAGGGCAGGTTTATGTTTTTAGATCTTTCTCCATTGAGATAAGAAGATGCCCCGGCTCCAACTCCGAGGTATTCGCCGTTGTTCCAGTAGTTGATATTGTGTTGCGATTCCATACCGGGTTTCGAAAAATTTGAAATTTCATATTGCGAATATCCGGCATCTTCTAGGACTTGAATTGTAGTTTCATACATTTCCAATTGGATGTCTTCGTGAGGTAGGCAGAGTTTGCCTTTCTCATGGAGCTTAAAAAATGCGGTCGCAGGTTCGATGGTAAGGTTGTAGGTGGAAAGGTGATCGGGATTTTTAGCGGTGGCTTGCTTTAAATGCGATTGCCATTTTTCTGTTGACTGGTCTGGCAGGGCGAACATGAGGTCCATCGACAGGTTTTCAAAATTTGCCGACCGCGCCCGATGTACGGTTGAGTGGATCTCTTCTTCGTTATGAACTCTTTCCAGTAATTGCAGTTCTTTTTCGTCGAACGATTGCACCCCGATACTGATGCGGTTGTATCCTGCCGCGTGAATTTCCTGTAATGTTTCAAGTTTAATGGTTGCTGGGTTGGCTTCGATAGTGATTTCGCAGTCAGAGGTCAGATTGAAACCTTGCCGAACGGTATCGAGTATTTTTTTCAGTTGAGAAGGAGGTAAAATAGTGGGTGTCCCTCCCCCCATAAAGACAGTGGGAACGTTATAGCTTTTTAAAGTGGTAGAATAAAATTTTAGCTCTTTCAGCAGGGCTTCGACATAGTGAACGGACTCTACCTGGTTCTCAGGATGAGAGTTGAAATCGCAATAGCCACATTTATGCAGGCAATATGGAATGTGGAGGTATAATCCCAGGTTCATGGTAATATCATTAGGTGTTGTACCGAAAATCGGATTCATTCTTACACAGGAAAACTATTTTTGTGGAAAATTTGTTAATTAAACTGTCCGACCGCTTGTGAGTCAGACTTCTTCTTTCAAGTCGGGTTATGCCAGCATCGTGGGTCGCCCTAATGTAGGTAAGTCTACCTTGCTGAACCGATTAGTAGCGCAAAAAGTAGCTGCGACATCCAATAGACCGCAGACCACGCGCAACAAAATCACCGGGGTGCTACACCTGCCCGATGCTCAGATCATTCTGGTCGATACTCCAGGCATTCATTCGAGTAAAAGAGCTTTAAATGAAATGATGGTGCAGGCTTCGTTAAGTACTTATGCCGATGTTGACTTGATTCTGGTTTTGATAGACGCGGTGGAAGGATTCAGGGATGAAGATGAATTTGTTTTAAAGTCTATGCAACATACTACGGCACCTAAAATTCTGGTGATCAATAAAATTGATTTGGTAGAAAAACCAAAGCTTCTCAGTTTAATTGCCGAGGCCCATGATAAATCTGTTTTTAAGGAGATCATTCCGGTTTCCGCCTTGAAAGATGATGGCATGGAACCTTTGAAGGAGTTGATCATTGGGTACCTTCCCGAAGGTCCAGAATACTTTCCAAAGGATATGATAACCGATTGCACCGAAAGCTTTTTGTTGGCAGAAATCATTCGTGAGAAGGTCTTGAGCCTGACTCGATTAGAAGTACCGCATTCGGTCGCTGTGGTTGTGGGAGGCATGGAGGAACAGGACAACGGTGTGGTAAGAATAGATGCCACGCTATACACGGAAAAAGCTTCGCAGAAAAAAATATTGATAGGGCAGGGCGGGAGTATGCTTAAATCCATAGGACGTATTGCTCGAATAGAAATTGAGAAACGTTTAGGGGCTAAAGTGTATCTAAAGATATTTGTAAAGGTAAAATCAAACTGGCGAGACCAGAAACAAGCAATTAAAGAGTTCGTTTATCCCTATGATTCATTATAAAACAGAAGAAGAAATTGAAGTAATGAGAGAATCCTGCCAGCTTGCGGCAGAAGTTCTTGTGATGATTGACCCCTATGTAAAGCCTGGTGTCACGACCGACAGGCTGAATCAGATTTGCCATGACTTTATCGTCTCTAAAGGGGCCATCCCATCGCCTCTGAATTATCGTGGCTTTCCGAAAAGCATTTGCTCTTCGGTTAACGAAGAAATTTGTCACGGCATCCCCTCTGAGCGAAAACTTAGAAACGGGGACATTGTCAATCTGGATATCACCACTTATTTTAAAGACTTTCATGGCGATACCAGCCGCACATTTTTTGTGGGTTCGCCTAGAAAAAAAGCTGAAAAGTTGGTTGAAGTTTGTAGAGAAGCTTTGCAACGAGGAATCGAAGTGGTCAAGCCTGGTGCGAGGCTTGGGGATATTGGTGCTACGATTCAGGGGTTGGCTGAAAGCCATGGTTATACCGTTGTCAGGGAATTTTGCGGTCACGGTATTGGCAACAATTTCCACGAAGAACCACAAATTTTACATTATGGAAATTTTGGAGAAGGACTGGAAATAAAAAAAGGCATGGTGTTTACCATTGAGCCAATGATCAATTTAGGAAAGCCTGACTTGAAAATTCTTTCCGATAAATGGACTGCCGTTACCGAAGATGGGCAACTCTCCGCACAATTCGAACACACCCTCTGTGTAACAGATACCGGAGTGGATGTTATGACCCGCCTGGATGGAAAAACCGTATTTTAATTTTTTTTTATCTTGTAAAAAATACCAGGTGATAAGCCTTATCATTTCAAGTTTCCTATTTGAAAGCTTCAAAGGTCAAAATATCAATTTACTTGATAAGGGTTTGTCTCTAGTTGATAGGAATTCTCATTCTTAGTATCAATGCTAAGCCATTATAATTAAAGGGGTTGACAGGTTTTTTATGTCTGGTAAATTGAAGCTGTAAGGGTTGTGCTTAACGAATTAATTTAAAAGCGAGGTAAAATATGAAGGGTGATAAGGCCGTACACAATGCTTTAAATGATGTGTTAATGGCAGAACTGACAGCGATCAATATTTATTATATTCATTACAAAATGCAGGAAGATTGGGGTTATGAAAAAATAGCCAGTCACTCCCGAGAAGAATCCATGGGCGAAATGAAACACGCCAATTTGATGATTGAGCGGCTTTTATTTCTGGATGGCGTTCCCGATATGCAAAAGTACGATACCGTGTTGGTGGGCAATAGTGTGGAAGCGCAATTGAAAAACCAATACAAAATTGAACTGGCGCATGTGGCTCGGTTGAGAAAACATATTAAGACTTGTTTCGATAAATCCGATTTTGTTAGCAAAGAAATTCTTGACGGAATCTTGGTAGATACCGAGGACAGCGTTGACTGGCTTGAAACTCAATTTACGCGTATCAATGATATCGGCATTAAAAATTATATGATGGAGAATATGAGCAAAGATAATAATTAAAGAGTAACCCAGCCCCTCTTCAAAATACTCAAGGGGTCCAGGGACTAGATATACTGCCTCTTTTCATCCTTTTATTTGGATGGAAAGGGGCTTTTTATTTTTGGCACTCTTTACAAATACCAAACAAAGTCATGCGATGACTCTTTAGAGTGAAGTCGTAGCGTTCACAAGCCTCCAACTGATATTTCTCAATGAGGGGGTGTTCGAACTCTACGGTTTTTTCACAGACTATGCATATCAAATGATCGTGATGCCGAACCTGAAAAAGTCGCTCGTAGGTTGTTTTGTCATTGAAGGTATGCATCTCAGCAAGGCCAGACTCAACCAGTAACTTCATAGTTCGATATAAAGTGGCAATGCCAATGGTAGGGTCCTGATGGCGAACTCGGATGTGTATGTCATCGATATGGACATGTCCCGATTGTTGAAGGAATACATCGAGAATCAATTTTCTTTGCGGTGTATAGCGCAGATTGTATTGCTTTAGGTAATCCTTAAAAATATCGTGTTCATCAAGCATAATTTATTATTTTGATAATTGTTATCAGAATCAATTTTTAGCGAAATATACAATAAAAATTAAAGAAAAAACAAGAAGGAAAAAATAAAACTTCATAAGATATTGTATTTAAATGTTTTAATTTTTTTAAAAAAGTTTAAAAACAGGCTTGACAAAATCACACTAAGAAACTATATTGATATTCGTTATCAAAAAGGAGATTGCCAATGTTAAACAAAATCAAAATTTGCAAAGGGGCAGGGTGCAAAGCTTGGAAATCAGAGTACATGGCAAAACAATTGAGACAAACCCAAGGTTCTGATGGTGTTTGTCTGGTTCCTTGTATGCGACAATGTGGTGGTGGAGCTTCGGTACAATTTGAAGGACACGGTGAAGTGCTTAAGTTACGCGATACCAATGAAGTGGCCTATTTGTTAGGTTCTAGTTCAGGTGCGTTGGCTACTGCATGCTAAGTCATTAAAAAAATTTGCCTTTTTTAATTATGATAATAATTATCAATTTCAATTAAATATTTTCGAGGGATAAATAAATATGAGTATTGCTATTATAGGGGGGTTGGACAGGTTGAGGCGGTCTTATGAAAAGGAATGCCGTAACAGGGGTTTTGATGCAAGTGTGTTCAGTCAGCGCATTCCCAATATGGCTCGACGTATGAATGGTGTTCAACGAATCCTTATTTTTACAGGAACGGTAGCTCACCCCATGGTTACGGAAGCTGTTCGAGTTGGCAAGGAGCAAAATATTCCTGTAGAGCGATGCCACTCCAGCGGCATTTCAGCCTTGAAACGTTGTCTCAGCAGTCTTTCTTAAGGGGGTATTATGACAATAGCACCTAAAAAAATCCTTCTGGTTCACAATAATCCCGAAGAGCGAGGACAACTGGGAATCATGCTCTCCCGTTTTGGGCACGAAGTGCGGTTTTCCTGCGGCAAGGGTTGTCCAGACCAGCTGAGCAGCGATAATGAACTGGTTATTGTTGATGAAAAGTTGGCTGGTCAATCTGGTTTTGATTTTTTAAAAAGAATTTCCAGCGACCAATGCAAAAAAGTGATTTACCTTTCTTCACGTCTTTGGTTGGAGGCATCCTTGGATCTGCAAAAATTAAATATTTACGAATGGATTACAAAACCGGTAGACCCTCTAAAGCTGGCGGTCGTGGTCTGCGATTACTTTGTTGAGGTCGCCGATGAACACACTTTACCTGTACAAAAATTTTGATTTTTTCGGCCATGCCCCAGGCCGAATGAAAGGGTCTGTGGCTGGGGGTTGCGCCCCGGCTGCGGACTTGTTTTTCTTGTTGTGTTTTAGTGTTGAAGGAGTTGAACCATGTTAATGCGAATCAAATCGTCCCTTGAAAGGCCTTTGGGGCTAGCGCAAACCCTTACCGTTATTCAAGCTATGGCAAACCTCGCGAAGGAATTGGGTATGAGAATCTTTGTGGAGGGGGTGTAGAATGAGAATGAAGAGTTTGCCCTATGGCAGTTGGCTTGAATCAGGGGCAGGGGTATAAATTTACTCCATCTGTGCCTGCCATAAATACTATTCGATATTTATTTAATTGATCTAAAATAGATTTAGGTAAAACCCATTATATTATAATGAGTTATGTTAGTTTTCCCCTTCATTTGTGTTGCGAGATTCTTGTAAATCTTTGATGTTTTGTCTCGCTACTCCCCCTCAAAATACATCATCTATGCCACAGGCAGGGTAAAGAATTTCGCCTTTAGGTTTCTTTATCTATTATAAAAATCCCTTTCCATTTTCGGGCTCGAAACTAGAGGGAGATAAAAAACATTGACAAAAACCATGAATCTCCCCTATAGTATTGAAAATCGTTATCATTAACGAGGAAAGCAAGTGCTCTCTTCGAAATTTTGAGTTACATGGCCCCTATCAAGAGATATGGTAAATGCCGCTTGGAAATCAAAAATTTAACATTTAAAACGAGTAAAAAATGATTGCTACCTTCAGTTCTGGCATCGAATTAATGGGAAAAGGCGGAGTCATGATGTACCCCATTTTCCTGGCATCAGTGGTTGCCGTTGCCATAATTATTGAGAGGTTGGTTTTCTTTAAGAAGTGTAAAGAAAATCCAGATGATATTTTTGCGGCAATCAAAGATTTGGTAAGTAATGACAAGAAAATTAGTTCGAAGGATCTCAGCGAGTCAACCGAGGGTCCAGTTTCTCGGATGCTTGAGCGTGGAGTGCAATCGCGAAAAGATCCACGATGGAAACTTGAAGAAAAATTAACGGTCCACGGACAAGAAGAAATCCGTGAATTAAGAAAAAACCTTCGGGGTCTGGAAGTGATCGCCACCATCTCTCCCCTTATGGGTTTATTGGGAACCGTTATTGGAATGGTAAAAGCTTTCAACAAGGTTGCCCAATATAAGGGGCAAGTAGACCCGAGCCTTCTGGCGGGTGGTATTTGGGAAGCTTTGCTGACAACTGCGGCGGGCCTTGCTCTTGCCATTCCCGTTGTCATTCTGCTCAATTATTTTGAAAGAAAAGTAGAGGCTATTTCCTTCCTCTTGGGAAAATACGGTCAATATCTGATTCACCACCTTTATGAAGGGCAGGATGAATCGTCTAATGGTCATAATCCCCTTACCTCCACAGGAACTCAACCCGAACTAACCAGCCAAGGGGTATAAAGGGAACGATTATGCTGGATTTATTTCCCTCTCACAAAAAACGTTTCGAAATTGATATGGCACCGCTGATTGATGTGGTGTTTCTGTTGTTGATATTTTTCATGCTCACCTTTGCGATTCAAGGTCAGGGTCTGGCTATCAGTCTTCCTGAGGGAGAAGAGACCCAAAAGGTGGATAAGGATATCATCGTTAAAATCGACCGAAATAGTAATATTCTATTAAACGACAAACCGATCGAGCTAGATTCTCTTGGGAGTGCTCTAGGTGAAGAGCTGTCAACCAGATCAGATAAGTTGGTGGTTATCGATTCAGCACCCAAGGTTAAGTATAACCTGTTTGCTCAGGTCCTCGATGTCTCACGCGAGGCCGGGGCGGAAAACTTTTCAATTATAAAATAATGATCCAGTTTCCATACAAAGAAAAGGAGCCGTTCAAACTCGATCTGATTCCGATGATCAATGTTGTGTTCCTGTTGTTGATCTTTTTCATGTTGACCTCCACCACCCCCACTAAGCAAAAAACAAAGATCGATCTGCCAAAGGTCAAGACCGCTGAGAAAAATAGCAAGCAGTTTCTCGTTATGACAATAGATAAAAATGGTTCCATGCAACTGGATGGAAAAGCTGTCACCTTTGAGGTTTTGCCGGCCCATCTTGAAAAGAAAATAAGTGAGAAAAAAAATACGGTGATTTCCATTCACGCAGATAAAATCATCGAGTTTGAGCTTTTCGGTAAAGTGATTGAGCTTGCCAAGCAAGCTGGTGCTGTAGACTTTATGCTTGCGACCGGGGTGGATAAACCCGCGACTGAATCCTGATAACGAAATAACTATGATAAAGAAAAACTCCACAATGTATTCGGTAGTCGGCTCCCTGGGGGTTCATATGTTGTTCACTCTGGGCGCGGGAAGTTTTTTGTTGAACATTAATAACAATGTCCAGGAACAAAAAACCTATAAGTTGGAATTTGTCAAAAGAAAAGCGCCGCCGCCGGTAAAAAAAGAGAAAATTCGAAAAGAGCCTATTCGCCGGGAAATTAAAGTTGCTAGTCTTACACCCAAAGCCATGCCAGTTCTGCAACCTCGAACAGCTGTTCAACCAACCAGAAAAGCCCAAACTGTTCCGATCCCGAATTCTATGCCAAGGCAGGTACAAAGAACCGTCATGAGGTCTGCCATATCAAAATCGACGGTAATCCATAGTTCACGCTCAACACGAAGTCAACGGGTGACTACTCCGGTGGCCCGGTCCTTCGCGTCCACTAACAAAACATCGTCATCAAAAGGCAGGGCTCGAATAGCAATGGTTCAGGGGGCACCGCATTTTAATTTGCGCAAACTGCCAAAGCGAGTCGTTAAGTCTAGCAGTTCATCGTCTTCGAAAACAACCTCGTCCCGCGCGACTCCAGTAAAAAGCGGAGTACAGCTGGCATCATTGTCTTCCTTTCCGTCTCCTCGGGGAGTTCCAAATATAAACGATAGAGGTGCTTTAAAAAGTTATATTGGTCAGGTGCAGCGCAGTGTGGAAGGTTCAAAGCGTTACCCTGAAGCTTCGCGGAGGGCAGGGCGAGAAGGTAAACTGAAAATCCAGTTCACTATATTAAAAAATGGGGAGGTGGATAATGTTAAGTTGCTCACAGAAACTCCCTATCCAAACCTGAACCGGGAAGCTATGGCGGCTGTAAAAAGAGCAGCCCCTTTCAACGGGTTTCCTAACAGCATAATGGAGCAATCCCTGAAGGTTATTCTGCCTTTCAGGTTTGAGTTGAATTGATATCGGGTTCGTACGGAAAAAATAAGCCCCTTTTTTTCGTCAAGCAGCGAATACAAAAATATTTATTAAAAAGGTATGGAGGTAGGTTTCCCATGAGTATCAGAAATATTTTAGCAGCAACCGTATTGGCTCTTCTTGTCACCGCTTTACCTTGCATGGCTGAAGTGAATGAAGTCGATTCCAATTTTGACGGTAAAATCGATCAGTGGCAATACGTTGATGCTCAGGGAAAAGTTGTGAAAATCGAATACGATGGAGATTTTGATAGCAAGGTTGACCAAATAGAACATTATAAAGGCGAAAAAATCCTGGAGCATGTTGAATTCGATCGTAACAAGGATGGAAAAATGGATCACTTCCAGTACTACGCAGACGGCGGAAAACTTTCCCGAGTTGAAAAATCAAGTAAGTATGATGGCAATTTTGACTGGAAGGAATTTTTCAACGCCAATGGTAAATTGACTCACATTGAAATCGACGAGAGTGGGGATGGAAAACCCGATACCAACCAGTTTTATAATTCCTTAGATGAGTTGATACGGTTGGAGGTCGATTCCACCAAAAATGGCAAGATCGACCGGTGGAGTTATTTTCGCGGTAATTCGGTTTTGGATCGTACGTCCTTCGATACCAAGGGCGATGGAAAGCCAGACCAGTGGCAGTTTTATCACGACGACCAAATTCTGAAAAAAGCCGAATACGATACGAACGGAGACGGAAAAGCAGATCGCTGGGAACATTTCAATTCCGCAGGTAAACTTGAAAAAACCGAAATGGACCGAAATTTCGACGGTAAAATCGATATGACTCAGAAAAAATAGATTTTATAAAATAAATAATTGACAAATAATTTTTTGCGCGTTAGTATTGAGAATGGTTTTCAAAATTAAAAATAACTCCAGAAAACCATAAGTTATATAAGATATTTATAAGCTAAAAATAAAAGAGTTGACCATATAAAAAATAACCTCAGGCGGAGTTCGTTTTTATGGTCAGCTCTTATAACGTTTTTATAATTGAGAATGATTTTCAAATTTAAAATTATTAACAGTATGCCTTACATTTATCAATTTAAGAGGAGAAAGCATGAATTTTAAGCAACTCGTTGAGGGCATCACCCCAGATATCTATGAAGGTCTAAAGCGTGGGGTCGAGATTGGTAAATGGCCTGATGGAAGAAGTCTAACTGAGGAACAAAAAATCCTGTGTATGCAGGCGATTATTACCTATGAAGAATCAATGCCCAAGGATCAGCGAACAGGTTATGTGCCTCCCAAAGTCGAACCTTGTGAGACAACAGATGAGGTGCAGCCACTATCATGGAAAAATTGATGGGTTTCAAACAATCTGGTGGTTCTTTTATGTATCATTTAGAAAATAACCAAGTTTACGTGGGCTATATTATCGACCTCAACTATAAAAACCCTCATTTGTTCCCGTA
>ENA-OREN01002638-OREN01002638.1-marine-metagenome-genome-assembly--contig:-NODE-2638-length-17803-cov-6.717928_pt1 | contig 17803 bp, 12 predicted proteins | sample MGYA00248624_ERZ508555 | MGnify/ENA primary metagenome ERZ508555 (study PRJEB26222, sample SAMN06267773) | marine metagenome | isolation source: Saanich Inlet, British Columbia, Canada | place...
ATTCATTATCAAAAATAACTCCACATGAAAAAATTTCTCTTTAATTATGTAATTCCCTATCTTCTATATGGAGTGGTTTACCTGTGGTGCGCGACACTTCGCATGAAGAACCTGAATAGCGAGGCGGAAAATCAAATCAAGAGTTTGACCGGACCTTATATTCTAACTTTGTGGCATGGAAGAATTTTTTATCTATTCTATTATCTAAGAAATCGCCCCGATTATTTTTTATTGATCAGTCCGAGTGCAGACGGAGATTTGTTGGCAAAGCTTGCACGTTTGATGGGATATTCTGTGATTCGCGGGTCTACATTTAAAAAAGCAGTGCCTGCGGCTCGGTCTCTGATTCGCGTTTTGCGAGACGGTCAACGAATCATCATCATTGCAGATGGTTCCCGTGGTCCGCGTTGTGTTGCCCAGTCTGGTTCTGTGCAACTGGCGGGTATTACTAGATTGCCTTTGTTTCCAATGACTTTTTCAGCAAAGAACAAGGTAGCTTTGAACACTTGGGACAAATTTATTCTGCCTCTTCCCTTCACCCGCTGTAGCATCAACTTCGGTTCTCCCATTTACCTTGCTTCGCGGACTTCAGAAGAATTGGTTGAAGAAAAACGCCTAGAGCTCGAAACGCAGTTAAACCAACTTTCGTCAGAATGTGACAAAGCTTGAAAACGCTTAAAAATTAACCATTTTCATGAGCATTTTGTCTTAAAATTAGGCACGGGTTCGGGTTTGAATTTAATAGGGGGGTATGGTATAGTTTTTTTCGCTTCTTCAACTCCTTTAAATGCATAGGTTTTTGGTCAGATACTCATGAGTGTGTCGACCGTCAGGGTTGGCACGGAAATTGTACACTGCAGGGGTAACGGTGTTATTAAGGGGGTATTTAAGCGAATCAATCAGGTGGCAATACAAACCTGATGGTAAGTCGTTAGCAGACCCTGATCTATCTGAACAAATTGGCTAGAGGTTACTTATGAAAAAGGTTGAGGCAATTATTAAGCCTTTCAAACTGGATGAAGTTAAAGACAAGCTTAACGAAATTGGTATAAAAGGCATAACTGTCAGTGAAGTGAAAGGTTATGGTCGACAAAAAGGTCACACCGAACTATACCGTGGAGCTGAATATGTTGTGGATTTTCTTCCGAAGATAAAAATGGAGATTATTGTCAGTGATACCCAGGTGGAAGATGTGATCAACACAATTATGCAAGCCGCGCAGACAGGTAGAATTGGTGATGGAAAGATTTTTGTAATTGACCTTCAGGACACCATTCGTATTCGAACCGGGGAACGCGGAGAAGATGCTGTTTAGCCTTTGCAATAATTTGAGTTTGTAACTTGCAGTGGTGGTTCCGGAAAAGTTGTTTATTACAGTTCAGCAGTCGTTATGCGGCGCTGGACTTTTCTGTTTTATTTTAGTGAACTTATTTTAATTAATTTTTGCAGGAGAAATATTAATGACCCCCAAAGAGGCGGTAGCTTTCGCTAAACAAAATAAAGCCCGAGTCATCGATTTGAAGTTTATGGATCTGTTGGGTTCGTGGCAGCATTTTTCTGTTCCCACCAGTGAATTAGCAGAAGACTTGTTTGAAGAAGGACTGGGCTTCGATGGATCAAGTATCCGTGGTTGGCAGGCTATCAACAACAGTGACATGCTAGTTATTCCTGATCCAGCTACAACGGTCATGGATCCTTTTATGAAGCACCCAACCGTTAGCATGATTTGTAATGTTGTTGACCCTATTACCAAAGAAAAATACAGTCGAGATCCGAGAAACATAGCGCAAAAAGCAGAGGCCTATCTTAAATCCACGGGCATCGGCGACACAGCATATTTTGGCCCTGAAGCTGAATTTTTTATCTTCGATAATATTCAGTACGATTCAACAACGAATGAATCTTTTTATTCCATCGATTCAGAAGAAGGAACTTGGAATACAGGTAGTGACGAAGGCCCTAACCTAGGTCACAAACCTCGCCATAAGGAAGGTTATTTCCCCGTTGCTCCCTCCGACACACTACAAGACATTCGAACTGAAATGATGTTGACGATGGAACAAGTGGGTATCACCATGGAGTGTCATCATCATGAAGTTGCCACTGGTGGGCAGTGTGAACTCGCGATGCGTTTTTCGTCACTCGTAGATAATGCCGATAAACTGATGTGGTACAAATACATTGTTAAAAATGTTGCCAAAGCACATGGTAAAACGGCGACCTTTATGCCGAAACCTATGTATGGCGATAACGGTACAGGAATGCATACTCATCAGAGTATCTGGAAGGATGGTAAACCTTTGTTTGCCGGGAACAGTTATGCCGGATTTAGTGAAATGGGATTGCACTATATTGGTGGAATTTTGAAACATGCCAATGCTATTTGTGCACTTACAAATCCGACCACTAACTCCTACAAAAGATTGGTACCTGGTTTCGAAGCACCGGTAAACCTGGCTTACTCAAGTCGTAACCGAAGTGCCTCAATTCGAATTCCAATGTATTCACCGAGCCCCAAAGCAAAACGTTTGGAAATCCGTTTTCCGGATCCATCCTGTAATGGTTACCTTGCATTCTCAGCGATGCTCATGGCAGGATTAGATGGGATTCAAAATAAGATCGACCCCGGTGAGCCGTTAGATAAAAATATTTATTCTCTTGGGCCGGAGGAATTGGCTAATATACCTACCTTGCCACATTCATTGGAAGGTTCCATTCAGGCTCTAGAAGATGATCATGAGTTTTTGCTGAAAGGCGATGTATTCACGCAGGATGTTGTGGAAACTTGGATAGATTACAAAAGAGAGAATGAAATTGATCAAATGAGATTGCGACCGCATCCACTTGAGTTTCAAATGTACTACGATTGCTGATTTGGTGGACGCTGGAGAGTAACGAAGATGTCATTTCGAAAACCCCCTGGGTCACCCAGGGGGTTTTTTGTTTTCCTGATTTGGAAAAAGCCAATACGGCTTGAAAAAATAATCTAGTATTATGACTTCCAAAGAAAACATCATAGGACAAATTCACGACTGTTCTCCCTGGCATGATCTACTTGCCCCTTGTTTAATGAACTATGGGTTCCAAGAGCCCTCTAAAACCTGGAAAGATTTAATCTCTCTCTCCCATTGCGCAAATTTCAAGAAGCTCTACCCCAATTTTTTTTCAAAATTGTTAGAAATATCGCTACGTTCCCACAATGCAGATTTAGCTCTGCACAACCTTCAGAGCTTTTCAGAAAAGTTTTCGGATAAGGATCACCTGTTTACACAATTATCCGATTCAGAAGGTCTGCTAGAGGCATTGATTTTTATGTTTTCAGGGAGTCAGGTTCTAACGGATTCCCTTCTAAGTGAACCTTCCTATGTGAATTGGTTGGGCCTCCCCGGTACTTTAACCAAATCCAAGTCAAAAGATATTTTGATAAGAGATTTTTATGAATGGGAGGGCTTTGATGAAAAAGATTTTTCAGCCCTCCTCAGGAAATTCAAGAAACGAGAATACATACGCATTGGCCTTCGCGATTTACTCGGAAACGTGGAGCTAATGGAAACGGTAGGTGATATTTCTAACCTGGCAGATGTTTGTTTGCAAAGTGCTTATGAAAAGGCGAATAGGGATTTGCAAAAAAAACACGGCATCCCATCGTATGAAGATGCGGATGGGAATTTGAAGGTAGCAGAGTTTACTGTTCTTGGGATGGGGAAACTGGGAGGGCAAGAGCTCAACTACAGTTCGGATATCGATCTTATTTATATTTATACTTCGAGTCATGGCGAAACCCAACCCGGTCCTTCGCAGCCGATCACAGGTCTCAAAATATCCAATCATGAATACTTTTCGAAGTTAGCCCGACAAATTACCAAGTACATAAATGAAATAACTTCCCAAGGGAATGTGTTCCGGGTCGATCTAGATCTTCGACCCGATGGGCCTAGTGGTGAAATTACAAATTCACTTGCCAGTTGCGAAACTTATTATCAGTCCTGGGGGAGAACTTGGGAAAGGCAGGCCATGATCAAAGCCAGAGTTTCGGCTGGCAGTGAAGCTTTGGGCAGAAAATTTTTTGCAATGATGGAGCCATTTATCTATCGGTGCAGCTTGGATTTTGAAGCTATAGAAGAAATCAAATCCATGAAAAATCGTATCAACCAAAGCCTGAAGGTTAAAAAATCCGGAAATATAAAGCTCGGGTTCGGTGGTATACGCGAGATTGAATTTTTTATTCAGGCTTATCAACTTTTGTTCGGGGGTAGGGATAAAGAATTGCGCACTCGAGGATCGCTGAAGGCTTTGGAGGTTTTGAAGAATAAAAATATTATTGTTGAAGAAGATTATTTATGTCTTTCCGAGGCATATATTTTTTTAAGGCATCTTGAGAACAGGGTGCAAATAACCTTTGGTCTGCAAACTCATCAACTACCAGAAAATGATGAAGACCGGGTAGTCCTAGCAAAAAAAATGCGGATTGAGGGTAAGACAATGGAGGAGTTGTTAGTCAACCTCATGAAGGTTTACGAGTCGCACACCTCTTTTGTTGGAAAAATTTATTCCGAGCAGTTTGCAAAAAAAGAAAAGCGTGAAGCTGCAGAAAAGATTTCGTGGGAATGGGAACAATCTCGCGAAGGGGAGATATTGTTTTCTGAAGAAACTCTTGCATCTATTCCTTTAATTAGAGATCCGGTTCAGGCATTTCGATTTTTAAAAGTATTTCGCGACGGTTCTGCATTTTCTCATCCATCGGAAAAAAGTATTAAGGTGTTCAATTTTATTTTGCCGAAAATTATTGACCAATGTCGCCGGATTCCAAGCCCTGGTGCGGCAATTGAAAACCTATGTCGGTTTGTTGAAGCCACGGGAGCCAGGGAATCTTTTCTAAATTTATTTCAAGAGAATGAAAAGTTTTTGGAACTTTTGCTTGTCTTATTTGGAGGCAGCGGTCTTCTTTCCCAAATAATTATACAAAAACCTGAGTTGGTGGACCTGCTAACAGATATGGATGGGATCTATCGATTTAAGACACTAGAAAAAATTACAGAAGATTTAGAAAAGTATTTATTAGCCGGCACTACCCTGGATGAAAAGTCGCTTATTCTGCGTCGATTTAAACAGGCTGAGGAGTTGCGGATAGGTGTGCGATATCTGATCAAGGAAGCAGACTTAGAGTGCACGCTTTCTGATCTCTCAAATCTTGCGGATGTTTTCCTGCAGGCGGTGTTCAAGTTGGCTTGTGAGGAAGTGAGTCAGAAAAGTGACGATCCTGTTGCTAAAAAATTTTGTATTGTAGGTATGGGAAAGTTGGGTGGCAGAGAATTAAACTTTGGTTCTGATTTAGATGTGATTTTCGTTTATGACGAACCCGAAGAGAATGATGGGACTCATTATTCTGCTATTACCCAATTGATTTATAAGCTGACTTCCGAAATGACTTCTGCGGGGTACGCTTACAAAATCGATACAGATCTTCGACCTGAAGGAGGTGCAGGGGTTTTAGTTATGTCGATTGCAGGTTATCAACACTATTTCAAGACGCGAGCAAGAATCTGGGAGCAGCAGGCAATGGTGAGGTCACGCGTAGTAGCTGGGAACCAAGAAGTTGGAGAAAAATTTATGGAGCGGGTTCATGATTTTGTATTTAAGGATGATTTTGAATACAGCGCGCTCATAGAAATTTCCAGAATGAGGGAGCGGATGGAATTAGAGTTGGCTCAGGAAAAAACTAAAGGTAAAAATGTAAAGCTCGGTTTTGGAGGAATAACTGATATTGAATTCGCAATGCAAATTTTACAATTGATACACGGAAAAAAAAATCCACGCCTACGGAAGACAAATACGATGAGCGCTTTGGATATGTTTGTCGCGCAGGGAATGATAGATCGGAGTAAAGCGAGTCAAGCGAAAGAGAACTATCTGTTTTTGAGAAGACTGGAATGTGCGTTGCGGATTATTCGTGAAACTCCCACCAATAACCTTACGAAGGAAGTGCGTGATCTGGCGCAACTTGCTCGCTTAATGTCCTACACAGGAAATGAGGAGGATAAGCTTGCCAACGCTTTATTGGAAGATTACGAAAAGCACACAGTGCAAATGCGGGAGTATTACCGCGAGACCATTGGACAATTATTGCGTACCGGGCCTCGCTCATCTTCTGCAGAAGGAAACAAGAATATGCCCATAGATACGATCAATTAGAACGGGTATTTAAGTGAAGTCTGGGGGTACGCTAGGGTTCTGAGGTATTTTTTGAAAAAGCGTTGAGCTTGTAAGCGACACTGTCGATCAGAGCCTGCCAACTGGCTTCGATGATATTTTCGGATACGCCGACGGTTCCCCATTTACTGTGGCGGTCGCCTGATTCGATCAATACACGGGTTTTGGCGCGCGTGCCTTTTTTTTCTTCGAGAATTCGTACTTTGTAATCGTAGAGGTTGACTTCTTCCAGTTCTGGATAAAATTTTACCAATGCTTTTTTGATGGCTTTATCGAGAGCGTTGACGGGACCCGTTCCTTCTGACACAGAAACTTCCTGCACACCATTCACTTTTAATTTTACGGTAGCTTCGGATATAGGTTCTTCATCTTCCTGACGTTTTTCAACGATGACACGGAAACCGATAAACTCAAAGAAGACTTCCTTTTCACCCAGAGCATCCCGCATCATTAGTTCGAAAGAAGCTTCTGCTCCTTCATACTGAAACCCCAGATTTTCAGATTCCTTGAGGGTTGCCAGTATCTTCTGAATTTTTGGATCTTTTCCATCGACATCAATGCCAAATTCTTTGGCCTTATGCAGCACATTGCTTTTTCCAGAAAGGTCAGATATCAGAATACGCTGATTATTACCAACGGTTTCGGGTTTGATATGTTCATAGGTCTGCGAATTTTTACGCACTGCACTTACGTGAATGCCGCCTTTGTGGGCAAAAGCGCTTTTACCGACAAACGGTTGCTGATTCCAATGGGCTTTATTTGCCAATTCATACACAAATGCAGAAACATCTTTTAATGTTTCAAGTTGCGCATCTGAAATGCAATCGAGTCCCATTTTGATTTTTAAATTGGGGATGATGGAGATGAGGTTTGCATTTCCACATCTTTCGCCAATGCCGTTCACTGTTCCTTGAACTTGCTGCGCTCCTGCACGCACTGCATTTAGCGAATTAGCCACAGCCAACTCAGAATCGTTATGGGCATGGATTCCTAATTTGATTGAAACGGATTTTTTAACTTCCGTAAAAATGGAATGAACCTGATCGGGAAGCGTTCCCCCATTGGTGTCGCAGAGTACGATCCAGTCTGCACCTGCTGATTCCGCCTCCTTAATTGCTTTTATGGCATAGTCCGGATTGTTTTTATAGCCATCAAAAAAATGTTCGGCATCGAACAAAACTTCAGTTCGGTGTTTTTTAAGGTAGCTGATGCTATCAAAAATCATCCTCAGGTTTTCATCGAGGTTCGTGGACAAGGCATCTATTACATGCAGGTCCCATGTTTTTCCGAAAAGGGTGATAACTTCGATTTCGGTTTTCATCAGAGCTTGTAAAACTATATCCTCTTCTACCTTTTTATCGGGATAACGTGTGCTACCAAACGCGGTGATTTTTGTTTGTAGAAAATTTGCGCGGCTAGCTTTGGAAAAAAACTCTATGTCGCGTGGATTCGACCCGGGCCAGCCACCCTCGACATAATGCACCCCCAGTTCATCGAGCCTGTGGGCGATGCGCATTTTATCTTCAACGGTGAACGATACCCCTTCGGCTTGAGAGCCATCGCGAAGTGTGGTGTCGTATATTTTTACAGAGTTCATTTTTTATTTACTTTAGGTTTTTTGCGGGCGGGACTATTTTTTTTCTCGATACTTTTTATGGATGTTGACTTGGTGTCCAGACCAAATGCTGTGTGAAGCGCATTGACCGCAGCTTTAGTATGTTTTTGTTCGATGATGCATGAAACTTTGATTTCTGAAGTGCTGATCATCAGGATATTAATTTTTTCCTTTGAAAGCGTTTTGAAAATTCGAGCCGCAACTCCTGAATGGCTTCTCATCCCTGCGCCTACGATGGAAATTTTAGCTATTTTCGAATCGGCACTGACGTTTACAGCACGAATCTTTTTAGCCACTTTTTCCATGATGACCATTGCCTCATTCAACTCTTCACGACCTAGTGTAAAAGATAAATCGGTATGGCCCTCGGCACTGATATTCTGAATGATCATGTCCACGGAAAGACCGGCATCAGCAATAGATCCAAATATATTTGCTGCTATGCCCGGTTGATCGGGGACTTCTTTCAGGGTGATTTTCGCCTGATTTTTATCGTACATGATTCCGGAAACCACCGGCTGTTCCATATTTGAATCCTCCTCGCAGATCAACGTTCCTTTACCCCCTTCTATATAAGAGGATTTTACGACCAAAGGCATTTTGAATTTATGAGCAAACTCAACGCAACGTATTTGCAGAACTTTAGCCCCCAAGCCGGCCATTTCAAGCATCTCATCATACGATACCACATCCAGCTTTTTTGCTTTTGGTACCATCCTTGGGTCTGCAGTATAAACGCCATCAACATCTGTATAGATTTCGCATTGGGAGGCGCCGAGCGCAACAGCCAAAGCAACGGCAGAAGTATCAGAGCCTCCTCGCCCTAATGTTGTAACATCGCCCTTTTCATTGATGCCTTGAAAGCCCGCCACAACGATAACGTTATTTTCCTTTAAAGCTTGTTGAGCCCTTTTAGCATCGATTTGTTTAATCCGCGCGCGGGTATGTAAGCTATCTGTTTGCAGGCCGATCTGTCTTCCCGTCATAGAGATCGCAGGAATGCCCATAGCCTGAAGGGCCATAGTCAACAAGGCGCTTGATATTCTTTCTCCCGAAGAGAGTAAAAGGTCCATCTCTCTTCTTTCCGGGTTGTCGCAAATTTGGCGAGCCATTTTTAGAAGCTTATCGGTTTCGCCTGCCATTGCTGAAACTACGACCACCACCTGGGTTCCTGTCTTGCGGATGCGGGCGATTTTTTGGGCAACGTGTTGAATACGATCAATAGTACCTACGGATGTACCGCCATATTTTTGTACAACTAAGGGCATGTTCATAATTCATTATTTAAAAATGCTTCGATTAGTTCGGGGGCGGTGTTAAATTTTTTTCCCGATTCTAAAATTTGTTCGTCATATTTTTTTAAACCACCAGTTTCTTCTTTAGTTTGCGAAGAGTAAACCAGATAGGGCACAGGGCCTCGGTCATATTTCATCAGCGATGCGGAGCTTACATGATTCACAACAATCAGTAATTTTGTTTCTTCCTGTGTCTCAAGGGCTTGAGCAATGGGTTTGACAACTTCTGAATCGAAATCTTCAATCGCCAGAATTTTATCGTCAACACTGCCTTTAAGCGAAACTTCTTCTCCTGCGGAAATATGCAGGAAGACGACATCATTCTTTTCCAGTTCTTCCAAAGTGGTTTTCACTTTCCCAGAATAATTGGTGTTGTAAAAACCGGTTGCTCCTTCTACATCTAAAACTTCTACTCCTGAAGCCTTGGCAATGCCTTTAACCATGGATGATGCGGTGATGACTGATGCCGATTTTCCGAATCGCTCATGGAATGTGGGTAGCGGTGGAAGTTCGCCGTTCCCCCAGAGCCAGATGCTGTTAACAGGATCTTTTTGTTCCTGAGTGCGTTTTTGATTATAAGGAAGATTGTGCAAAACTATTTGCGCTTGGTTCATCACGAAAACAAGATCGCGCACGTCCTTTCCTTCGGGCATAAACTTTCTTATTCCCTCGCCAATAAGTTCGTTGGGTGGAGTCAACCTTTCCTGTATTGGTGGAATTTTTACTACTACGAGATTATGATATCCCTTTCCATGATGGAATGCGGCATCCGTCACCTGCTCATTTAAAGCGTTTATTAAATGCTCTGAGTCTTCAGCGGATAAATTACCGCCTGTATAATCCTTCATTACCATATCGTCATGGGTGGCTTGAAGGGTTATTAGATCGCAGCATAAAACGGTTTCATCTGCTTCAGGTTTTACACCGAGTCCGATTGCATCGAGAGCGGCGTGACCAATTTTATATTTTTCCGGATCGTAGCCAAAAAGCCCAAGGCAGGAAATTTCATTCCCGGGGTGAAGGCTGTCTGGCAGAGTTTGCACTGGCCCACATTGGCCCTTTTGTACCAGAGCATCCAGATTGGGCGTCTCTGCAAGTTGTAAAGGAGTTTTATTATCTTTTTCAGCGAAAGGCTTGTCAGTCAGGCCTGCCACAATTACGACTAAATATTTCATTTCATTAGGGAATTTATTGGTCCGGTAAGCCGGAGAATAAGAATTATAACTTAATTTTTCTAAATTCCCCAATCCAATTGCGAAGTTGTTTTGATGAATTAAATAGAGGAAGCAAAATATAAGCCAACTGCTTATCAATAAAGATAAAATTTTTAATTGAATAAACTGGAAGCTTTCAAAAATTTTTTTTTAAAAAGCAGGACAGAGCGGGCAATATTTTTTATTGGATAGGAGATATTTTGTTGTCTTGAAACTTGGTTTTGCCCAAGAAATCAGACTATTATGGACGAGTTGTTACTTTTGTGATACGGTAATCCAAAGAAGTTAATATCGCTGAGTGAATGGAATGTTTTGAGAGTTTTTTATCCATTAGTTTCGAGGAGAAATTAAGGAGATTATAAATGTATGAGGTGAACGAGATTTGTAAAAATGGCTCGTCTCTACCCCTGACCACTGATGGCCATCTTCGCATTGTGTTTATAGGTACGGGTTCTGCTTTTGCAAAGCGTCGGCGACAGTCCAATATGCTTATCATTCAGGGTGACCACCATGTTTTGATTGATTGTGGCACGCAAGGCCCTTTGGCGTTGAATGATGTGGGACTGAGTGTTTTGAAAGTACGCTGTTACCACCCTACACATAGCCATGCAGACCATATTGGCGGGATGGAAGAAGTCGCGTTGATGAATCGCTATACTCCCAACGCGGAAAAACCCGATATGATTATTCTGCGTGATTATCAGGATTTACTTTGGAGTAAAAGTCTGGCAGGGGGTTGCGAATCCTGTGAGGCAAATCAGGGCCGACTTCTTCAGTTAAGTGATTTTTTTAATATTTTACGTCCACAAAATATAGCAATAGATGGTCGAAAATTCTGGTCATATAAACACGGTCCCATTGAATTGGTTATTATGAGGACCCGGCATTTCCCAGATTCGGCAATAAGTGTTGATGAATCGCAATGGTGTTCAGGTGTTTTCATAAATCGACGTGTTTGGATTTCGGGAGACACGATGTTCGATTCGGATTACCCGATTCGATTCAGTAAAATGGCTGAAGTCATGTTTCATGATACTCAGTTATTTTTTGGCGGAGTTCATGCTTCCTATCAAGAGTTGAATACTTTGCCCGATGATGTTAAATCAAAAATGTATTTGTACCATTATGGGGATAACTGGGATCAACCGGAAACCTGGGCAAAGGGGGCAACCGATTTTACGGGTGAACCTGCTAAAGATGGTTTTCTGGGTTGGGCAGAACAGAATGTGGCATACGATTTCAAATAAATAACATTTCTGATAAAGTTTCGCGTTACCCACAAGTTTTAAGTATCAAAATAATGTTAGGGCGGTTAAGGAGGATGGCCCGAAGATGAGTTGCCAGATTACTTTAAGCACTTGGTCCGGGGAAAGTAAGACAGAAGCCGCCGAGAAGCTATCAAGAATATTCCGGCTGAATAATGAAAAAGGGCTGGCTACAGTGGAAGGTCTTTGCGAAGGGCTTCCCTGGCGATTCGAAAACACTATTTCCGACCAACAGGCAACCCAAGCTGCAAAATTTTTACAAGAGATTGGATTCTCTGTAGACATCACACCGGTAGAAGGCGAGGTAGTACCTTTACCGGTAGCCGCCGATGAGAATGAACCTGCAGTACCCGTTATACCCTCAGAAACTGAATCCTCTTATCGCATGGGATTCCAAGGCGATGGCCGCACTTTGCTCGGCATCACTTTCACCAACCTTATTAAAACCATTTTTACTCTCGGGTTTTATCGGTTCTGGGCAAAGACCCGAGTGCGACAATATCTTTGGGGACAAACGCTTTTTGCCGGTGACCGCTTTTCTTATAACGGAACAGCAAGGGAGCTGTTGAGAGGTGCTATTCGTTTTGGAATGTTTTTTCTTCTTTTCGCTGCGGTGAGTGTCTATACCTTTCTTGAGTTTGATCCGGAAGAAAGCGAGCTGGTTGGAAATTTATTTACAGCGATCTTTATGTTTTGGCTTCCATTTCTTATGGTGGGAGCATGGAGATATCGTCTTTCCAGAACAGCGTGGAGGGGAATACGATTTTCCTTCCGCGGTCAGGGACGACAAGCTTTGACAGTTTATTTTAAAGGTTATCTTGCTGTTCCGCTTACCTTGGGTCTTTACTGGCCTTACTTCAAAATGGAAACAGAAAAATTCTGGCGGCAAAATTCTAGGTTCGGCGATGTGCAGATGCGCTTTTCTGGAAAAGGAAAAGACTTTCTAAAAAGATTTATTGTTGCCCTATTCCTTACTCCTTTAACGTTGGGATTTTATCTTTTCTGGTTCAGTGCCGATTTAAGTCGCTACATATGGTCCCATACCCATATTGGGGGTGGTACTTTCCATTTTCCTATTAAGGGACGAGATTATTTTAATTTAAAAGTGGTTAATTTTTTCATAATTATTTTTACTGTCGGCTTGGGTAATTCTTGGGTTGTGGTTCGTAATCGCAAATTTATCGCTGATAATTTGACTTTTTCCGGAAATATTGAACTAAATCAAGTCGTTCAGGAGATGCAAGACAGTGGAGCCTTTGGCGAAGAGAGTATGGATATTATGGATGTCCCCATTGACATCGTTTAAACTCCCCTTTATAGATTTCTAAAAACTTCCGAACCTCATCCTTCGTAGCTAAAGAAATAGAAGGATAACAGCTTACTCGAAGCTTTTGTCAGGAGCGGGAATGGTTACCCCAGAATTGTAGTTCAGCGGTTTCCTGTTCGATGAGAAAAGTGCAAAAAAGCAACCCGTTCGCATCGAATTAACGCCGTATCATATCACTCTTATATTTTCCAGCCGTTCTGCGGGGAGTTGGCCTTATTCAGACATTCGATGGGCTGCAGAAACAACTCCTTTCCATATTGAACACCAACTCAATACCCCAGAAGGTGAGAGGCTGGAAACTCTGGTTGTGGAAAATCCTGATTTTTATGAAAACTGCCAAAGAATAGCCCCGAATGATTTCTCTCGCACAACAATAAAAAATTCTTTCAATTGGAAAATAATTTCAGCGGGAGCCTTAATCCTCCTTTTATTTTTTTATGCAGTATTTAAAATTTTTCCCTATTATTTTGTGGACCAGTTCGTAGATAAAATTCCATTAGAGTGGGAGGAGACAATCGGAGACGCGGTTTTATCTACCTTCCCGGTAGAAAAAAATCCTGACCCAAGAGTAATGGCCTTGCTCACGGATACACTCCGTCTTTTAAAGCAATCTAAGGTGGAAGAGACTCCCTACAACCTGAAAGTTTTTATTTTACCGACGGAACAAATTAATGCATTAGCTTTGCCGGGTGGAAATATTATCGTCTTTGAAGGATTGCTCAAAATAGCTGACTCGCCTGAAGAAATCGCAGGTGTATTGGCTCATGAAGCGCAACATATATTTCTGAAGCACTCTACCCGAGGTATCTTACGAAACTTGGCATCCGGGATGTTGCTAGCTCTGGTTCGAGGAGATGCTAATGCTGTTATGGAAAGCGTGGTAGGCATTGCCGGGCAACTCAACACCTTGGGGTTTAGCCGTAAAATGGAAACAGAAGCCGATATAAAAGGCATAGAGCTAATGTTAGAGGCGAAAATAAACCCTAAGGGAATGTTGAGTATTTTTAAAAAGTTGCTGAAAGAGGAGTTGAAATTAGAGGAGAAAAAAAGAATTCATCCATATCTAAAAATGCCAAGGAATTTTTTTTCTTATCTGTCTACTCATCCGTCTGCTAAAATTCGGATTAAAGAAATTGAAAAAAAATAAAAAAAGAATAATTAAGAAAAACTCTGGATCCCTCTTTATACCAATTCCAACTGGAATAAAATAAAACCACAAGCTTGATGAATAATTCCAAACATAAAAGGTTTCACCTTATTCTAAAACCTAAATTATATTTCATACTGAGTCTGGCTCTTTTTTTTAGGTTGCCTGGATTTGATGCAGTATTGGTAAGTGATGAACTCGCCATGGTCTCCTTATGGGGCCAGATGCCTTACGAAAAAATATTTCAAAATTATCAGTACCCCAACAATCATATTTTTTTAACGATAATCTTGAGTTTTTTACTAAAGTCATTTGGGTTGCATGAATGGCTCCTCCGTCTCCCAATATTAATTTGTGGAATTTTAAGTATTTATCTGGGCTACAAGGCAGGCAAGTTAATTGGAAAAAATCCATTGATAGGTTGGATGACAGCTTTTTTTATGGCTTTAAGTGAATGGCATATTTTTTTCTCTACAAATGCTCGAGGCTACATTGTAATTATGATGCTGGGGCAAATCTGTTTTGTAAAACTGCTAGGCCGATTGCAAGAAGATCCAAAGCCGACTCAATACGACAACGGACAAATAAATATTTTAATTAATTTATTGGGTTGGTTATTGATTTGGTCATTGGGAACCTGGACATTGCCCACATTTATATTTTTTGAATTATCTTTGGCAATGTTTTTGTTAGGGATCACTATTTCAGGAAGAGCGGAAACAAAAATTTCTGAAAATAATTTTTTTGTTCCATTGATAACTTTGCTGGCAGGCTGGGTGGTTTTTTACTGGCAGTATTACGTATGGATATCTCCAGAAATGTTGGCCTCGGCAAAATCCAATGCAGCCCAATCTTCATTTGACTTATTATTTAGTGAATTAATGGCTCAATGGTTGGCCCCATTTGAACAATTTAAAATTATTTTCCTGATTTTTGCGGTAATAGGAGGGTGGGGTTTATGGAAACAAAAACCAGAAAATCTTTTTTTAATAGTATCAATTTTGTTTGGACCCATTATTGCGGGAATTTTAGGTTTTAAATTAGGCCTGTTGCCGGGAGTGCCTCATGCTCGGACTTATTTTTACTTGCAACCATTTTTCCTTATATTAACTGCGTTTGGCGTTTTTATAATAGGAAAATCATTAAGAGGCTGTATTAAGGATAAACTTAGAGAAAAGACTCAAAATATAATATTCCCATGGGTATCCAGGATGATAGTATTTATTTTCGTACTAACAGCGGCCCTAAATAATTATCAGGAAAATTATATAAAACGCTTAGAACGTGAGCCTTTAAAAAAGGTATTGGGTTTTGCACGATCATTAAATCAAAAAGATTTACTCATCGTGCCAGATGACCTGCATATAGAACTTTATCTTTATGGAGCCGCTGAAATGCGCCAACGCGTTGAAAATATTCTAAGAGAAGGTAAAGTTGATAATATTTATTTTCTCGAATACCATAAAAATGGAACTTCATCGTTCGCTGTACAAAAAGATAGGAAATTTATAAAGCTTTCGGGATATCCTCCCTTGGTTCACAATGCGAAGAATGATTCTCCTTCATTGCCTATAGAGGCAATGAAAGAAGTAGATAGATTCGGGTCTTTCGTGTTCCATAAAATAAATCCGGGTTGGTTGAAGAAAAAGGAAAGTTTGAAAAAAGATTTTGAAACGGTGGGTGTTATGGGGGAGAAATACTTCCAATGGAAAATCACGGAAGTTGGGAAGGACATCCAAAATAAAATAAAATTTGTAGATTCATTTTTTATAGCTTTTAAAATACAACAATCTAAAGCTGGATCTAGTCTGAATTTGAATTTGATGAATGTGTCGGGGAGCGATAGAGATTTTTCAGCAGCCTTTTTAGAAGGCCAAATAGTAGATAAGCAGATAAAACATAATCCTTCCTGGAAAATAAATAGTTGGAACCTGGATCACCCTTATGGGAGCAGTATATTCAATCGGAATTGGAATCCGGTGGTTTCAGTTTCTTCAGGAGCGAGTACGATTGCTGTGTTGGATGTGCATTTTTTTGAAAATAAAAATGTAGGAATGTTGAAAGATTTTTTAAGTTATGAAATTTCAAGGCCCGACGATATAAAACAAATCGGAGTTAATGGAACATGATTGTTGTTACTGGTGGAGCAGGTTTTATTGGAAGTGCTCTGATACATGGATTAAACGAAAAAGGCATAAAAGATATCTGGGTTGTCGATCAGGTTGACCATCCTGAGAAACAGGAAAACTTAAATCCTCTGATTTTTGACCGTCTGATTGGGATAGATGATTTTCTAAAGGATGTATTGAAAAAAAAACTTTCCCGGTGCGACGCGATATTTCATATGGGTGCCTGTTCCTCAACGACTGAAACGGATGAATCTTTTTTGACTAAAAACAATTTTGAATATACGCGACATCTTGCTAGCTTCTGTCTGGAAAAAGGAATCCGGTTTATCTATGCCTCCAGCGCGGCCACCTATGGTGCAGGCGAAAACGGCTACTCCGATGATGAATCTAGATTGGAAATTTTAAAGCCTCTCAACCTGTATGGAGATAGCAAACAAAAATTTGATTTATGGGCTCAGGCGGAAGGTGCCTTCAAAAATCTGGTAGGGCTGAAATATTTTAATGTTTACGGTCCCAATGAATACCACAAGCAGGATATGCAGAGCATGGTGCGAAAAGGATTTCTTCAATTACGCGATACGGGCAAGTTACGGCTGTTCAAGTCTTATAAGTCTGAATATTCTGATGGCGACCAGGAAAGAGACTTTTTGTATATAAAAGATGCTGTGGCCATGACTCTATTTTTTCTAGAACGGCAAGATGTAGGAGGAATTTTTAATGTAGGGTCGGGGAAGGCAAGAAACTGGAACGATCTTGCGAAGGCAATTTTTGTGGCGATGAGCAAAAAACTCAATATTGAATATATTGATATGCCCTCGGAGATCAGAAACCAGTATCAATACCACACTTGCTCAGACACAGAAAAAATTCGTAATGCCGGTTATTCTAAACCTGCTATGTCACTGGAAGCGGGTATTGAAAATTATGTAACTCAATATCTTATTCCTGAGAAGCATTTGGGGTAGGGTGTTAAGAACAATCAAAACTCCTGCAATATATGCAGGGCAACCCTTTTATTTTCCGTTGCTGTCTTCAGAAGATTGATGCTTGGCAAGAATTTTTTTCAGGGTCATGGTTGTCGAATGACCTTTTAATATTGGGATAAGTTCCACGCGCGCCCCATAACCCTCGACTATCTCGCGTCCAACAACCTCATCGATTTTATAGTCATCGCCTTTTACCAGAATGTCAGGTCTTATTTCGCGAATCAGTTTTTCAGGAGTAGCTTCATTAAAGAGTGTGATGTAATCAACAAATTTCAATGCAGAAAGAATATTGGCGCGCTCTTTTTCAGTTTTTATGGGTCGCCCTTCTCCCTTTAAGTTTCGGACGGATTCATCCGTGTTGAGTCCGACCACTAAAATATCCCCCAGAGATTTTGCTTTTTGCAAAAATTCGATATGGCCTCCGTGCAGAATATCGAAGCAACCGTTTGTGAATACGACCTTTTTTTCAGTGCTTTTTGCAAGGCCGACGATTTTCTTTAATTCTTCAAGTTCCAGAACGGTATGTGAAGTTCGCAGCATTTCTTCCTGAAGGAATTCGTTTATTTCGTTTAAGGTGACAACTGCGGTTCCCACTTTCCCGACTACGATGCTGGC
>ENA-OREN01002640-OREN01002640.1-marine-metagenome-genome-assembly--contig:-NODE-2640-length-17793-cov-12.907993_pt1 | contig 17793 bp, 16 predicted proteins | sample MGYA00248624_ERZ508555 | MGnify/ENA primary metagenome ERZ508555 (study PRJEB26222, sample SAMN06267773) | marine metagenome | isolation source: Saanich Inlet, British Columbia, Canada | place...
ATAAGAAGAAGGCTTCTTAGGATGTTCTATATAAGAAATTTTAAAAAGTTGTCAGAGGTTTTGGGGTGATAAAATTGTATAAATTTTTAGTTTTATTGGTATATGAGAGAAAAAAGGGGTTAGCATGAAAGCAGTTATACTGGCAGGTGGTTTGGGGACTCGCATTAGTGAAGAAACAGATAATATTCCTAAGCCAATGATTCAAATTGGAAGCAAGCCAGTTTTATGGCACATTATGAAGATGTATTCGGCTCATGGTATAGTGGATTTTATTATTTGTTGCGGGTATAAGGGGTATGTTATAAAAGAGTATTTTTCTAATTATTTTCTACACATGTCGGATGTGACATTTTGTATGAAGGAGAATAAAATGCATGTACATCAAGAGCGTGCTGAGCCTTGGACTATTACTTTAGTTGATACTGGCGAAAATACCATGACTGGAGGAAGAATTAAGCAAATAGAAAAATATGTAAAAGATGAAGATATGTTTTGTTTGACCTATGGAGACGGGGTTAGCGATGTGAATATTACAGAGCTTATTAATTATCATAAAAGCAAACAAACTTTGGCAACACTTACAGCAGTTTATCCGCCTGGACGTTTCGGCTCTTTGGACATATTTGATGGAAAAGTAAAATCCTTTAAAGAAAAACCAAGAGGGGATGGAGCTAGAATTAATGGTGGTTTTTTTATCCTCTCTCCAAAAGTAATAAATTTGATTCGGGATGATTCTACAGTTTGGGAAGAAAAGCCTATGGAAAAACTAGCTAAACAAGGAGAAATGTCTGCATATCAGCATAATGGCTTTTGGCAGTCAATGGATACATTACGTGATAAGAATTATCTAGAAGAGTTGTGGAATTTAAATACCCCCCCCTGGAAAACTTGGCAATGAAAGTGGATTTTTGGAAAAATAAAAAAGTTTTAATTACTGGTCATACTGGTTTTAAGGGAAGCTGGCTTTCACTTTGGTTGCAACATCTTGGGGCGAGCGTGGTTGGAGTGTCGCTTGATCCTCCCACTACGCCAAGTCTTTATGTAAAAGCAAATATTGCAAAAAATATGATTAGTTTGCGAGAAGATATTTGCAATGGAGAAAAAATAAAAAAAATTTTTGAAAAGTATAAGCCAGACGTAGTTTTTCATCTTGCTGCGCAGCCGCTAGTAAGGTATTCATATGACAATCCTGTTGAAACATATAGAGTAAATGTAATGGGCACTCTTTATGTTCTAGAAGCTATACGAAATATTAATACTGTACAGGCTGCGATCATGGTCACTACAGATAAGTGCTATGATAATAAAGAGTGGGAATGGGGGTATCGTGAAAATGAACCAATGGGCGGGCACGATCCTTATAGTAGTAGTAAGGGTGCTGCAGAACTACTAATTGCATCTTATAGAAATAGTTATTATGGTGAAGGTAGTCATAATTTTACAGCTATTGCATCTGTGCGTTCTGGCAATGTTATAGGTGGCGGTGATTGGGCTGAAAATCGCCTTATTCCAGATATAATTAATTCATTCCAAAGAAAAAAAATAGTAGAAATTCGTAATCCTAATTCTATTCGACCATGGCAACATGTATTGGAGCCTTTATTTGGATATATTAAATTAGCAGAATCACTTGTTAACAATGGTCTAGATTATGCTGAGTCTTGGAATTTTGGACCAAAAGACGACGATGTTCGGACAGTCCAGTGGATTGTGGAGGAGATATCAAGACAGTGGGGTGGCAATTCAGGCTGGAAGAAAGATGGAAAAAGTAATCCTCATGAAGCAAATTATTTAAAATTAGATTGTTCTAAGGTCAATTTTAGACTTGGTTGGAGTCCAAAATGGAATTTAAATTATGCTCTAAAAATGATTGTAGAATGGCATAAATTGGAGCAGATGAATCATGATTGTAAAAAAATATGCCTGTCACAAATTGAACGCTATATGGAGGCTAAATAGAGAATGGATAAGCAATATTTAAGAGATAAGATATTGAAATTAGTTAAGCAATATGGAGATATTTGTTGTGATGAGCCTGCTGTTTTTGATAAAAGAAAATCAATAATACCTCCATCTGGAAAATCTATTGATGGTAGTGAATTACAAATGATGACAGATGCTGTTTTGGATGGATGGCTTACTACAGGAAAATTTAATACTCAGTTTGAAAAAAAAATATCAGAATATATCGGGGTAAGGTATGCTCTCACAACAAACTCTGGTTCATCTGCAAATCTTTTGGCTTTTTCGGCTTTAACATCTCCCGCCTTAGGGAAGAGAAGAATCAACCCTGGAGATGAGGTAATCACGGTTGCTGCAGGTTTTCCAACCACAGTAAACCCAATTTTGCAAAATAACTGTGTACCGGTATTTGTGGATGTAGATATACCTTCGTATAATATAAATGTAGAACTACTTGAAAATGCGTATTCAGAAAAAACAAAAGCAATTATGGTTGCTCATACGTTAGGAAATCCATATAACTTAAAGGCAGTAACTGAATTTTCCAATAAGTATAATCTTTGGCTAATTGAAGATTGTTGTGATGCTTTGGGGTCAGAATATAATGGAAAAAAAGTTGGAACATTTGGCGATATAGGAACCTTAAGTTTTTACCCTGCCCATCATATTACAATGGGCGAAGGTGGTTTGGTATTTACAGATAATAAACAACTAAGTCAAATTATAGAATCGTTTCGTGATTGGGGTAGAGACTGTTATTGTGATCCGGGTTGCGATAATACCTGTGGTAAGCGCTTTTCACAGAAGATTGGCAATTTACCACATGGCTATGATCATAAGTATACGTATTCTCATGCCGGGTATAATTTAAAAATTACTGATATTCAGTCTGCCTGTGGGTTGGCTCAATTAGAAAAGGTTGATGATTTTGTACAGATAAGAAAAGATAATTTCAAATATTTGTCGAATAGGCTCCAAACGCTCACTGATTTCTTAATACTGCCTGAAGCCACATCAGACAGTGATCCATCATGGTTTGGATATCCTATAACTATTAAAAAGGATTCTGGAGTGGATAGAGTTATGATTTTGAAGTACCTAATACAGTGTAATATCGGTACTAGGCTTTTATTTGGAGGTAATTTAACTAAACAGCCATATTTCAAAGACCAAAAATATAGAATATCAGGTAATTTAAACAATACAGACATTATTATGGAGCAAACATTTTGGATTGGTATATATCCAAAATTAAATAAGACACATTTTGACTATATTGCGGATAAATTGGAGAGTTTTTTCGGTTTGAATTTTTAACATGAAGAGCGCTACAACAGAAGAATTAGCTAAAAAGATTCGTATACATGCGGTAAACATGGTTAATAAGGGAGGTAGTTCCCATATTGGTTCCATACTTTCTATTGTTGATATATTAGCAGTACTTTATGGGGATGTAATGAACTATAAGGTAGAGAATCTAAAATGGAAAGATAGAGATCGCTTTATATTAAGTAAGGGCCATGCTGGCGTAGGTGTTTATGCTGTATTGGCCGAGTGTGGATTTTTTGACATAAGAGATCTTGATAAGCATTATCAAAATGGTTCAGTATTTAGTGGACATGTATCACATAAAGGCGTGCCAGGAGTCGAGTTTTCTACTGGATCTCTAGGACATGGGTTGCCAGTTTCTTCTGGTATAGCTTTAGCAGCTAAAATTAATAATCAAGAATATAAGACGTATGTGCTGCTAAGCGATGGCGAATTAAATGAAGGCTCAAACTGGGAATCTCTTTTGTTCTCTTCACACCATGGCCTCAATAAATTAATTGCAATTATCGATAGAAATCGATTGCAAAGTATGAAACCAACAGAGGAAACACTGTCACTTGAGCCACTTGTCAATAAGTTAGAAGCATTTGGGTGGCATGTAGTAGAGGTTGATGGACATGACCATGGCGAGTTAAATTCTGCCCTATTATTGAATACAGACAAGCCACTAATGATAGTTGCAAATACTGTGAAAGGAAAGGGCGTATCCTTCATGGAAAATAAAATTGAGTGGCATTACAAAACTCCCAAAGGAAAGTATTTTAAACAGGCAATTCAAGATATTATAGGGAAAACATGAGAGAAGCGTTAATAAACACACTCTTTAAATTGGCTGGTAATGATACGGAGTTAATGTTACTTACTGCTGATTTAGGGTATGGTGTTTTTGAAGAATTTGAAGAAACATACCCTAATCAATATTTAAATGTAGGTGTTTCTGAGCAAAATATGATAGGTGTAGCTTCTGGACTAGCTTTAGAGAAGAAGAAAGTTTTTGTGTACTCTATTGGAAACTTTCCAACTTTAAGATGCTTAGAGCAAATTAGAAATGATGCGTGCTATCATGAGCTTAATGTTAATATTATAGCCTCTGGTGGCGGATTTAGTTATGGAGGGCTAGGCATGTCACATCATGCTACGGAAGACTTGTCGATTATGAGGTCACTACCAGGAGCGACTGTAATTGCACCAGCAACAGAATATGAAGTAAGGGCATCAGTTATGGCGCTGTATCAAAATAAAGGGCTTGGCTATCTTAGGCTTGATAAGTCAAAGGTCGATACTGCTAATGAATATATGGGTGACTTTTCAATAGGCAAAGCAAATAAACTAAGAAGTGGAAATGATTTTACATTAATTGCAATAGGGGGCATAACGGAGGAGGCTATTAAAGCAGCGGATGAGCTATCAAAGAAAGGAATTGAATGCACAGTTTTAAGTATGTGTACATTAAAGCCGATTGACAAAGAGTCAATAGTTGATGCATGTCTTAATACAAAAGGCATTGTAACTATAGAGGAGAATAACCTTATGGGAGGCTTGGGTAGTGCAGTGTCAGAGGTGTGTTTGGATAACAATATAAGGCCAAATTTTTTTAAACGCATTGGAATGAAGGATGAGTACTCCTCTATTGTTGGTGATCAATTGTTTTTACGCTCATTTTATGGTATGGACAGTAAAACTATAATTAAAAGTATTGATAAATTTATATCAAGGAATTTAATTTAATATTTTTCATGGAAAAAAATCCTATTATTCTGGAAGATATGCGCTATATATCTCATCAAAAATTACCATGGGATAAGTTTAAAAATAAGTCCATATTGGTTACTGGAGGGGGAGGTTTTTTAGGGGCGTTTTTTATTAAAACCTTAATGTATATCGATAAAGAATACAGCCTCAACCTTCAGGTTATTTGTGTTTCTAGAAGCATGGAAAGTGTTAAAAATAGATTATTTAATTATTTAGATATGCCTAATTTTGAAATTATTTTGCATGATATTTCAAAACCTATTCCTGATAACTTTACTAAGGCTGACTTTATTGTTCATGCTGCTAGCCAGGCTAGTCCAAAATATTATGGCATTGATCCAGTTGGTACATTGATGGCAAACTCTATAGGAACAATGCATTTATTGGAGTATGCTATTCAAAGTAAGTCAGAGCGTTTTATTTTTTTTAGTAGTAGTGAAATTTATGGCAGTCCTGTTGATTCAAATAAACCAATAAGAGAGAGTGACTATGGATACCTTGACCCAGTAAATATACGGTCATGTTATGCCGAGAGTAAGCGCATGGGTGAAACTATGTGCGTATCTTTTTCAAAACAGTATGGCATATATACCAGTATTATTCGCCCTTTCCATACTTACGGTCCTGGGTTTCTATTGGATGACGGCCGTATATATGCCGATTTAGTTTCAGATATTTTAAACAACAAAGATATCAGATTAAAAAGCGATGGTTTGGCAAAACGATCGTTTTGTTATATCAGTGACTTTACTATCGCCTTATTAACTATTATTATGTTTGGCAGCAATTCTGAATCATATAATGTAGGAAATCCTGAGGCTGAGATATCTATAAGAGACTTGGCATTTTTGCTTTCAAACCTTTTCCCAGAGCGTAATATTAGTGTTTCACTCAAAAATATTGATATAGAAGATAAGTATATAAAAAGCTCCGTTGATCGATCCCTTCCTTCTATAGAAAAAATAAAAGAATTAGGATGGAGTCCGGTTATTGGTATAAAAGAAGGTTTTTTAAGAACTATAAAATCCTTTTTATAAATGCGGAATATTGCGCACTAAAATTTAATGGTAGGCCGCTCTATGGGAATTAATAAAAAAGTTAGTGTAATTATACCTTGCTATAATCATGAACTATATATTTCAAAAGCTATTGAAAGTGTATTAGCGCAAACATATAAATATATTGAAATCATTGTGATAGATAATGGCTCTACTGATGGCAGTAGGAGCATTATATTGACCTATAAGAAGTATCAGGATATTAAAATTATTTTACATGATACAAATATTTTCCATCCTTCTGATGGAGGGTTTAATGTTGTTGGAGATGCTATAAGGCATTCAAGCGGTGAATTTATTTCAATCTTGTATTCAGATGATTGGTATCTATGCGATAAAATTAAAAAACAGATGGAGCTATTTAGCAGATCTAAACCTTCTGTTGGAGTTGTGTATTGCCACGGATATCGATATTTTGAAGCAAATAATGTAAAAATAAAATGGAATTACCAGTCAAAAATTATTCGCGGCTATGTTTTTAAGGATTATTTATCTATAGGTGATGTTGTTATACCCATATCTCCACTTGTTAAAAGGCACTGCTATGAAATAATAGGCCTTGATAATCCGTGGACTGGATCTGAGTATGATTTTCTTGTTATGAGTCAATATGTAGATTTTGATTTTGTTAATGACTATCTAGTTGTTATGAGAGACCATGGTTTTAATGATGGTAAAAATACTTTTTCAGTATATCAAAGAGTTAAGCTCTATCATTCTATTGTTTTATTATCTTCAGAGGCAAAAATTAAAGCAGGTAGTCTTATAAAAAATAGGATTGCACGAGATTATTTTTCGTTTGGACTAACATTTATTACTCAGTTGGATCTAGTTCACGCTAAGGAGGCATTATTTGAGGTTATTAAGGTATCTCCTGCTTATTTTCTTAGGCCAAAATTTATATTTTCACTTGTTCTTTTATTGTTGCCAACCTCAATACTAAAATATTTAATAATTAAATACAGGTCAAGACAACTTAAGCATATTTAAAAACCTGTTAAAGTACCGTCATGAAAGTAAGAAATAAGTATGTAATTCGTCCGCGTATTTCTAAGTTTAAAACCCCTTGGGAATTAATACAACAATGTTATAATGAAAACCGTGAAAGATTTAGAGAAGACCCCAACCATAAGATTGTGGGACTAAACATTTAAGTTGTCTTGACCCAAAAATAATTTCTAAATAAAGCAGAACTTTAATAATGCGTGATTTTTATATGCAAATAGCAATAAAATAAGCTCCGAATGGATTTATAAGTGTAAAAATATGACAATACTCTACTAGAATGGAGGGTGTTCATTTTTCGTTTCCGAGAGGGAGTTTAGGATAATTTTTAACGATTAGTACCTTAATTAATATATAAAATTTACAATATGAGTATAGAGCAGGCAAAAAAAATTTATATAGCGGGCCATTTAGGTATGGTTGGTTCAGCGCTACTAAGAGTGTTTTCATGTGATTTGAGTGCAATCGTAATAACAAGAAATCGTAATTCCTTAGATCTTACTAATCAAGCTGCCGTGTGTAAATTCTTTAAAGATGAAGAAATTGATGAAGTTTATCTCGCTGCTGCGAAGGTTGGAGGTATTTATGCAAATAATACATATCCGGCAGAATTTATATACGAAAATTTGATGATTGAAGCCAATATCATAAATGCATCTTTCAAGAGCGGAGTAAAAAAACTTTTATTTCTTGGCTCTAGTTGTATCTATCCAAAACATGCTTCTCAACCAATAAAAGAAAAATACCTTTTAACTGGATTACTAGAAGAGACAAACGAGCCTTATGCAATCGCTAAAATAGCAGGCATTAAACTTTGTGAAAGCTATAACCGACAATATGGTAAAAGCCACGGGATTGATTATAGAAGTGTAATGCCTACAAATTTGTATGGTATTGGAGATAATTATCATCCGGAGAATTCACACGTCATACCGGCCTTAATATATAGATTTCATCAGGCCAAAATTAATAAAAACCCATCAGTAACTATATGGGGTACTGGAAGGCCCAGGCGTGAATTTCTTTATGTTGATGATATGGCTTTAGCATGTGTTCATGTTATGAATATTGGAAAATCTTTGTATGAGATGCATACAAAGAAAAACCTAAGTCATATTAATGTTGGCATAGGCTACGATATGACTATTTCTGAGTTGGCTAATATTATTAAAAAAGTTGTTAATTATAAAGGTAAAATTAAATTCAACGAAAATCATTTGGATGGCGCTCCAAGGAAGATGTTAGACGTTAATATTATTAATTCTCTAGGGTGGAATGCGCAAGTAGATCTTAAAGATGGAATCACTATTACCTATAAAGATTATTGTGATAAGTTACAGTATTTATAAAATTTTTAATTAGTACCTAACATTATATGAATAATACAGTTAAGAAAAAAGTCGCCCTTATTACAGGTGTTACGGGTCAAGATGGATCGTACCTTGCAGAATTTTTACTTGACAAAGGGTATGAAGTTCACGGAATAAAAAGACGGAGCTCTTTGTTTAATACGAGTCGTATCGATCATCTTTATAAAGACCCGCATGAAGATCATAGGGAGTTTATTCTTCACCATGGGGATTTAACCGATTCTTCAAGTATTATTCGTATTATGCAATCTGTTCGGCCGGATGAAATATATAATTTGGCTGCACAATCGCATGTAGCTGTTTCATTTGAAGAGCCGGAATATACAGCAAATTCTGATGCAGTTGGATCATTAAGAATCCTAGAGGCAATACGAATATTGGGTTTAGAAGCCAAAACGCGCTTTTATCAAGCCTCAACTTCAGAACTTTTTGGCAAGGTACAAGAGTCCCCCCAGAAAGAGACAACACCTTTTTACCCTAGATCGCCTTATGCTGTCGCTAAGTTATATGCATACTGGATTACTGTTAATTATAGAGAGGCGTATGGTATATACGCCTGTAACGGGATATTGTTTAATCATGAATCGCCAGTACGAGGAGAAACGTTTGTAACACGAAAAATCACTAGGGCCTTGTCTCGAATAAAATTAGGGCTCCAAGATAAACTTTTTCTTGGAAATTTAGATTCTAAACGAGATTGGGGCCATGCAAAAGATTATGTAGAAATGCAGTGGCTAATGTTGCAGCAAGATAAACCAGATGATTTTTGTATTTCAACAGGTATCCAACATTCAGTACGAGATTTTGTTAATATTTCCTGTAAGGAGCTCAACATAAGTATATCATGGATTGGCAAAGGAGTGCATGAGAAGGGTATTGATAGACTAACTAATAAGATAATTGTTGCAGTTGATTCAAGGTATTTTCGCCCTACTGAGGTTGATACCCTACTTGGAGACTCTTCAAAAGCAAGGGAAAAGTTGGGCTGGGAGCCAAAAATTACTTTTGAAGAAATGGTCAAAGAAATGGTAGCATTTGATTTTCAAGAGGCAAAGAAAGATAATTTTTGTCAGAACCATGGTTTTTCAGTTTTTGATTATCATGAATAATATTTAGTTTAGTGCTAAAATTGCAACGATAAAGATGCCTGAATATGATAAAAAAATAGTTTCTTTTTTTGAATTGATTGCAGTATTATTTTTTGTGATTTTAGTGACAATATTCTATTTGTATTTTGATACAAAATCAATACTTACGATAGGGATATATCCTTGGGATTCTGACCAATATCGCTTGTTGGCTGAGGGTCTTCATTCTGATGAAGCCTTTTCGTCAAAAGCAACCTCTCCATTTAGTTACAGGGTATTATTTCCTTGGATTTATGGATTAATACATGATACAGCTGGACTGCCATATGTTTATTCCAGTCTCATACTTAATTTAATTAGTTCATGGGCTGTCTTGCTGCTTGCTTATATTTTTTGGAGGATGGAGGATTGTGGAAAATTTTTGTCTTGGCTTGGAGTGGCATACTTCTCATTGTTTTGGTTAGGGCCTATTAGACAATCAATATTCTATCCAGGAGGTAGTTTTGCATTTGAAGCATTACTAGTTATTCTTTTATTTTTTGCACTAACTAATCAAAATAGGAAAAATGCTCTATTAACTGTATTTTTGGTATTACTTCTTTCGTTAGGTAGAGAGTTTATTACTTACATTGCAGTGTCTATAGCGATGCTTCATTGGATCGTTAGGGTAAAGGGAGACATATTTCAAAATAAGTCATTAATCATGTCTAAATCTGTATTTATTTTAAGGTCACGACACACGCTTAGTTTGGTATTAATGAGTATTGTTTCTTTATTGGTATTTTTTCTTATCAGAGTCTTAATAGTTTCTGATAATCAATCGTACTCAATAATTGAAGCAATTGTAACTTATGGATGGTTTCATTTGCATATAATGGAGTTTTTGTATCCATTTTTTTATGCACTTGGTCCAGTTGCCCTTATTTTTATCGCATTAGTAATCTTAAAAAAATTCAGAATTAAGTTTATTAATTACATATATAGCTCAATAGTCAATTTAGACATAATTATATTATTTTGTTTATTTGGGGTTATTTTTAGCATGTTGGGCGGTACTGATTCTGATCGTTTTATACTTTGGTTCTTTCCATTCTTTTCTATTTTTGCCTTTAAAGGGGTTAGTATGTTAATAATCAATAGAGATAGAAATATTTTAGCTGTATTATATATACTAGTATTTTCTGCAATATTTAGCAGTCGTTTTTATGTTCCCGCTACTCCGAATTTGTTCTTCCCAGGAGATAAGTATAACTCTCAAGCAAGTATAAAGACGGATTACAATCCTTCTTTATACTATGGCGCTCCTTTTATGGAGAAATTTAGAGTGCCGTTAAAAAAAGTACCATTAAAAGAGTCATATACTTATCAAAATACAGAGTCAGTTAATTGGGAAAATATAAAATCACTCCCTGAAATTCCTGAGTTTATTCTAAGGAACACTCCAGGTAATCTTAAGCACTGGTATAAGGGCCATTATAGATATGAGATTAACAATATTCCATTTCCTTTAGGATTTTCACATAATCAATACGAACTGTATGTTGCTCATCCATTTTATGGCGGGATAAAAGTAAAAATTATGTTACTTATTCAATGGCTTATTTTGTTATTAGTTATAGTTTTTTTACTTAAAAAAATACCTAAAAATAGTTAGGGCATTTGTCAATTGAAATCTAATTAACCCTATGATGTAATTTTATCAAAATATTTTATATGAAAAAACTTTCTTTATTTGGTGGGTCCAAAACTATAAAAAATAAATTTAAACGCTATAATTTTATAGGTATTGATGAGCTTAAGGCTGCTGAAGAGGTTATAAAAACTGGTACTTTATCAAAATTTTTAGGCACTTGGCATGAGGATTTTTATGGCGGTTCTAAAGTTAGAGAATTTGAAGATAGTTGTGTCAAATTTTTTGGTGTTAAGCATGCAGTTACAGTTAACTCTGCAACATCTGGACTTATTGCAGCCATAGGTGCAGTTGGTATAGAGCCCGGTGATGAGGTAATTGTAAGTCCATGGACTATGTGCGCAAGTGCAACAGCAATATTGCATTGGAATGCAATACCGGTTTTTGCCGATATTGAGCAAGAAACTTTTAATTTAGATCCTGAATCAGTTGAAAATTGTATTACACCATATACTAAAGCTATTGTAGCTGTAGATATTTTTGGGCATTCTGCTGATATGGATGTATTGATGGAGATTGCTGATAGACACGACCTAAAAGTAATTTCAGATACGTCCCAGTCCCCATCTGCACTAATTAACGGAAAATATGCAGGAACCCTTGCAGATGTCGGATGTTATAGCCTTAATTATCATAAACATATCCACACCGGAGAGGGTGGTATTGTAGTTACAGATAATGACGAAATTTCTGAACGGCTCCAATTAATAAGAAATCATGCAGAATCAGTTGTTGAATCTAAAGGGGTGCTTGATCTATCCAACATGGTTGGCTATAACTTTAGGCTTGGAGAAATTGAATGCGCTATTGGAATAGAGCAGCTTAAAAAGCTTACTAGTCTCGTATCAACGCGACAACATGCAGCAAAGAGGCTCACCCAAGGATTAGCTGGATTATTGGGATTGAGAACTCCAATTGTAAGACACAATTGTACACATGCATATTATATGTACCCAATTGTACTAGATGTAGATAAGATAGGTGTAAGTCGAAATATTATATATCAAGCTCTTGAAGCTGAGGGGGTGCAAGGTCTTTCTGAAGGGTATGTTAACCTTCACTTACTACCAATGTACCAACAAAAAATAGCTTTTGGCTCAAAGGGTTTTCCTTGGACGTCTGATATATGTCATCGTTATGTGGATTATAGTTATGGAATATGCCCTGTTGCAGAACACCTTCAAGCCAATAGTTACCTTGGGTACCAAATGTGCCTATATGACTTGAGTAATGAGAGCGTCGATCTAATTATTGAAGCATTTTGTAAAGTTTGGGATAATATTGATATCCTTAACGATTATGCCTCTGCTAAATAAATTATTTTGAATATTATTAATGACTAAATCTAAATTTATTTTACAAGGTGAAAAAATTATACTTAGAGACTTTGTAAGATCTGATATTAGTGATACTTATATTGGGTGGCTGAACAGCTCAGATATAATGCAATTTAGTAATCAACGATTTTCAAAGCACAGTTTAGAAAATAGTTTACAGTATTTGGCTTCATTTGATAATACGAATAATTTATTTTTAAGTATTTTTAAATTGTCCGGTAATAGTTTTATAGGCACCATAACAGTATATTTGTCAAACCATCATGGAACGGCAGATATTGGAATCTTAATAGGGGATAAATCTGTATGGGGGTTAGGATATGGTCAAGATGCATTTAATTTATTAATAAAATGGCTTTTTGAGTGTAATAATATTCGCAAGGTAACAGCTGGAACTTTAGCATGTAATTATGGAATGCTAAAAATTATGGAGCGCTCAGGCATGCACCATGAAGCTACACGAAAAAATCAAGAAATTATTAATGGAAAAGCGGTAGATATCATTTATTATGCAAAATTTTACACTACTTAGTTTTTTCTGACTTTTGGCCATGGTGCGCGAGTTAATCAAAATACTATGAAGATAGCATCGTTAGAATGATTATAATAATAATTTTATACTTTTATAGTTAAAGATATGAGTTTACTTAATGATAAATTACAGTATTGCGTTCGCTGTTGCATGCCAGAAACGCAAGAAGGGATTGAATTTGACGAGATGGGGATTTGTCAAGCATGTCAGTCTTCAGAGCAGAAAATTCATATTAATTGGATAGAAAGAGAGAAGGAGTTAAAGAAAATACTTGATAATGCTAAAAAAAACGCTGGAAATAATTACGATTGTATAATCCCAATTAGTGGAGGTAAGGATAGCGTATACCAATTACATGTCCTTACAAAAGTATATCAAATGAAACCTTTGGCCGTTACATTTAGCCATAATTGGTACAGTGAAACGGGAGAGTATAATTTACAAAATGCTTTAAAAGAATTTAACGTGGATCACATATTGTTTACACCAAATCGTGATCTAGTAAATAGAATTGCTCGTAAATCCATTGAATCTATTGGTGATGCTTGTTGGCATTGCCATTCTGGCGTTGGATCGTTTCCATTGCAGGTGGCGGTAAGGTTCAATATTCCGCTACTTATATGGGGAGAGTCAATTGCAGAAACTTCAGGTCGCGCTTCCTATAAGGATCCTGTTCATGAGTTTGATAGAGATTATTTTACTAAGGTATCAGCAAAGAAAACACCTTCAGAAATGGTTTGTAATTATTTATCAGAACGTGATTTATATCCTTTTAATAGCCCTTCGATTAAAGATATTGAGCAAGTAGGAGTATATGGGATTCACTTGGGAGATTATATTTTTTGGGATGAAGAGCGTCAAACTGAGTTTATAAGAGAGCATTATGGCTGGAAAGAAACTGAAATGGAGGGCGCATATAAGGGCTATAAAAGTGTTGAATGTGTCATGGCTGGAGTGCATGACTTTATGTGTTATCTTAAAAGAGGGTATGGTCGTGCAACATTTCAGGCGTGTGTTGATGTTCGTACAGGACTCATGACAAGAGATGAAGGTTTTAATATAGCACGTGAAATTGATTCAGAAAGGCCTGGGGCACTAGATTATTACCTCAAAATAACCAATATGAGTGAAGAGCATTTTTATAAAATAATGGATGGTCTTAAAGTAAAAAAACTCTTAGATACCGAGATACCTGTGCGATCTAGAAGTAGGGAAAATCGAGAGAAAACAACACCATTTTTTGAAAGGTTGATAGAAAAACATCGTAATAGACGGGATTATAGAGAGGATGATTGAATTATGTTTATAGGCACCTCTATCCATGAAATTGTGAGTAAGGTCAAAAATAAAGAATTAAGTGTAGTTGATATTGCAAATGAGTGTTTATCTGTCTATAAAAAATTTAACTGTCTTTATAAAGTTTGGACTTGTTTTGATAGAGGTATATTTATAGCGGCAGCAAACAATTCTGATAATAGAATTTCTAAAGGTGGAAAAATAAGAGATCTTGAAGGAATTCCTATTGGGGTTAAAGATATTTTTAATACGGTTGATTTTCCAACGCAAATGGGTAGTCCTATTTGGAAAAATTTTACACCAGGTAATGATGCTCGTCTTGTGCATAATCTTAAGGAGTCTGGAGGCATAATACCTGGGAAAACTGTAACTGCTGAATTTGCTGTTCATGCCCTTAGTGCAACACTCAACCCTTATGATGTTACTTTAACTCCAGGGACATCTTCAAGTGGTTCTGCAGTAGCAGTAGCGCTTGGAATGACTCCTGTTTCTATAGGAACACAAACAGCTGGATCTATTATTCGTCCAGCTAGTTTTTGTGGTGTGTATGGATGTAAACCATCTTATGGCCTTATTCCTAGAACTGGATCATTAAAAACTACTGACAGTCTTGACACAATTGGTTTTTTTACTACACGTTTTGACAATCTTAGGGTTATTTTTAATTCTTGCAGAGTGCATGGCCCTAATTACCCTTTTAGCTATCAAGCCCTAAAGGATGTAGGTCGGCAAACTAAGCCTAAGAGCAGGCCATGGAAAGTTGCAATTGTTAGGCCATATGTGTGGGATTTTGTTTCAGAATATGCCAAACAAGAGTTCAATAATTTTATTAAAAAGGCAGAAGGCACCATAGGCATGGAATTATTTGATTGCGAACTACCTCTTGAAATGAAAGAAAGTCATCATATTCATGAAAATATATATAATAAATCTTTATCTTACTATTTTAAAGATGAATATCAGAAGGATAAGCTTGTGTCGAGAACTATGAATGACTTAATTGAGAAAGGCTTTGATGTTTCGATTAATGAGTACCACGATGCGCTTAGCAAACAAAATAAACTTATCCATATGATGGATAAGTTTTTTCAAAATTATGATGCAATAATAACATTAAGTACGTCTGGTGAGGCCCCACCACGTGATAGTGTAGAAAATGTTGATTCAGCACTTATGTGGACATTGACACATTTGCCAACTGTTAGCGCACCAGTTTTTAATTCTCCAAACGGTAATCCATTTGGCCTTCAAATTATTTCCAGAAAATATAATGATAGTTTATTGTTTAATTTTATTGATTATCTTCAAAGTGTAGATTTAATCCCTGAGAGTTGTAATTTGAATCTTGGAAGTATATCATAGCAATCGTTGGTGAATGTGCAAAAAACCATTGTAATTACATTAGATTTTCTAATCTTAAATAAGGCTAAAAAATAAATGTGCGGTATTGCAGGTTGTTTTGGCAACCACTCATTTTCTAAAAAAATGATTAATAGTGTTCTGAAGTCGATGAGCCATAGAGGACCTGATGGAGATGGATTTATTTTTAGAAAATTAAATGGACATAATCTATCATTTTTTCATACACGACTTGCAATTATTGATCTACATAAGCACTCTTCCCAGCCATTTATAAAAGATAAGTTAGTTTTGGTCTTTAATGGTGAAATTTATAATTTTATTGAACTAAGGTGCGAATTAAAAAAACTTGGGCATAGCTTTAAAACATACTCCGACACTGAAGTTGTTCTTGAAGCTTATCGGGCTTGGGGTAAGAATTGTGTAAAGCGTTTTGAAGGCATGTGGTCTCTTGCAATTTTGGATCAATATCAAGGATTTTTATGGCTAAGTAGAGACCGTTTTGGCGAAAAGCCTCTTTATTTATGGAATTGTAATGGGCTGTTATTATTTGCTTCAGAGGTGAAAACACTTGCAGTAATGGCTGGAAAATGGCCTAAAGTTAACACTAATCAAATACATAGATACCTTGTAAATGGCTTTAGATCGATATATAAAAAGAATATAACTTGGTTTAATGATGTGCAAGAATTGCCATCTTCAACTAATGCAATAATTTATAATCCATTTAAGATCATACGTAGTCGTTATTGGGAGTTGAAATACGACCCTATAGATATGAGCATTGATGATGCTATTGCCGGCATACGTGAACGTCTTGTCCAGTCTGTTAAAGTCAGATTGCGTGCGGATGTTCCAATTGCTTTTTGTCTTAGTGGAGGTGTTGATTCAGGTACTTTGGCCAGCATAGCATCTAAAGAATTTCAGCAGAAAATTCATACATTTTCTATTATTGATAAAGATCCAAGATACAATGAAAATACAGAAATTAATTTGGTTGTTAGGGATTTAAATTGTGATCATCACGCTATCAAGATAAATCAGACTAGATTTTTTGATAACATGGAGAATTTAATAACTAGCCATGATGCGCCTGTAGCAACTATATCTTATTATGTTCATTCATTACTATCTAAAATGATACATGATTATGGCTATAAGGTCTCTATTTCAGGTGTCGGTGCTGACGAGTTATTTTCTGGATATTACGATCATTACTCTTTTTGGCTTGCGCAGATGAAGATGAGTAGCAGTTCAAAATTCAAAAGTTTATTGTATGACTGGCAACAGTTAAATATGGGTTTTATACGAAACCCTTTACTTAAAGATCCAATGATGTTTATATCGAATCCAAATTTTAGAGGGCACCTTTACTTGAACAGGAGTAAATTTAATTCTATTATGATTAATCCTCTTGAGGAAGATTTTTTTGAGGAGAAATATAGTGGTGATTTACTGCGTAATCGCATGTTGAATGAATTAAACCATGAAATAGTTCCGTACATTCTCCACGAAGATGACCTTAATTCTATGCGTTACTCTATTGAAAATCGATCACCATATCTGGATCGAAGGTTAGCCGAATTTGCATATAATATTCCTAGTAAATACTTAATTAAAAATGGTTACTCAAAGTGGATTCTTAGAAAATCTGCAAAAGGGTACTTAACAAATGATGTAAGACTATATAGGCAAAAAAAGGGATTTAATGCTTCTATCAATTCTCTTATTGACTTGCAAGATTTAGATGTAATTGAGAGACTGCTAAGTCCTAGTAATATTTTTAACATTGTAAACAAAGATTTAATGAAAAAGATGCTTCTTAGCAACGTTTCAAGCAATAGTATGTCAAAGTTTATTTTTAGTTTTATTTCAGCAAAGATATTTATAGATCAACATACTTAATTTTAAATATATCCTCTTATAAGTTTTTTTTATGTCTTGAATTCGCACATTAAGTGCAATTATTTCTAAACCGTTAATAAATCAACAGCTTTCCCTAAAAATAACTCAAC
>ENA-OREN01002641-OREN01002641.1-marine-metagenome-genome-assembly--contig:-NODE-2641-length-17793-cov-4.962463_pt1 | contig 17793 bp, 14 predicted proteins | sample MGYA00248624_ERZ508555 | MGnify/ENA primary metagenome ERZ508555 (study PRJEB26222, sample SAMN06267773) | marine metagenome | isolation source: Saanich Inlet, British Columbia, Canada | place...
CATCAGAACTTAGCGATAACTTAGCAATAACTAACAGTGACTAAACCCAGCTATCGAGTCTCCGCTCAAGAAATGTTCACATGAATCCTGCCCGCACTAAGTTCACCCGAGCATTTTCAATTGAGCTTTGAACAGCCGGATGCGGCGAACCCTTATCCGCGTACGTGGCGAAATATCAAACAGATCGCCGGTATGTTGATCCTAGATCAAGTGCCTTACCGTAAGACGTACGGACTTTTTGGGTCACCGCGTTATAAATCGGAGCAAGTCAATCCTTGGATGCTCATCTCGTTCGTAGTCGGTCTTCATATGGCTTCGAGTCAAGAGGTGCAGGGCTGGATTGTCGATGAAGCGGGTAGCCAATATAAAAAGGCAGCGGTCAACCAGATGTTGGAACAAAACCCTAAATCATTATCAGATGCACATGCTTTTCCGCACATATTCTTCCCTTTTGCTCGAGGGGATGAAAGTTACACATCTACCTTGGATTACTTAGCTACCTACATCAATCATGGTGCTACGTTCGGAGTGTTTGGGGGACAATCCGCCTTGGACATTGTTGAGCCTTGGATAAATTACAGAGGGAAAGATGCATTTCTGCCCGAATTTCGGGACAACCAAACGCCGCTCGACTTCTGGCGACCTCGACCCTCATTCGCCGACATTAAGGCATTCGCCGAGAGCCAACTTTCAACAGATTGGTAGATTCTGAGAACTGGCTACTTTCTGAAAATTAAGTGTGGAATTTATGCGGGTCAACACCATCACACAACAACTAACCCACTAAGACATACCCGCACCATCATCCAATCAACCCACAACCCACAACTACCAACATCCGTCCCAGTAGTTATCCACCAACACGTCCATAACTACCAGTCTTCTATCTGTCACATACGGACATCGCCGAGCATCCGTCGTTTGACTACATCTTTGACTACATAGCCGGCGAAACATAACGACATCTGGCGATTTGACTTGAATGCAAGTAGGCTAGATTGAGTACTGAACGGTGGCTGGCGACCCCTTACGACAAGTGGTTACAGAATTTAAAATCCTCTGTCTTAACAGACGTGTGGGTTCGAGTCCCACCCTCGGTACCAAAATATTTAGCGCATACCTCATCAACGGTTCACATGAACTAAATTAGCCCCATCGAGATATGTCGGAGAAAATGTGTCAATGGCAATCGGAATCATCGGCGGAACTGGTCTCTACGAAATAGACGGCTTTGAAAACGCCCAGTGGGTCACAGTCGAATCTGCATTTGGTGAACCATCCGACCAACTCCTCATCGGCGACTACGAAGGACACCGACTCGTCTTCCTACCCCGACACGGACGCGGGCACCGCATTCCACCAAGCGAAATAAACTACCGAGCGAACATCGAAGCCCTCAAACGAGCCGGCGTCGACCGAATTGTATCCTTCTCCGCAGTTGGCTCTCTAAAAGAAGAACACAAACCTACCGACTTCGTACTCGTCGACCAATTCGTCGACCGAACGTTTGCCAGAGAAAAAACCTTCTTCGGAACCGGATTCGTCGCCCATGTCAGCATGGCCGACCCCATCTGCTCGACCACCCAAAACGCCATCGCCGAAGCAGCAGCCGAAATCGGACTCACCCACGCAGTCGGCGGCACTTACCTAACGATGGAAGGGCCGCAATTCTCCAGCCGAGCCGAATCCGAGCTGTACCGAAACTGGGGATGCGACGTAATCGGCATGACAAACATGCCAGAAGCCAAACTCGCCAGAGAGGCAGAAATGGCGTACGCCACAGTTGCGATGGTGACCGACTACGACTGCTGGCACAACGGACACGACAACGTTTCGACCGCATCTATCCTCGAAGTCCTAAAAACCAACACCATCCACGCCAAAAATCTCATCAAGGCGCTAGTCTCTAAACTAGCCGCTCTCCAAGCCCCCTTCAACTCAGGCGCCCACACCAGCCTAGAGCACGCAATAGCCACTGCCACCGAACACCGTGATCCAGGGCTGGTCGCCAAGTTAGACGTGGTCGCAAGCCGGGTTATCGATGAGGCTGGATGGTAGCTACCTTCTCACACCTCCAGATTCAGCCACTCCACATCGTCCGACGAAAGCTCCACATCCAAAGCCGCCAACGAACTTCTAGCCTCCTCAACTGAAACCGGTCCCATCAATGGGAACGTCGGACTTTGCTGATTCAATACATAAGCCAGCGCCACGCTTACAGCATCCACGCCCTGCTTTTCGGCAATCGAACGAACTCTAGCCAAACGCTCGAAGTTATCGTCGCTGTACCAACACCGAACCAGTTCGGGATCGTCCAACAAATCCACTCCGGCACGACCATGAACGAAGAACCCACGCGCCTGAGCCGACCACGGGAACAACGGCATCTGCTGCTCGGCTAACCACGCACGAGATTCAGCATCCGAAGCCGCCAAGCATCCGTCCCATGGAGCCTCAACCATTCGCGCCAAACTCATGTGGTTGCTCAAAACCGAAAACCCAGAAAGTCCGTTTTTATCAGCATATTCGTTCGCCTCATCCGTTCGCTCAAGCGACCAGTTCGATCCGCCAAACACACCAATTCGACCTGCGTCCTTGTGCTCGTTCAGTACGTCAACGAACTCCCCGACTGGGACACGAGTATTGTCACGGTGCAGAAAATAGATATCTATAAAGTCGGTCTGCAACCGCTCCAAACTCTCGTCCAGCTGCCGAGTCACAGCCGCCGGATTGCATTCGGGCGTATGCGCTCCCTTAGTAATCACAACCGTATCTTCACGAACGCCACGCTCCCACATCCACTCGCCAAATACCAACTCAGCATCCCCGTAATGCCGTGCGGTATCGAAGCAATTACCGCCCTGCGAAACGAACTCGTCAAACACCGGTCCCGCCTGCTCAACGTTCTTAGCGAACAGCGTTCCCATCACGATGCGAGATACGGGTAGTTCGACGCCATCAACCTTGCTATAAGTCATTCGGTTTTCGGACAATCACGTCACCTTTAAATTCTGCCAAAGTCAGGTTCGAGAAAAGCGAAGTGTATAACGCAAAAATCGAACTCAGCAGCACCTTTTTATTCGCCCAAAGGCGTTATCCTCTCGACCCAGCGAAAATCTCACATCGTCCAGAAAACAAGGCTTGCCTTTTGAAAATCACATCACTCGAAATCATCAAAGTCCCGCCATCTTGGGTCTGGGTAAGAATTCACACCGACACCGAACTCACCGGACTCGGAGAGCCTTATCTCGAAAACCACCCCGAAACGGTAATAACCGAAGTAAAACGACTTGAGGCATTCCTGATCGGCAAAGACCCAACGCAGGTCGAAAAACTGTGGAAGATCATGTACGAATCGGGTACCGGATACTTTGGTGGACCGATCAAGCTTTCGGCGATTTCAGGCATCGACATGGCGCTGTGGGACATCGCCGGAAAAGCAGCCGGAGTGCCGATCTACCAGATGCTCGGCGGCAAGATGTTCGATCGCATCAAGATGTATCGAGCCACTGGCGGACAGCTCCCTTGGGCGATAGAACCCGGTGAGCCGTACCACCCAGGCAATCCGCCCAAGACCGGTCTCAAACCGAATGAACCTGAGACCTACAAAGAGGCAGCCCGAACCCTCATCGAAGAGTGGGGCTATCGCGCGCTGAAGATGCATATTTCGCTAGGCGACGGGCTTGAAGCGACAACGCTGGTCGATGGCGTTGCCGAGAATTTTGCAGCAGCCAAAGAGGGTGCGAACGAAGGCGCCAGAAACGTTGGAGCCGGTTCGGTAGATGTCGCAATCGATATTCATAATCCGAATCCAGCAATCGGTCGCCAGCTAATCGAAGCGCTCGCTCCGCACCGTCCTCTTTTTATAGAAGAGCCAATGCCAGTTGAACGAGTCGATGCACTCGCCCAGATCGTCGACGGCTCAACAGCGACGATCGCTGCGGGCGAACGGTGTATGGGCAAGCACATTTTCTTCGACGCACTAAGTCGTGGACTTCTTTCGGTTGTTCAGCCCGACATCGCTCACGCGGGTGGAATAACTGAAACGAAGAAGATAGCGATAATGGCTGAAGGGGCATACGCAAAGCTGGCGATTCATTGTCCGCTGAGTCCGATGGCTCTGGCAGCTTCGATTCAGGTCGATGCGTGCACGCCAAACTTCCTCGTGCAAGAGCATAACGAAGTGAACGACTCACGCCCAACGAGCGGTCCACACGCTGGCAAAACCGTAATCGGTGCCGGTTTCTTCAAAGATCCCTACGTGCTTGATGGTGAAGGCTTCGTAACCGTTCCAGAAGGACCCGGACTAGGTATCGAGCTTGATCACGAGGGTTTCGAGAAGATCATGGCTAAGCCGTGGCAAGCGTCCCGCGGTTAATCAGTCTCCGGCTAAGAACGCTTTCTGCAAAAAGCCGTTAGAACGAAAAGCTCGCCAACGATTACGCAGATTCGAAGAGGAGCTTGTACGGATATCTAAGAAATACTTAGTCGGATACCGCAGCATTGCCGGTTACAGATGCGCTCGATACGAACGTATCTATACGCGGGTACAAAATTCGTGCAAAGGGTGATGTCGCCGTGGCCAGAAATGATGTTGCTTGCAGATTGTGACAGATGCTGGTCACTGCAAATCAGATGATGCAGAATCAATGGCGGCAATACAGCTCGACTCAGTACCCGATTCCTCGCCTTTGCCAGATGGATAAAAACTTCAGAGTCTTACCGATGAAAACGATCTGACTAAATCACACGAAATGCTGTGGTGAGGATTCAATCGTGTTGGAAGTGCAGACGTCCGCTGACTTGTCGATGAAGAAATTGCCGATAGTGCCGCCGAAATAAAGTTCATGCAGTCGGCACCATACTTCGATCTAGACCTGAACGTTGTGGTCGTCGCGCCCAACGGTGAATGGGTCTCTTTTTCAGGCGTGTGGTACGAACCTACGAGTAAATACTGCTACGGCAAGCCAGTGGTTACAGTCCCCGATCACCGTTTGAAAGGTCTCGGCAAAGCGGCTGTGACCGAATCTGTCCGGTGTGCCAAATTACTCGGAGTGAAAATCACCTTCGTTGGCGCAACTCCGCCAATCTATCAGCCGATTGGCTTTGAGCAGGTTTACTCGCTCGAAAATGGGTACGTGCGAACGACTCAAGCGAATTACCGTTTTTCTGGACTTATGTATGTCCTGAACGGCATATACAGGGCTAGAATCCCCGCATGTCTGAAAACCAAGCCGCCAAGCAATCCGCACTTACAGCTATCGCAGCCGAATCCGAAGCGTTAATTACGCTTTCGAAAGATATTTGGGATCACCCAGAATCTGGATTTCGTGAACACCGCAGCGCCAAACGAACCAGCGATTACATGCGTTCACTCGGGCTACATCCACGTGAAAACATAGCCATTACAGGCGTCATCGCAAAAATAAATACTGGGCGACCGGGTCCCCACGTCGCTGTAATGGGCGAACTAGATTCGCTACTAGTTCCGGAGCACATTAATGCCGATCCCGAAACCGGAGCGGCTCATGTTTGCGGTCACAATATTCAGATCGGCAACATGCTTGCGGCTGCTGTGGGCCTCTCGCAACCAGACGTACTGTCAACGCTCAGTGGTTCAATCTCGTTTATGGCTGTTCCTGCCGAGGAATACATCGAAATCGAATACCGTGAAGAGTTACGAGAATCCGGTGAGCTCGAATTTCTGGCTGGAAAGCAGGAGTTCGTTCGACTAGGTGAGCTAGAAGACGTCGATATCTCAATGCTTACGCACGCCACACCCTACGAGGGACGCACGCTAAAACCCGGCACTAGCCACAACGGCATGATCGCCAAAACCGTGCGATTCATCGGGCGATCTGCCCACGCCGGAGGAGCTCCGCATCTCGGAATAAATGCTCTCAATGCAGCGAATTTAGCAATGCAGGGAATAGCGTTACTAAGAGAGACGTTCCAAGACGACGATCATATTCGTATTCACCCAATAATCACCCGAGGTGGAGTTTCCGTCTCATCGGTGCCGGCGAATGTAACGATGGAAATGTTCATACGCGCCGCAAACGTTGAAGCGATGCAGGATGCTGAATCCAAAGTCGATCGAGCTCTTAAAGGCGCAGCGATGACCATTGGTGCAACTATTGAAATAAGCACATCGCCGGGCTACATGCCTTCTCTCTTCGATCCAGCACTCGGTGACCTATATAAAAAAACCGTTATCGAATTATTTGGAGAATCGGCGACCGGAACAGTGCCCCACAGAACGTCATCAACTGACATGGGCGATATCTCTATGATGATGCCGACACTCCATGCATACGCAAGTGGAGCAAGCGGTCGGACTCACAGCGATGAATTCGAGATAACCGATTGGCAGCTAGACGTAATCGACGCCGGTAAAGCGATGGCATCTACCGTGATCGATTTGTTGGCAGATGACGGAATTAATGCGAACGACATTATCGCCAACTTTGAGGCCCAATTATCTCAAGAGAAATATCTGGAAACCCTTCGCGGATTCCAGCGAAGCGAAACGTGGAATTCCCAATAGGCAGCCGACCCTAGTTTCCGCTCGCTTCTTTGGCGGCATTCGCATCTTGTATGATTGATAAAATAAACATCACGATGATGAAAACCACTCCGGCTACCACCAATTTGCCGGTGTTTTCAGACACCCAATTTGGGCCTTGGTTCGATAGACCTTTTTCGTGCCCTGTGATGCCATCGCCATCACGGTCCATGTCTTTGTATGAAGGTCGTTTGTCTACCAAGCGATTTCTCGATTCAATTGATCGATTAGTTATTTCAGGCTTCGGTCATCATACGCCTGTGGGTGAGCGTACAATCCCTCGGTCTTACGCACTCCTCCTCTAACGAAAGCAGCTCGTCACGGAACTCTGGATACTTGCGGCTCTCGCTAATCCGCTTATTTTCTCAATCGTCACGCTGATAGATAAGCGGGTGCTGTCGGGTTTTGGACTCGGGCTCCCTAGCTTCAACCTGTTCGTAGGCGGTAGCCAAGGGTTATTCGGATCCGTGGTTCTCCTGTTCAACTTCCCCACTGGTGTCGAGTTCGAAATCATCGCTAAAGCGTGGTCGATCGGAGTGCTACAAGCATTCACATTAATCTTCATGTTCTGGATGTTGAAACGCGAAGATCCTTCACGAGTAATTCCAGCCATGCAAACATCGCCGATCTACGTGGCTGTACTTGCATGGATAATATTTGGCGAATCGCTCAATGCGCTGCAATGGACGGCCGTCCTTCTTGCCGTCGGTGGGAGCGTGATGGCATCGGTCAAGATCGGAACGTCGAGCGGCAAAGGCAACATCATTTTCCAGCCGCTTTTTTTGTTGCTGGCAGTGGGCGCACTTTTGATGGCAAGCTCGCAACTAATCACAAAATCCATCATCGACGATTTGACGACACTGCATATTGTTTCGTTTAGAGGAATCGGGCTATTCACGATAATGTGGGCAGTATTCGCCCGACCCAAAGCCCTACGTGGGCTTGGTAGTTTCTTGAAGAAACCGAAACAGGCTCCTTGGCTGATTGTTGCCGAGGGTGTAATGCCGTTCAACGGACACCTATTGATCACCTATGCGATCGGCAAGGGGCCGATAGCGCTAGTGTCATCGCTCGGTGGAGCGAGACCGATCTTCGTGTTCACCTTGAGTGCGCTCGGAGCGAAGTTTACGCCCAAGTTGATCTACGAAAAGTTCACACGCGGCGACTTGATCTTGAAGCTCGTCTCAGCCGGCATGGTCGTAGCAGCAGTCGTGATTATTTCGGTCAGTTAGGTTTGCCATGCCCCATCTCCCTGACAGTACGCCCCACCCTGTTCCAGACGTTACCACACTGTCCATTTTCTAAACTCAATCCGAACTGGTTGCCGCCAGAAGCTGCCCCAGACTGCCTCAGATAGTTTCAGGTAGTTCGTTGGAAAAGTATTGGAACAAGTCTCAATCTGTAGCTGGTAACGCTGTCGAGGGCATGTCATGATTCTGAGCGCTGACCAGTGACATGGGGCTAGAACCACATCGTGATCTGATTTTAAAGAAGGCAGACCAGACCGCCCGAGGAGGGGTGATTCGACATGGCTTTTATTAGACAGGCTATGTGAGAGTTTGAACCCAACCGTGAGCTACTGGACCCATTCCCTCATCGTCCAACGCAGGGACTGTACTGATCTCACACAAATCAGACCACTTCAACGCCCATTCGGTAATTAATGATGCGTTGTCGGTTTCAGTGATAATAACTGCCCAACCATCTCCAGTTGCATGCCACCTTCCAACAAGGTTCAAGCCTTATAGAAACTCTGCCGCGGGGTATGCAGTCACAAATCTTGAAACACATTCCCGCATAAATTCTGTGTTGACTTTGTACTTTGAAATAAATAGCAAAATTATCTTCTTGAAAAATAAATAAATTATTAGTGGTGGGAGTTTCTATTCTTAGTCGATGTTTGCCAATTTATTACCACATGAACAATAGTGGCTTGCAGCTATCGGCGGTAGATCTTCTCAGTGCCGAAGCCCAACCCACCACATATCAACCTCATATAACATCCGACCACCATGACCAACCCAATCCACGCGCAAAAAATCACATACTCCAACCGACTCGAAAGTAGCATCGTCGCCATCACAGGCGCAGGCAGCGGTAACGGCAAAGCAGCCGCACTCCGAACTGGTCGGGAAGGTGCATCTCTCTACATCAGCGACATCAACGCCGAACTACTCGAAGAAACAATTGGCGACCTCAAATCAGAAGGAATCAACGCACAGGGCGGAATCTTCGACGCCGCCAACATCGACGATGCACCTCGCTTCATCGCAGCTGTAAAAGAAGCTCACGGTCGCATCGACGTCCTCGTCAACAATGCCGGCGCGGTAAAAGTCGAACCATTTCCTAACGTCTCTGAAAAAAACTGGGACTGGACCATGAATCTAAACCTCAAAGGCGCATTCTTCCTCATGCAAGAAGCCGCCAAGGCCATGATCGACCAGCAGTCGGGAAACATCGTCAATATCGCCTCGATCGCCGGAACGTTCGGGGGCCCTACTTCATCACCAAGTTACGCCGCCGCAAAGGCTGGACTCGTTAACCTCACCACAGTCGCAGCCGCAGTCCTCGCACAGTACACGATCCGGGTCAACGCCATAGCCCCTGGCATTATCAACACACCGTTTCATGCACCTGTCGACTTGGCGATCGGGCAGGAGCAACTCGGACTCGCGCCCGGGGAACACATCAATACAAGGGTTGGGCTCATCCCACTAGGCAGACTCGGCGAACCCGAAGACATCGCCGCCACCGTCGCATTTTTATCATCTGAAGACGCTGCACACATCTCCGGCGAAACCATCACGGTAGCCGGCGCAATGCGAAGCCTCTAGCGCAGGGCCGCCACAGTCCTAAACAATAAAGGGACAGGCAGATCAATACTCCGAATTCGGCAAGGCCTTATCGTGAAGGGGGTAGAGAGGTCTTTCGGCGGCGGGTCTTCTCAGCACTTCTAGTCATGATATCGTAATCGTTCGTAGGCTTAGAGTCGGCGCCGGTTCTAAGACCGTGTGAAACAGCAGGAGTCAGAATTTGAAGATTACAGCCGTACGACCTTGGATCATTCAAGTTCCGTGGAGCATCAGACCAGGGGAAGAGCCTTCAGTAAACAACTTGCATGAACTCCTCTTTTGCCAAGTAGATACCGATGAAGGAATTACGGGCTGGGGTGAGGTGACGACCTATCCTGGTGTCGTTGGTAATCGTTCGGTCGCCCACATGATCCGCGAGGTGGGTAGCACCCTGATCGGTAGGGATCCAGCTCACATTGAAAGAATCTGGATCGACAACGTTAGGACGATGACATATGTGGGGACAAGAGGGGCAGTGTCTGCAACAGCAAGTGCAATCGACATAGCACTTTGGGACATACAGGGGAAAGCACTCAATCTGCCAATATACATGCTCATGGGGGGACCAGTTCGAGACCGAATTGCGTTGTACACCCACCCTCCCAGCACCACTGATCCAATTCAGGCTGCAAAAGATGCCCGAGCAATAGTGGATGCCGGTTACGATGCGTTCAAGTTCGACCCGATGATGCACAACATCCCCGAAGGTAACGCACACTATATTGATGGCCAGTTGAGCCGCAAAGGGATGGAAGAAGCATGGGAGATCACTGCCGCAATCCGAGAAGAAGTGGGCCCAGCTCCTGAGCTGCTTATCGACGCTCACGGTAAGTACAATGTTCCTACTGCGATCGATCTGTGCTTAGGGCTAGAGAAATCGAACATATTTTGGTTTGAAGAGCCCGTTCCCGTAGAAAGTAACCATGCACTCCGGCAGGTGCGAGAGAAGATCAACGCCAAGATCTCGGTCGGAGAACGCCTTTTCACTCGCTGGGAGTTCGTTGATATTTTCGAGAACGAACTTGCGGACTTCGTCATGCCAGACGTCACGTGGACAGGTGGAATCAGTGAACTGAAGAAGATCGCCACACTCGCCGAGTCATACTATGTTCCGATCTCACCACATGATGCAAGCGGACCCGTCAACGTTATGGCCGGAGCGCAAGTAATGATGACTGTACCCAACTTCTACAAACTGGAAACCAGTCGTTACGATTTAAGCGACTACAACCAGTTCATTGATGAACCGTTGGATATCCGCGAGGGTCATCTCTACATTCCTGACAAACCTGGACTAGGAGTCAATCTTGATCCTGACGCTCTTGAGCGATTCGCTATAGAAGGATTTGCTGGATGACAGCGGTCAGTATGTTTATTGATAGCACCTGATATACAAGCGTCGCGTTGTTTTTGACCTCAAATAGTCGTAGTACCAAGCTACGCTCGGTTCCAGGGAATATTGACGGTGCAATGGCCGTGTTGATGATTGTATTCGCAACTGTTATAGGAGCTGATTTATTGTCAAAATAAGATAATATTACGCACGAAATCTTCCTTGATTTCGTGTGCGTAGATGCTGATAGTGATCACAGAATTCGAGTGATCAGAATAAATATTAACTGATCCATGCGAGAAAAATTCCGAGACAAAATTCGTGACGAGTTCACCAAACAGCTTAATGACATAGGTGTTACGGCTATCGTCTCGGATAGAGACCGATCCGAAGAGAAAGTTGGCAATCGAATGATGCGACGTTCGCTCGGAATAATCGACCTACCTAACGAAGACGGTCCAATCAAATGGATCAACATCATTAAGCAAGATCGCACCGATAAACAACCGCCTCGATGGTGGTTCTACCTCGGAGTTCCTACAGACAAACCACTACCAAAGTCACGATCTGTGAACATCAAAACAAAACGCAAGAAATCGTTCCCACTCTTCGGAAAGATCATTGGCGTTACTTGGAAAGGGCAGGATCGCAATCACGGTCTAGCAACCAAACTTTCGAACGATACAGAAACTGACAATCTAGCTATTGGCGTTGGAAATATTCGTGTGCAAACGCTTCACGACGAATTCAGCGGGTGGTCAATAGAGATCGACAGAAAATTCAACCTGACCAGAGAAAACTGGAAGTCCCTTAAACGTGTAGCTAAAATTAGCATCGACTCAATAGTTTATTTCTAATCTTTGCCCGGTAGCTGTCGGATTACAGTTGTTCTTATACACCTCGGGGCGCCAAACAAGCACCATAACGTCAAGCGGAAACACCTTGCCACTGGCACTGGCAGGCAGAGGGTTGGGGTCTGGGTTGCTGTGATCGTTGTTGGAAGGAACCTAGACCAGATCGAAACCGAGATCGAGTTCTGCTTTGATCGACTCGAACCATTCGACTACTTCTCGATGATAAGGAATTCCGTCTCGCTTGCGAATTTCGACTTCTTCAGCTTCAGGCAAACCTGCGTAAACAACGCGCTCCTGATCAGGCGCTGGCTTGGCATTGCGAAGACCGCCAAGGAATTTGTCCATGTCGTCTTTGAACTGCTCTGGGTCGATAAATCCATCGATCTTTATCGCCTGAACGAAGTGTCCCATGATTGTTCGAGGTGAAGTTGGCATCAGGAAACCAGGTCCCATTCCCGAAAGAATCGGAGCCATGATTTCAGCCATAGCGGCGAAACCGTAACCCTTGTGCGAACCCTGTTCGCGAGTTCCTCCAAATGGAAGAATATGGTAATCCTCAGGAAGCGGCCCTTCTTCCATGATTGGCGTTCCGTCGGTGTCGCTGATCCAAGCCGGATCCATAGGTGCGCCGATTCGTGAAGCAAGTCGAAGCTTGTTGCCCGCCACTTGGGTAGTCGCCACGTCAAACACAAACGGCGCTTCATTTCGAGCCGGTGCGGCCCAAGCCCAAGGGTTCGTTGCGAACATCTTTTCGCTAGCGTGAGTCGGAACCATTGAAAGTGGGTTACCCGCCGACGTAGTTATGCCGATCATGTCGTGCTTCAAAGGCATCATCGAGTGATATGCCAGCATTCCAATGTGTCGAGAATTGTGAACAGTGACAGCCCCCATGCCATGCTTGTCGGCCTTCTCGATTGCCATTTCCATTGCTTTCGGAAGAACATGCAGGCCCAGACCGGTATCGCCGTCTAAATTGGCAGTGACATCTGTTTCGCGAGTCACTCGTACATTGGGAGTCGGGTTGATCTCCTGATCTCCGTACATCTGCACGTAGACCCTGAGTTGGTTCGAAACACCGTGCGACTCGCAACCTCGCATGTCGCTGGTAAGAAGAACTTCTGCAGATAGGGCTGCATCTTCAGGAGACTGACCACACTTCTCAAAGATTTCAGTAGTTGCTGAGAGCATGCTTTCAGGTCGCACGAAAACACGATCTTTTTCAGGAACCAGGAATCGTTCGAGCATTTTTGTTCATTCCTTCTAATGCATTTATGTAAGGCTGCACGGATATTTACAAAAAGAATGAACCTCCGATCAACTACCCGCAACACTTAAATATTGATTGTTAGGAATTATGGACACAATAAAGAGCCTCTTACGAAATCGTAAGAGGCTCTTTATTAATCAATGCAAGCAGGCGGAATTCCGTCTAGAAAGGTTCTATCTAAACAGCCGCAAGCTTCTTTGCGCCTTTTTCACGTCCACGCTTGTTCTGATCGAGAATGATCTTACGAACTCGTACGAAGTTTGGAGTAACTTCCAAGCACTCACCGTCCATCATGAACTCTAACGCTTGTTCGAGCGTCAGTTCTTTGTGAGTGTCGAGATGTTCCGCTTTATCAGCACCTGCAGATCGCATGTTGGTCTGCTTCTTAGCCTTGACCATGTTCAAATCCATGTCCTGTGGACGTGGGTTCTCTCCGACGATCATGCCTTCATAAACCTCGGTCGCAACGGGAATGAAGAGCTGACCACGTTCCTGCGCACTTAGCAGAGAGTAGGTAGTCGTAACACCGCGCCGATCGGCAACAAGGCTGCCAGTTGGGCGTGATCGCATCTCGCCCTGCCAGCGTTCGTAACCTTCGAACACGTGGTGGGCTAAGCCAGCACCACGAGTCTCAACAACAAACTCATTGTGGAAACCGATGAGTCCACGCGCCGGAATAATGAAGTCCATTCGAACTCGACCCTGACCGTGGTTGACCATGTTCACCATTTTGCCCTTGCGGTGCGCAAGAAGCTGTGTGACCGAACCCAAATGATCTTCGTTGATGTCGACTGCGAGCCGTTCCATCGGCTCGTGCAGTTTGCCATCAATCATCTTGGTAACCACTTCGGGCTTACCAACGGTCATCTCGAATCCTTCACGGCGCATGGTTTCAACGAGTACGGCCAATTGAAGTTCACCACGACCCTGGAAAATCCATGAGTCAGGGCGATCAGAAGGCAGAATATTGATAGATACATTACCGATCAGTTCGCTCTCAAGACGGTCCTTGATCATCCGAGCGGTCAGCTTCTTGCCATCGAGTCCGGTCAACGGAGACGTGTTAATTCCGATAGTCGCAGACAAGCTAGGCTCGTCGATTCGAATGGTCGGAAGCGGTCGAGCATCTTCCTGATCGGCGACAGTCTCGCCAATAGTGATCTCCGGCATTCCTGCTACAGCGATGATTTCACCAGCGCTTGCTTCGGTTGCGGTGATTCGTTCGAGACCCTCTGTAATGTATAGCTCAGTGATTTTGGCCTGAACGATCGAACCGTCAACCCGACAATGCGAGATGATTTGATCTTTCTTGATCGTTCCCTGATGGATTCGGCAAATCGCCAACCGGCCGAGATACGGTGAAGCATCGAGGTTAGTCACGTGAGCCTGAAGCGGATGTTCATCGTCATAAGCAGGTGCAGAGATGTTTTCTAGAATCAACTCGAACATCGGTGTTAGATCAGTACCCGGCTTATCGATATCCATCGTTGCGATACCGTCACGGGCTACAGAGTAAATAATCGGGAAGTCGATCTGCTCTTCAGTAGCATCGAGGTCGATGAACAGTTCGTAAACTTCATCAATAACTTCAGCAATACGTGCGTCTGGTCGGTCGATCTTGTTGATGACCAAAATTACAGAGAGATTGGCCTCAAGTGCCTTACGTAGAACGAATCGTGTCTGCGGGAGCGGACCTTCTGAAGCGTCTACGAGCAAAAGCACGCCGTCAACCATTGCAAGACCACGTTCTACCTCGCCACCGAAGTCGGCGTGACCCGGAGTGTCGATGATGTTGATCTTGGTGTCGCCCCATCGAACAGCAGTGTTCTTGGCGAGGATCGTGATGCCCTTTTCCTTTTCAAGATCGGTATTGTCCATAACTCGTTCGTCCAACTCTTTGTGGGTGGCGACTGAACCGGACTGCTTGAGCATGGCATCGACCAATGTCGTCTTACCATGGTCTACGTGGGCGATGATCGCGACGTTGCGTCGATCGTTGCGGAGGGACTTCGACATTATTTTAAAGGGGGCTTTCAGGCTCGTCGCAGCGAGATTCGTCTACGCGAAACGACCCGGTTGTTTCGACCGGATCGGCTGTGGTTCTGTGTTTCAGCCCGTTTATAGAGGGCAAACCATAAAAATAGGTATCCATCGAGAATACCACCGCAACTCATTAAAGGGCGTTAACCGTTTGGGGCAGGTTTCGAGCAGGTTTCGATGTAACGGCCCGCCAGTTTCTCAAGATATTAGATCTTCGTACACATCCTCACCAGCTATCGGGGACGCGGCAATCAAAAACAGGCGTATGATCTGCCAACTTGCCTGATTTAGACGGACGAACTGAGGCGAGCGAAATAGCATGAGAAATCGTTGGAGAACAAAATGGCAGACGCTGTATTTCTTGGTGGAGACCGATATCACAAGGCTGAAGAGGCTCACGCCGGAATCGGCCCAGTTCTAGAAAAAGCTGGACTTAGCGTTCACTACACCGACGACTTCAAGTCCATCGACGCCGATCTACTAGAAGGTGCGAAGCTTCTGGTTTTCCTGAGAGACGGCATGGAATGGCCAAACGGTCACGATGCCGATCCAGTTCGCTGGATGCAGCCTCATCAGGAAGAAGCAATTGAGAAGTTCGTGCTTGGCGGCGGATCGTTCCTCGTTATGCACAACTCAGCTTGGAATTATCCATTTGCAGGCGGTTACCGGCGAACCGTTGCTGGTTACTTCCAGTTCCACCCACCGTTTCAGCACTTCAAAGTCGATATCACCGACAGTTCTCACCCGATTACTCAGGGCGTCGAAAGCTACGAGATCGACGATGAGCAGCATTTCATATGGTTCGATAACGATCGAGTCGATCTGTTCTCTGTGAGTCAAGGCGAAGATGGTCGACAATCGGCTTCGGGTTACTCTCACGAATACGGTGAAGGTCGAGTCACATACCTCGCGAACGGGCACCGACTAAGCGTGCTCCAACAGGAACCAGTACAGAAGCTGCTTAGGAACGCCGTGAACTGGCTTTTGCGCAGATAATAGCTGGTTTTCTTGAGGACCAACGTTCCTATCTGTCGATACGTGCAACTTGTAGTTGTCGTATACGGCAGTCGAGTCAAGAAATTAGGATGGATATGTCAGTAGAAATCAGAGACGAACGATTCAGGCAGGTTGTTGGCGATGACGCTCAGCTGGAGCAGTTGGCGACAGGTTTCATCTTCACTGAAGGTGCGATGTGGAACGCCAAGGCCAAAGAACTGGTTTTCAGCGACATGCCGGGCGACATCGTTCGAAAATGGTCGGTAGCCGAAGGCGTTACTACGTTTAGACAGCCAAGCAACAAGCAGAATGGCCACTACTTCGACTTGGAAGGTCGGTTGATTTCATGCGCTCACGCTTCGAGCGATGTTACTCGTGAGGAACACGATGGTTCGATCACTGTGCTGGCATCTCACTACGGTGGCAAAGAACTGAATAGCCCTAACGACGTGATCGTAAAGTCGGATGGTGCTATCTACTTTTCCGATCCTACGTACGGTCGAATGGACGGATTTGGACTGCTTCGTGAGCAGGATATGGATTTTCAGGGCGTTTACCGAATCGACCCTGTTTCGGGCGAGGTTTCATTGCTGGCATCCGACTTTGGACAGCCAAACGGTCTGACATTCTCGTTAGATGAGAAGCAACTGTTTATCAACGACACCGATCACGGTCACATCCGGGTGTTCGATGTATCAGACGATGGCAGTATCTCGGGCGGGGAAGTTTGGGCAGTACCTGAAGGTTCTGGCGATGGCGGCTGCGATGGAATGAAGCTCGACAGCGAGGGTTATATCTACTGCACTGGTCCGGGTGGAATTCACGTATACGCTCCGGATACGACCGCCCTCGGAGTGATTCAGGTTCCAGAAGTCACAGCTAACTTCACTTGGGGTGATGATGATCTAAAGAGTCTGTACATCACTGCTTCAACGTCGTTATATCGCACTCGGGTAAACGTTCCTGGGCCACAGTATTCTTAGCTACTTTTCACCTGACCACTTTACGCAGACGAATTTGATCAACCGCAGCAATCGAGGTTCTTCCGATGATTACTCTTCACGTTTACTTGATTCCAAAAGCTGGCAAAGCAGACGCATTACGTGCAGCGATTAACGATCCGTGGATTTCGACTATGTCGGAGCAGCCCGGATTTGTTCAGGCTGCGATGCTCACCCCATTCGGCGATGATTCTTCAGAAGACATCGAGCTCGTTTCGTACTGGGAGTCCGAAGAACTCCGACTCGAATGGGTAGCTCGTCCGATTCACGATGAGGTATTCGCCGCCATCATGGAAAACGCAGAGACGGTCTCGCCAACCGTGAAGACCGTAAGCAGCAAGTGGAACGTTTAGCTATCGCTCTGATTTAGGCAGCCACGCTCGATCATCAGCAGGGCTGATTGGCTTGCAAACCTTACAGGCTCGGAAGCCGTTTTTCCTGGCCTCGTCAACTGACGCGAAGTGAACACGGTTTTCAGGTTTAGTACTCCGACCCGGTGGACAATTTGTTCGACAGCAAATCTTGGTCGTCGTACATCCATTGACTGGGATGCCACGCATCACCTAAATACCCAGTCGTTCAGTCATTCCTCTAATGGGTGTTTACGGGTATCGGCGGGGGTGTTGTCAGTAGGTACGACAGACGATCGAAGCAGTGAATTAATTCGTGCTATTGCTGTAACTTCGCTGTAATTACGCGAAAAGCCCCCACATTTCTGCGAGGGCTTCCTCAGTTTGAGTTGAGATGGAGGCGACGGGCGGATTCGAACCGCCGAATAGAGGTTTTGCAGTTCGACCCAAACTGTTCTCATGTGTTCCATTTTGGCCGATTTTGAACTCAATCTTCAGATTTAGAGTTCCTATCGATTCCAGCCTGTTCCACCCC
>ENA-OREN01002642-OREN01002642.1-marine-metagenome-genome-assembly--contig:-NODE-2642-length-17789-cov-3.493056_pt1 | contig 17789 bp, 20 predicted proteins | sample MGYA00248624_ERZ508555 | MGnify/ENA primary metagenome ERZ508555 (study PRJEB26222, sample SAMN06267773) | marine metagenome | isolation source: Saanich Inlet, British Columbia, Canada | place...
CAATGACTGCTGGTGGTGGTGCATGGGATAATGCTAAAAAGTATATTGAAGATGGAAATCATGGCGGTAAGGGTTCTGAAGCTCATAAGGCAGCAATAACTGGCGATACTGTTGGTGACCCTTATAAAGATACTGCAGGTCCTGCAGTAAACCCAATGATTAAAATAACTAATATAGTTGCTTTAATGCTTTTGGCTATATTAGCTCATTAAATATGTATATATACAGAGGAGTAGTAAAATTCTCCTCTGTATATTATTATTGAAGAGGACTGTTTCCTACCCCTTTTAAAATATTCTGTAATAATGTTTCTTTATTACCTCTTGTATCTGTATAGTCTTGGTTGAATTCTATTTTATTTAAATCTTCTTCGTCATATATGTTTAATTCAAAAGCTTGATTATCTGAGTTAAAAACTATTTCATAAACTTTATGCTCGATAATCTCAGGTTTATAAAACGCAATATGTTTTATTTTGCTATTTATATAATACCATTTGTTGAATTCAAATGCAGATACAGTGGAAGGAGGACCCAAAAGAGCCTCTACTTCAGCTTTTTCTAACTCTCTTTCAATTATGGTATGAATTTTATTCTCTATGTTTAACACACCATGATTACTAATTCTGCCAGAACAACTATTTAAAGAAATTAAAAGCAAAGAGTAAATTAAGGACTTGTAAAAAATATTTTTAAATATAAGTTTCATTTTTTCATACTTATCATGATATTCATAAATTAGAAATATAGAAATTAAAAAATATTATAAAGGTAAAATTATGTATTTTAAAAATTTTTTTAAAACTTTTAAAAATATACAAAATATTAATGAAGTAAAAAGTTTTTATGATTCTATTGTATCTTTAGCTAGAAACCCAGTTCTTTATAATAAAGGTGGTGTTCCCGATACTTTAGATGGAAGGTTTGAGTTAATAGTCCTTCATTGCCATTTTTTTATTCGCAGATTGGTGTCTGTAGGTCATACGGAGAAAGAATTTTCTCAGAAGGTAATAAATTATATGGTTACTGACTTTGATCGATCATTAAGGGAACTAGGTGCTGGTGATCTTTCAGTAGGAAAAAAAATTAAATTTATGGTATCGGCATATTACGGACGAGCAAATGCCTATGACAGAGCAATTAAAGAAAATAGTAAAACTTTAGATGACGTTCTTAAAAATAACCTTTATGGGACTAATGTTCCTAAAGATGAAGAAATAAAATTTATAAAAAAGTACATTAAAAATTTATTAAGTTTTATTAACTCTACTGATGATAATAAAGTTAAATATTTTTTTAAAAATAAAATAGTAATTGAAAAGATTATTTAAATGAAAAGTAAAGTTGTTAAATTTAATAAATTAATGTCTTTGGAACATTTAGGTGATAGCAGAAAAATAATTATAAAAATTGATAAAAATGATAAAAAAAATATAAGTAAAAGATTAGATTTAATAAAATTAGATAATTTAAGTATTGATATAAATTATAATAAAATTGATAAAGTAGAACTTATAGCTAAGTATAAAATTATTGCAAATGGTGAACAGAAATGTGTTATTAGTTTAAATCCAGTTAAATTTGAAATTAAAAAATTATTTAATATCAAGTTTATAGATGAAAAACAATTAGATTTATCTACTTTGGATGATGAGTTTATTGAACCAATATATAATAATAATATTAATTTTAGCGAAATAGGAATACAAATCTTGGACTCATTTTTAGACCCTTACCCTAAAATTAATAATAGTGATATTGATTTAAATAGAGTGTATAATAATGAAGATAATTTTGAAATAAATAAGAATAATCCATTTGAAGTATTGAATAATATTAATAAATAGTTATAAGAATATAAATATAATAAATATCTACATGAAAGGTAGTATGAGATGGCAGTTCCAAAAAGTAAGATTTCGCGTTCAAGGCGAGGTCAAAGAAGGTCTCATGATTCTTTAAAAAAAATAAATTCATCTGAATGTGCTAATTGTGGGGAAATGAAACTTTCTCATAATATATGTCCAGGATGTGGACATTATGCAGGTAGAGAAGTTTTATCTTCAGCTCAAGATTAAATAATGTAATATTTCTATTATGTTAAGAAACAATATAGCTATAGATGCAATGGGTGGAGATAAGGCTCCAAAATCTATAATTTCTGGTTTAGCTATATCTTCTATTAGAAATCCTAGTATAAATTATATTATATATGGTGATGCCAATAAAATTGAACCATTAATAAAAAATAGAGAACAATTAAAAGCAGTATCTAAGATCGTTCATGTGGATGACTGGATTAGAGGAGATGAAAAAGCATCTAGGTCTTTAAGAAGGTCTAAGACAACAAGTATGGGGCTTGCTATTTCGGCTGTTGCAAAGGGTGAGGCAGATGCAATCGTTTCTGCTGGTAATAGTGGAGCATTACTCGCTATGTCAATTTTTGGATTAAGAAAATTACCAGGTATCAGTAGGCCGGCATTAGCTGCTGTCATGCCTACAATATCAGGAGAAGTAGTTGCATTAGATTTAGGAGCAAATATAGATTGTAGTAGTCAAAACTTAATTGATTTTTCATTAATGGGTATTATTTTTGCTAAAAATGTATTAGGTAAGCCAAACCCAAGATTAGCTTTTCTAAATGTAGGAGAAGAAGATACTAAAGGCAGCAATATGATTCATGAAGCCGCTAGTGTAATGGAAAATAGCCACTTTTCTAGTTTTTATAAAGGTTATGTAGAAGGAGATAAAATTATTTCTGGTGATTATGATGTTGTGGTATGCGACGGTTTTAGTGGAAATGTTATGTTAAAAACAGCTGAAGGAACTGCTAAACTTTGTGCTGCATATTTGAAACAAGTATTTGGATCAAGCATTTTAGGAAAAATTTCTTATGCAATTGGAAGGTCATCATTTTTAAGTATAAGAAAAAAAATGGATCCTAGAAAACATAATGGAGCAGTATTGCTAGGACTTAATGGTATAGTTGTTAAAAGTCATGGAGGAACAGACTCTATAGGTTTTGCTCATGCAGTTGACTTAGCTACTGAAATGTCTGTTGGCAATTATAATGAATTGATAAAAAATGAATTAGATAAAATTAAAACTAATTCATGATAAAAAATAGTTTTTTTATCTATAAATATATGTTTCTATATACACCTAAATAAATTATAGAGCTTTATAATGCTAAAAACTATTACAAGAGAGTATTTATCTAATTGCATAAAAAAAGAAATAGGTCTTCCTAGGTCTGAGTCTTTAAAGTTAGTAGCTATAATATTGGATAGTTTGTCTGTATCTATTAAAAAAGAAAAAGTATTAAAGATAGCTTCATTAGGCACTTTTAAAATTAAAATTAAAAATAGTAGAATGGGTCGTAATCCAAAAACTGGAAAGGAAGCCATTATTAGTGCTAGGTCAGTTGTTACATTTACGGCTTCAGAAAAATTGAAAACTAGATTAAATGCTAAATAATTTTTAGGTAATTAAAAATATGGATAAATTAAAAGGTGCTTATAAAACTATAGGAGAAGTTTCCAAAGAATTAGATATTCCTTCTCACATATTACGTTTTTGGGAAAATAAATTTAATAGGTTAAAATTAATTAAGAGAAAAAATAATCATCGTTATTATAATGAGGAAGATATCTCTTTTTTATTAAATGTTAAAAAATTAATAAATGAAGAAGGTTATACAATTAAGGGTGTGCAAATATACCTAAGTAAAGAAGTTAAAAAAACAAATTCACCGTCAAATAATGAAAAAGAGTATTTGCAAATAATAAATGAAATAAAAATAGATATTAATAATATTATAAATAATTAATGAATATTTTATACGGAACGTAGCGCAGCCTGGTAGCGCACTGGTCTGGGGGACCAGGGGTCGTCGGTTCAAATCCGGCCGTTCCGACCAGTGTTAAAAAATAAGTAAATTAGAATGATATGTATTGTGGCATTATTAAAGTAAAACAAAATAAGATAAATAAATTAAATATTAGCTAGGGCATATTTTAAGTCTGTAATTAAATCTTTGTGATGTTCTATTCCGATAGATAATCTTATTACTTCTGGCCCTGCTCCAGCGGCTATTTTTTGCTTATCCGAAAGCTGATTATGAGTAGTAGATGCAGGATGAAGGATTAAACTTCTTGTGTCACCTACATTTGCAACGTGAGAAAAAATTTTAACTTGATTAATTATTTTTTTTCCAGCTTCATCTCCACCTTTTAATCCAAACGTGAAAACCGGCCCTACCCCCTTACTCATATATTTTTTTGCAAGATTATGATATTTACTATTTTTTAAGCCAGCATAGGACACCCATAAAACTTTTTTGTGCTGTTCAAGAAATTTTGCAACTTTTAATGCATTTTTGCAATGTCTTTCCATTCTTAAATGTAATGTTTCAAGACCATTAATAAAGTAAAATGCATTAGTAGGAGATAATGTAGAGCCAAGATCTCTAAGTGAGTCTGCCCTCAGCTTCATCGAATACCCGAAATCTCCAAAAGTTTCAGCAAATATTAGCCCATGGTAAGATTCTGTAGGTTTAGTCATAGAAGGATATTTTTCTGATAGAAACCAATCAAATTTACCACTTTCAATAACTATTCCTCCCATAGAATTTCCATGGCCACCTACAAATTTTGTTAAAGAATGGGTTATTATATCTGCTCCCCATTCAAAAGGTTTGATTAAATATGGACTTGCCATTGTGTTGTCTACAATTAAAGGTATTTTTGCTTTATTTGCAATTACTGCAATTTTTTCTATGTCTAGGATCACTCCACCTGGATTTGATAAACTTTCAATAAAAATACACTTATGTTTATTATTTAATATTTTTTTAATATTATTAATATTTGTAGCATCAACAAAATCTACACCCCAGCCAAATCTTTTAAAAGCATGACTAAATTGTGTTATTGAACCTCCGTAAAGGTTTCGTGATGCTAATATTTTATCGCCTGGCTCCATTAGTGGATGAAGAGCTAAAAGTTGGGCTGCATGGCCAGTAGAACAAGCTACAGCTGCCCTACCGTTTTCTAGATTGGACATTCTTTCTTCTAATACAGAAACTGTAGGATTACCTAGGCGACTGTATATAAAACCAAAATTTTGTAAATTAAATAGAGATGCAGCATGATCAGTGCTATCAAAAGTATATGCCGTTGTTTGGAAAATTGGAGTGTTCCTAGCGCCTGTGCTCGGGTCAGGTGCTGAACCTGCATGAATGGTTCTAGTTTCAAACTTATAGTTATTTTTAGGAACAGTCATAATTAAAATTTACAATCTTAAATTAATTAATAATAGGTCTAATTACTCTTCTTTTATTATAGAAAACTCCTGAATTTATTCCAGCCCAACCCAACTCACCTGAGAGACGACCATATTCAATTTTAGGGCACCTATCCATAACAATATTAATTTTATTATTTTTTGCTAGTTTCTCAGCATATAAATTTATTATTCCAATTTGAAGCCAAATAGTTGAAGGTTTAATTTTCAATACATCATTAATGATGTAACCTACATCAGAAGTTTTCCTAAATATATCAACCATATCTATTTTTTCTTTTATTTCAGATAAATTAGAATATACTTTTTGTTTTAAAATTGTTTTTCCAGCCTCCTTAGGATTTATGGGAAATATTTTGTACCCTCTATCTAATAAATATTTAGCTACAAAATAAGAAGGTCTTTGCCATGAAGAACTCAAACCAATCATTGCAATTGTTTTAGTACTTTCTAATATATTTCTTATATAATTATCTTCATATATCATATTATTATTTTTTAACATTTATATACCTATTTGTCTGACCATTTAGGGTCTCTATTTTCAAGAAAAGCAGATATTCCTTCTTGAGCATCTTTTTTTAGCATATTAGTGCTCATTACTTTACTGGTATATTTATAGGCATCTTCTATATTCATTTCTAATTGTTGGTAAAATGCTTTTTTTCCAATAGCTACAGTAGTAGGTGATTTTAAAGCTATAATTTGAGCTATTTTCATAGTTTCTTGTTTTAAATTTTCATTAGGTACTACTTTATTAATTAAACCTATTTCTCGAGCTTTAGATGGTGTAACGAATTCTCCAAGTAAAAGCATTTCCATAGTTTCTTTCCTGTTTACATTCCTTGAAACAGCCACCATAGGTGTAGAACAAAATAATCCAATATTTACACCAGGTGTAGCAAATTTAGCATTATCTGCAGCTAATGCTAAATCACAACTAGCAACTAGTTGACATCCGGCAGCAGTAGCAATCCCTTGAACCCCAGCAATTACTGGTTTTGGAAGTTTTACAATCTTTAACATTAACTTACTACAAAGTTCAAAAAGATGTTTGAATCTTTCTTCACTTTTATCCATTTTTAACTCTTTCAGGTCATGTCCTGCACAAAAATTATTTCCATTGCCAAATATTGTAACAGCTTTAATATTTTTGTTTTTTTCAATGTCATTCAATTTAATTAATATTTTGTTTATTAAATCGCTAGAAAGAGCATTTTGTTGTTTAGGCCTATTTAAAGTTAAAACAGCAATTTCATTAATTTCTTCATAGAGTAAAAGCTCATTTATATCTGAAGACATTGTATATCCAATAATACAGAAAAATGTTAAACATATATAATTACTATATCATATTTATAAATTATATTAATTACTTTTTTTAAAGTTAAATTTATTTTATGATTTTTCTATACATATATTGACAGTTTGCTTCTTTTAGGCATACTCCGCTTTTATTGTTTATTTATTATATTTTGAAAGATTATGTATTATGAAGACCTATGTCGCTCGTCCTTCTGAAATAAATAGAAAATGGCTCTTAATAGATGCCGAAAATTTAGTTTTAGGAAGGTTATCAGTTATACTTGCTAATTATGTTAGAGGTAAGCATAAACCATGTTTTACACCGAGTACTGATTGTGGTGATAATGTTGTTGTAATTAACGCTGAAAAGGTATTGCTTACTGGAAAAAAATCAGACGGAAAAATACATTACTGGCATACAGGTTATCCTGGAGGAATTAAATCAGAAACATATGGAGAAATATTAAAAGGAAAAAAACCTCAAAAAGCAATTCAGCTAGCAGTAAAAAGAATGGTACCTAAAGGTCCATTGGGAAAAGAGCAACTAAAAAAATTATATATATATAATGGGGAAGAGCATCCTCATACTGCACAAAAACCAGAATTGGTAGATATATCTGTAATGAATAAAAAAAATAAAAGAGATGACAAATGATAGATACTGAAAATAGTGAATTAACAGAAAACAAAGAGATACCTCAAAATATAGAGGATGAAAATGCGCCTGAAGAGCATATGCCTAAAATAGATAGTTTAGGTAGAGCATATGCAACAGGAAAAAGAAAATCATCTATAGCTAGAGTATGGATAAAATTAGGCTCTGGAAAAATTATAGTTAATGGTATTGAATGTGAAAAATACTTTAAAAGAGAAACTCATAGAATAATAATTTCTCAACCTTTAGAAATAGTAGCAAGAAAAGAGACATATGATATTACGTGCTCTGTAGTAGGCGGAGGACATACAGGTCAAGCAGGAGCTTTAAGGCATGGTGTAAGTAAGGCTTTAACATTTTATGAACCGGAATTAAGAGGAGCTCTTAAAGCAGCGGGATTAATTAAAAGAGATGATAGACGTGTGGAACGAAAAAAATATGGACAGCCAAAAGCAAGAAGAAGCTTTCAGTTTTCTAAAAGATAAAAAAACAATTTTTATTTTTGTTGAAGCGGTTGTTATTAAACAGCCGCTTTTTTTTTACTTAAAGTTTATTTAATGGAGCAGTTTAATGTCAATAAATAGTAAGAGTAATATAGTGAATTTAGCTATTCTTGGTGCAAGTGGATACACTGGTGCAGAATCTATACGACTTATTACGAAGAATGTTAATTATAAGATCGTAAATTTAACAGCTGATAGTAAAGCAGGTAATAACATATCTGAAATATTTCCTCATTTAAGAGGTATAGAATTACCAAAGTTGATTAAAGTTGAAGATTTAGATTTTTCTAAAATAGATGCAGTTTTGTCTTGTCTACCACATGGAAAAACTCAAAATATTCTCGCCAAAATACCTAAACATATAAAAATATGTGATTTATCCGCTGATTTTAGATTTAACGACCCCAATTTGTATGAAAAGGTATATGAAAAAAAACATGATGCTATAAATTTACAAAAAGAAGCAGTTTATGGTTTGACTGAAATTAATAGAAAAAAAATAATAGAGGCTAGATTAATTGCGAATCCAGGATGTTACCCTACTTCAGTTTTATTACCCTTAATACCCCTTCTTAATAAAGGTTTAATTAGTGATGAGGATATTATAATTGATTCTAAGTCAGGAGTTTCAGGAGCTGGAAGAACTCTGAAGCAAAATTTATTATTTGGAGAAGTTTCTGATGGTTTTACAGCATACGGATTAGGGACTCATAGACATAGGCCTGAAATACAAACACAACTTAATTATGTTAATAACTCAAATATTAAAGTTGTTTTTACTCCACATTTATTGCCTATAAAAAGAGGAATATTATCAACAATATATATAGATGTTAAAGATAATTTTGATATTGATGATATTAAAGATGCTCTTAAAAATACTTATAAAAATGAAGAATTTGTTGATTTTATTGATGGAGTTCCTTCAACTCATGAAGTAAGAGGAACTAATATGTGTAAAATAGGAGTTGTGTTTGATAAAATTGCAAATAAAGCAATAATAATTTCAGTTCTAGATAATTTAGTTAAAGGTGCAGCAGGACAGGCTATACAAAATTTAAATTTAATGATGGGTTTTAATGAATCTGAAGGTTTAGTTAATGTTCCTATGTTTCCATAATGTTTTATTAATTAATTTTTTCAATAGAATTAAGTAATCTAGCTATGTATAATTTTTATTTTAAAACTAACTTATTAATATTAGTAAGTGTTTTCTTATGCTCCTCTTGTAATAATAAAAGTATTTATCCATTTGAGCAAAATATTAAAGAATTAATTGAGTGGACCGTAAATGTAGATTCTGAAAATATTAGTATAAAAAAGTTTAAACCTGTTTCATCTAATACATTGGCAGAGATGGTAAATTTAGAAACAGAGGTTATTAGTAATTATGAGCATAATAAAGGTGCTGTAATTGGTGTATTATATTTTAATAATGATGAAACTATTTTAAGTAGTAATCAAAAAGATTTACTTTTTTTAATTTCTAAAGCTCAAAAATTTGAAGAATTTAATATTCTTATAGAATCAAATAAGATAAAACCTCTTATGCAAGAAGTTCTGGATCAAATTATTCAAAACCTAGAATTTCATGATGTTAAAAATGATGTTATAAGTTTAAATCATGTGAATGATAATAGTAAAAAATTAATTATTAAAATAATAAAGTTATTATAAATATAAAGGTTAAATATGGTATTTAAAAATAATTTTGATAGAATAGAACGTTTGCCACCATATGTTTTTGCTGAGGTAAATTCAATGAAAGCAAAAGAACGTTCTTTAGGAGAAGATATAATTGATTTTGGCATGGGTAATCCAGATACGCCAACTCCTCAACATATTGTGGACAAATTATGCGAAACAATACAAGATTCTAAGTCTCATAGATACTCTGTCTCAAGAGGAATAATAGGTCTAAGGAGAGCTCAATCAAATTATTATAAAAGAAGGTTTAATGTAGATGTGGACCCTGAGACAGAAATAGTGGTTACATTAGGTTCAAAAGAAGGTTTAGCTAATTTGGCATCTGCCATCACATCAAATGGAGACCATGTTGTTGTTCCTAACCCAAGTTATCCAATTCATCCATATGGATTTATAATAGCAGGAGCTACCGTTCAATCAATAGATAGTAAACCAGATGAATTATTTATTAAGAATTTATATAATATTTTATCTACACCAAATAATAAAGTTAAGGTATTGGTTTTAAATTATCCAAATAATCCTTCAACAGAAATGGCTTCCTTAGATTTTTATAGAGAAATAGTTGATATATGTAAAAAATTTGGTGTTTATATTCTTTCAGATATTGCTTATGCAGAAATATATTTTGAGGATAATGTTCCTCCTTCAATACTGGAAGTTCCAACAGCAAAGGATATAGCAGTAGAATTTTCTTCATTAAGTAAAACTTATTCTATGCCAGGTTGGAGAGTAGGCTTTGCTGTTGGTAATAAAAAATTAATTGAGGCATTAACTAAAATAAAATCCTATTTAGATTATGGTGCTTTTACACCTGTGCAGGTTGCTGCGATTGCAGCCTTAAATGGACCTCAAGATTGCGTTGAAGATATTAGGAGTATTTATTTAAAAAGAAGAAATATTTTAGTTGAAGGTTTTACTAGAATTGGTTGGAAAATGGATCATCCTAAGTCAACAATGTTTGTTTGGGCTCCTTTACCTAAGAAATTTTTAAATATGGGATCTTTAGAGTTTTCTAAATTATTATTAAAAAATGGTAAAGTAGCTGTAGCGCCTGGTATAGGCTTTGGTATAAATGGAGAGGGTTTTGTTAGAATAGGCTTGGTAGAAAATGAAAATAGAATTAGGCAAGCTATAAAAAATGTTAAGTTATTTTTTGATAAAACTGAGAGTAATTCATAATGTTAAATAATAATTTTTCAATAGGTATTGTAGGTCTAGGTACAGTTGGAACAGCAACAATTAAATTATTAGAAAAAGAAATTGAAAGTATTAATAATAAATCAGGAAAAAATATTATAATAAAAGCAATTTCATCTAAAAATCATTCAAAAAAAAGAGACATTGATCTCACTAAGTATGAGTGGGAAGATAATCCTGAAAAATTATCAATAAGAGACGATATAGATGCTGTAGTTGAGTTAATAGGAGGTAGTGATGGAATAGCTAAAAATTTAGCTTATTTTGCTATTAAAAATGGAAAACATTTTATTACTGCAAATAAGGCATTAATAGCTAAACATGGATATGATTTGCATAAGAGTATTTTAGGTACAAATATATCTATTTACTATGAAGCAGCTGTTGCTGGTGCAATACCAATTATTAATAGTATTAAAAATGGTTTAATTTCAAATAATATATTAGGAATTGAAGCTATTCTAAATGGTACTTGTAATTATATTATGTCTGATATGACTAATAATGAAACTTCTTTTCAAGAGTCTCTTAAAAAAGCACAAGAACTAGGCTTTGCAGAGGCTGATCCATCATTTGATATTGAAGGTATAGATTCAGCACATAAACTAGTTATTTTGGGAATGCTAGCATATGGGGCTAAACCAGATTTAGATAAAATTTATATAGAAGGTATTACCTCTATTACACCTGAGGATATCAAATATGCTACAAGGCTTGGTTTTGTAATAAAGCTTTTCTGTATAGCTAAACAAGAAAAAAATAAATTAGATTTTAGAGTACATCCCTCCTTAATTCCTTCAAATACATTACCAGCAAGTATAAATGGAGCTCTAAATGCTGTTTTCATTGATGGTAACTATAGTAATAAAATAACTTTTATTGGTGAAGGTGCAGGTGCAGACCCTACAGCTTCATCTGTAGTATCAGATATTATAAATGCTGCTAGAAATCATAAATTAAAAAATAATTTAAGTTTTTTAAATCAAAAATTAGAGTATAAAGATATTATAGATAGGATAGGTAGATATTATATTCGATTTGTTGTTCAAGATGTGGCAGGTGTTCTTGCAAATATAACTACAATACTAAATAAAAAAAATATCTCTTTAGATTCTGTAGTACAAGATAGAAATAAAGGTGAGGATTTTAATAATATTATAGTTTTAACGCATGAAACAAATGAATTAGATATAATAAATGCTATTATTGATATAGGTAATTTAGATACAGTTTTAATTAAGCCTCAGTTAATAAGAGTTGAAAATATATGAAATATAATTAGGAGTTATAGATGACCGACAGAAATGAAACAGGAATTTTAGATAGAAATTTAGCTTTGGAAGTTGTCAGAGTAACTGAGGCTGCGGCATTATCAGCTTCTAAATGGATGGGAAGAGGTGATGAAAAAGCTGCTGATCAAGCAGCAGTTGATTCCATGCGTATAGCCTTAAATGGAATGGACATAGAAGGCACTGTTGTTATAGGTGAAGGAGAGAGAGATGAAGCGCCTATGTTGTATATAGGAGAAAAAGTTGGAACGGGAAAAGGGCCAAAGATTGATATAGCTTTAGACCCCTTGGAAGGCACTACAATATGTGCGACAGGTGGCCCCAATGCTCTTGCTGTGATTGCTATGGCTGTAGATGGGGGATTTTTAAATGCTCCTGATGTTTATATGGATAAGATTGCTATAGGGCCAGGCTTAGAAAAAGATATAATCAACCTTGATAATACTCCTCTTAGTAATTTACAAAATTTAGCTAAGGCAAAAAAAGTAGATATTGCAGACTTAGTAGTATGTATATTAGATCGCCCACGCCATGAAGAGTTAATACATAAGACTCGAGAAGCTGGAGCAAGAATTATGCTTATCTCAGATGGAGATGTAGCTGGAATTATTGCAACTGCTAGCAAAGAGACAGGAGTAGATATGTATGTTGGAAGCGGAGGGGCGCCTGAAGGAGTACTAGCTGCATCTGCATTAAGGTGTATTGGTGGTCAGATGTGGGGAAGACTAACTTTTAGAAATGATGATGAAAGAGGTAGGGCTACTAGATTAGGGATTAGTGACTTCAATAAAATCTATACTATGAATGAGTTAGCGCATGGCGAAGTTATGTTTGCAGCAACTGGAGTAACAGATGGCTCAATGTTAAGGGGGGTAAGAAGATGGAGTTCTGGAGCAAGTACTCAGTCTATAATAATGAGATCTAAAACAGGAACTGTAAGAACTATATCTGCTGAACATAACTTTTCTAAAAAAAGCCTTGTTGAAGATTAATATTGAATAGTAATTATTACTTTTCTGTAAATAATAAAAAATGGTCGATTAAGGCCATAGAAGAAAGAAAAGTTAATAAGTTAATACAAGATTTTCAAATTAGTGATTTTTTGGCTCGATTAATTTGTAGTCGTAATATAAATTTAGATAAAGCAGAAAATTTTATTAATCCTAGTTTAAGAACACAGTTGCCATCACCTTTATTGCTTAAAGATATGGACTTAGCAATAGATAGAATATCCCAAGCATTTATAAATAATGAAAAAATAGCAATATTTGGGGATTATGATGTTGATGGAGCAACTTCATCAGCCGTTTTATATAAATCTTTTAAATTATTTGGTAATGAACCTAGCATATATATTCCTGATAGAATAAAGGAAGGATATGGCCCTAATATAGATGCATTAAAGATGTTAAAAGATAAAGGAGTAGACTTAGTAGTAACTGTTGATTGCGGAATGACAGCATTTAAAGAACTTGATTATGCTAAAGATATAAGTTTAGATATTATTGTTGTAGATCATCATGCACCCGATGCTAAATTACCCAGTGCTATAGCGGTAATAAACCCGAATAGAATTGATGATAGCACTGGACTAGGTATGTTGGCAGCCGTAGGGGTTTCTTTTATGTTAGTTGGAGCTTTAAAAACAAAATTAGTAGAAATTAATGTTATAAATGAAAATAATATACCAAGTTTATCATTTTTATTAGATTTAGTAGCCTTAGGTACAATATGTGATGTGGTTCCATTAATTGGAGCTAATAGAGCTTTGGTTAAACAAGGCCTTAGAGTAATGTCAAAAAGGCAAAATAAAGGTATAAATGCATTATTTGAAGTTTCAGAAATAGAAGATATGCCAAGTGTTTTTCATGCAGGCTTTCTTTTGGGTCCAAGAATTAATGCAGGAGGAAGAGTAGGGGAATCTAGTTTAGGAGCTAAATTATTAACAACAGATAGTAAAAGTGAGGCTAAAGAAATTTCATACCATTTAAATGGATTGAATGAAGAAAGAAAACAGTTAGAGGCTGAAGTTTTAGATCAAGCAAAAAACCTTGTATTAGGTCAAGAATCCTATGAAATTCTAGTTTTAAGTAGTAAGAATTGGCATCCAGGTGTAATTGGCATAGTAGCTAGCCGGATAGTTGAGTTATATAACAAGCCAACGATTATAATAACTGAGAATGGATTAAATTCTAAAGGGTCTGGAAGATCTATAGCCGGTAAAGATATAGGGAGGTTAATTACTAAAGCAAAACAGTCTAATGTGATTATTAATGGAGGTGGTCATCCCATGGCATGTGGGTTGACAATGGATGAAGCTAAAGTAAATGACCTAAGAAAATTTCTTAATAAAAATAATCAAAATCAACTTGAAGATAATAAAACTATTTATTATGTCGATTTAGCAGTTTCAATAAATGGAGCAATACCCCAACTAATTAAGGAATTAAAATTAGCAGAACCTTTTGGTTCAGGAAATCCTGAACCAAAATTTATAATCAAAAATGTTAATTTATTTAATTCTAAAATTGTAGGTGAGAATCATGTTAAATGTACCTTAACAGATTCAAGTAATTCTAGAATTGATGCTATAGCATTTAGGTGCGTAGGAACTGCATTAGGTAAAAGTCTTTTGAATAATTATAATGCACATGTTATTGGAAGGTTGAAGTTATCAGAATGGAATGGAAGAGAACGTTTACAAATGCATATTGACGATGTAATAGAATTATAATTAATAAATATAAACAGAATAGTCTATTTTAATTAGGTAAAAAAATGAATGCTTTAAATCAAATAAAAACCGTGATTTTTCCTGTTGCTGGAATAGGGTCGAGGTTTCTTCCAGTTACAAAGACAGTGCCAAAAGAGCTCTTACCTATATTAAATATTCCATTAATTGAGTATGCAGTGAACGAAGCAAGAGAAGCTGGTATTGAAAGGTTTATATTTGTAAGTTCTCCAGAAAAACAATCTATTACAGACTATTTTAAAAAAGATAAAAAATTAGAGAGTTATTTAAAAAATAAAAATTCTGATTTATTAATAGGCCTAGAAAAAAACCTAATTTCGGATGATAGTTTAATTGAAGTAGTTCAGGAAGAGCCCTTAGGTTTAGGTCATGCTATATGGTGTGCAAGAGATTATATAGATGGACCATTTGCTGTAATATTGCCAGATGATTTAATAATTTCAAAAGTAGCGTGTATTAAACAAATGATAAATGTTTATAAAGAGCATAAATCTAATATTGTAGCGATCCAAGAAATTGACTCAGTTAATGTTTCTAAATATGGAGTTATAGATTATGATAATAATAATAAAGATTTTTATTTTATAAAAAATATGGTTGAAAAACCTAATATTAATGATGCTCCTTCCAATTTAGCTATCATAGGAAGATATATACTTTTACCAAATGTTCTAAATTCTTTATCTGATAAAAAAATTGGTTTTGGAGGCGAAATTCAACTTACAGATGCTATAAAAACTACTATAAAAAATGAAGGGGTTATAGGGTATAAGTTTGAGGGAAATCGTTATGATTGTGGTAATGTTATTGGGGCTTTAGAGGCTCAAATTTCAGTTGCTATTAATAATAGTCAATATAAAGATAAAGTTATAGATATTATGAACAAGTATTTAAAATAAAGGTTAAATATTATGAATATAACAATTATTGGAACTGGTTATGTGGGTCTTGTGTCTGGAGCATGTTTTTCAGAATTTGGTTTCAATGTTACATGTATAGATAAAGATAAAAATAAAATAGATAGTTTACAAAATGGCATAATACCTATTTATGAGCCAAGTCTAGAAGATTTAGTAAAAAAAAATATGATTGCTAAACGTTTATTTTTTTCTATTGATTTAAGTAATGTATTTAAAGATAGTGATGCTATTTTTATTGCCGTGGGAACACCTACTAACCCTAATAGTAATAATGCAGATTTAAAGTATGTATATGATGTAATTAGAGAAATTGCCGATTTAATTGATATAAAAGATAACCCAAAATTAATTGTTACAAAATCAACAGTTCCAGTTGGTACTGGTAAAGATCTTGAATCTTATATTTTAAATTATAGAAAAGAACTTAAGGTTGTCAAAAACTTTGATATAGCTTCAAACCCAGAATTTCTTAGAGAAGGTTCTGCTATAGAAGATTTTATGAGGCCAGACAGGGTAATATGTGGAGTAGAAAGTGAATTTGCTAAGAATATATTAAAAACCTTATACAGACCTTTAAATTTAAGAGAAACACCAATTCTATTCTCTAAAAGAGAAACAGCTGAATTAATTAAATATGCATCTAACGGGTTTTTAGCAACTAAAATTACTTTTATAAATGAGATGGCAGATATTTGCGAAAAAGTTGGAGCTGATGTTCAAGATGTAGCAAAGGGAATAGGCTTAGACGGAAGAATAGGCTCAAAGTTTCTTCATCCAGGGCCTGGCTTTGGCGGGTCATGTTTTCCAAAGGATACAAGAGCACTTGCAGAAATTGGAAAAGAATTTGGAGCAAGAACTAGTTTAATTGAGACTGTAATTAAAGTTAATGAAGCCAGAAAAATTAATATGGTAAAAAAAATTAAGGAAGCAATTGATTGTATTGAAAATAAAACTATTTCAGTTTTAGGAATTACATTTAAACCTAATACAGATGACATGAGAGAATCTCCATCATTAGTTATAGTTCCTGAATTATTAAAAATTGCAAAAAATATTAATGTATATGACCCTATTGGAATGAATAATGCAAAAAATATGTCTGAATTTAAAGGAGTAAGATGGAAAGAAAATACTTTCTCCTGTATAGAAAATACTGATGCAATTGTAATTATAACGGAATGGAATGAATTTAGGGCTCTAGACTTAAATAAAGTTAAAGAATGTTTAAATGAACCAATTATTATAGACCTTAGAAATATATATAAGCATGATTCAATGAAGGAAGCTGGTATTAAATATATAAGCGTAGGTAGAGGAGATATTTAATAAATGCTTGAAGCACATGAGTTTAATAAAAGTATTTTGCGTGCATATGATATTAGAGGCGTAGTAGGGCAGACTCTATATAATATTGATGCAGAAAGATTGGGTAATATTTTTGCTTCTTCTTTTAAGGGAGTTACTAAAAAAATTATAGTTTGTAGGGATGGAAGATTGTCCTCTGCTGATTTAGTAAATAGCCTTAAAAAAGGTTTATTTGAATCTGGAGCAGATGTAATAGATATAGGTTTAGGACCTTCCCCAATGCTATATTATGCCGCTAATCATTTAAAGTCAGATGGAGCTATAATGGTTACAGGTTCACATAATCCTGCAGATCATAATGGTTTTAAAATTATGAAAGGAACAGTTCCATTTTTTGGTAAAGATATTTTGGATATTGGAGTCAGAGGGCTTAAGAGAGATTGGAATTACTCTCAAGGAAGTTTACAAGATAATTATATAGAAGATGATTATATACAAACACTACTAAAATCTACGAAAATTAATAATTTAAAGAAAAATTTAAAGGTGGTATGGGACCCAGGTAACGGGGCTGCTGGAGAAATAATTAAAAAACTAATTAATTTTCTTCCTGGTAAACATATTATAATAAATGAAAAAATTGATGGTTCTTTTCCTTCCCATCACCCTGATCCAACTGATCCAAAAAATTTAGAAGAAATTATCTCTATAGTTAAATCAAAAAATTTTGACGTAGGAGTAGCTTTTGACGGAGATGGGGACAGGTTAGGAGTAGTTTCTGAAAGTGGAACAATTATATGGGGAGATCAAATAGTAGCATTGCTATCGCAAGAGGTATTAAAGAATAAAC
>ENA-OREN01002643-OREN01002643.1-marine-metagenome-genome-assembly--contig:-NODE-2643-length-17776-cov-5.116221_pt1 | contig 17776 bp, 19 predicted proteins | sample MGYA00248624_ERZ508555 | MGnify/ENA primary metagenome ERZ508555 (study PRJEB26222, sample SAMN06267773) | marine metagenome | isolation source: Saanich Inlet, British Columbia, Canada | place...
GCGATCTCGGAGTCGATCATGTCGATCCGCTCTTGGCCCGATGACGTCCAGCGCTGCTCTTTCTTGATGATCGATTTCTCGAACTTGCCCATCGCGATCTGTGCGGCTGCGGCCATGGTTGCGATAGCGCCCAGCGCGATGGCGAAGGGGCCCAGGGTAGCGATCCCGGCCACGCCAAGCACGCGCACGGTGGTGATAGCGCCCTGCAGCGCGACGGTGAACTGGTAGACCTTCGCGGCCGAGAACGCAGCGATCGATACCGTGGCGATCTCGTCGAGGTACGGGACGACCTTGGACAGCATGGCCGCCATCGAGCCCGCGGCCTTGGTGGCGCTAACGAAGGCCTCGGCCATGGCGGGCCCGTCCTCGCGGATCCACTCGCTGATGTTGCCCAGGGCCTCGCTGGCGAAGGCGCCGATCGCTGCCTTGTTGGCCTCGACGGCTTCCGCGACGGTCCCGAGCAGTTGCGGGATCTCGGCCAGCAGATCCGACAGCGGCTCGGCGTAGGTGCCGTACAGCGTGATCATCAGGTCGGCGAAGGCACTCTGGACGATCTTGACCTGGCTCTGGGTGGTGGCGAGGATCTGGGCGTACACGTCGGCGGTCTCGCCTGCCGCCCCCTCGAGCGCGGTGGTGAAGGAGTCCAGATCGATGGTGCCCCGGCGGATCGCTGTGCCCATCCTGGCGATGTTAGCGCCCGTCCTGGTCCCGAAGATGCCGATCGCGTCGGTGGCCGACATGCTGTTGTCAGCCACGAGCTGCATAATCTCGGCGAAGCTGTGCGTCTCAGGGTTGATGTCGGCCTGGACGAGCCCGTATTTCTTCAGCGCGGCGGCGCTGGCGTTGGTGCCCTTCGCTGCCGAGATCATGGCCATGCGGAAGTTGGTTCCGGCCATGGAGCCTTCCAGGCCCAGATCGCGGAAGGCGGCTACGGCGGCGGTCGTCTCCTCGAGCGACATCCCGAACGACGAGCCCGCGGTACCGGCGATCTTCATCGCCTCGGATAGCGAGTCCATGTCCAGCAGCGAGGTACGGATCGCCTTGCTGTAGACGTCGCTGATCCGGGTGGTGTCGGCAGCCTCCAGCCCGAACTGCTTGATGGCCGACGCCAGTAGGCCGGCGGTCGACGCGATCTCTGCCCCTGTCGCCCCGGCCAGATAGAGGGCCGAGTCCAGTGCCGTGATGCTCTCCTGGGCGCTCATGCCCGCCTTGCCCAGCTCTTCCAGCCCCCCGGCGGCCTCGGTGGCGCTGAACAGGGTGGCCTTGCCCATGTCGCGGGCCTTGGCGGTCAGCTGGTCCAGCTCCTCTTCTGTGGCTCCGGTCATGGCGCCGACCTTGGCCATGGCGTGCTCGAAGTCGGAGCCCATCATCGCGGACGCCGCGCCGATGCCTGCAGCGGCGGCAACGAAAGCGAGAGCGGCAGCCTTGGCTGCCTTGTTGGCGGCGGCGCCGATCTTGCCGAATGCCTTGTCCCAGCTCTTGCGGGCCTCCTTCGCCGCCTTGCCCTGGTCCTTCGCCTGCTCCTTCGCGGCCTTCGTCATGTCCCTCTGAGCCCGCCGCATGGACGCCACCATGCGCTTGGCTTCGGCCTTCGTCGTCGTCGGCATCTCCTTGATGCTGGCGATCAGCTCGGAGAAGTCGGCTTTGAGGCTGGCGGTCGCTGTGGGCATCACTTCACCCGGTTCAGAGCGAGCTGGATCGCGTGGACGGCGTTGGACTCCTGACGGCGGAGCGGGGTGCGGACAATTGTGGCGAAGGCGCCTCGCGTAGTGAGCCTGCCGCTCGGGGCGCCGTGGCCGTGGATCTTGCGCATGTGCTTCCGGATCTTCTCGTTGTCGATCGCGTCGATCTCGGCCTTGGTGTATTTGGAGAATTTGACCTTGTAGGCGTAGGGCGTCGGGTTTTCGATGACGACATCGGCGTACTTGGTGCTCAGCCTGGTGGTGACACGGAACGCGCGCAGGCTGGTCCCGGTCCTCTCGGGCCAGGATTCTTTCGCCTTGGCCAGGGTGCGCTCAGCGGCCTGCTGGAACTCCTGCACCACGATCTTCTGAGCCGTGGTGAGCATCTCCTGCACCGCGTCCATCAGCTCGGGGCCGATCTCCATCTCGACAGGGCCGTCCCTGACCACGATGCGGTTGCTACTCATTTCCGTCTGCCTCCCTTCTTGGGCTCGCGGCGCACGATCAGATCGGCCCTGAGTAGGGCCTGATCCTCGGTGTCCAGCGTGTCCCACCAGGAGGGAGCCTGACCGTGCTCGCGGCAGATGGTCAGGACATCGCGCATCACTCCCCCGATGGGGCCTCGGAGAAATCCCGCGCTGCCTTGACCTCGGCGCTCTTGGGTAGGCAGTCCATGACCCACCACAGGGTCGCCCAGCCGGCGGCCATGATGGGGCGGGGCTGAAGCCCTGCCTCGATCAGGTCGTCGTAGATGTCGGCGCCGTACTCCTCGAGGGGCTGGCGCATCTTCCACGGGCCTGGGCGTTTCACACCGGGCCATGTGAGGTCAGGCGGCCAGCACGCGGCCAGGGCTGCACAGCGCACCGTGAGCACGGCTGGATCGGTCATCGCTTCCAGCACGTCCGGGGGCATCTCCTGCTCTTCCTCGGGCTCTTCCGGCGCGTCCTCGTCCGGCTTGTGCTCGGTCATCACGACCATCAGCCGCTGGATCGCGGGGTGGTTGGCGATGCTGTAGCCGACGATCGCGCGTGGCCTCTTGAGGGTGGCGGGGAACTTTCCGAGATCGATGATGGGGGCGTCCATGTCTGTCCTCCTGGGCGCTGTGGTGGTCTACGGGGTGGGCACGTACTCGATGCCGTCCAGGGTGATCTTGCCGAGGCAGTTCCAGGTGAAGGACTCCTCGGAGGGGTCGCCCTCGGTGAAGCCGGCCTCAGCTTCGCAGTCCTCGAAGACCCAGGTATGGGTTTCGGCGTCGTAGTGGCTGGTGAAGGTGAGATCGATCGTGTCGATGTCGCCGGTAGCCGCGGTGGTGGACACGAAGCCGGCGGTACGGCCAAGGGCGAGCTCCTTCATGCCGGCGGGGTCGTAGGCCTCGGTGTACTGCCTGCTGACGGTGACCTGGGCGTAGGCCCTGGTGGTCATGCGGGAGCTGGTGCGGCTGCCTCGGCTCTCGTAGTGGGAGACGTTGCGCCCGTCGGAGCGCAGGCCAGAAACGGAGAGGTTGCCTTGACTGTACAGCAGGGTGTTGCTGTGGCCGCCGGCATCGTCGCCGGTGAGCGCGCCGTCAGCGAAGTTTTTGACGATCAGGGAAGCTGCCATGATTTAGCCCTCCTGGGCTGGCTGGGGCTACTGGGCGACGATGAAACCGAGATCGTAGTCGGCGGTGGTGGCGCCGCCGGTCTCGGTGATGTCGAACTTGGAGTTGGTGGAGACGTCGAGGCCGCCGGCGCCGAGCCCGAGGGCTACCCACTGGCCCTCAGCGAGCTTGATGCCCTCCGAGGCTGCAGTGAAGCACCCGAGCTGGTTGGCAGCCGCGCCGGTGACCTTGAGCTCACCGTCGGTGCAGAGCACCACGATGCCCTTGAGTTCATCGGCGTCGATGGCCTGACCGATCAGGTCCTCGAGGGATCCCGCGGCGATCAGGTCGTAGTTGTCCGTGGCGCCGGCCCCGAGGCCCGAGCGGATGCGCTTGTAGCAGCGATCCACGTTGCCCGAGGCGATGCCTTGGGTGAAGCGGTCGGACTGCTCGACGTTGCCCCGCTGCTTCCCGGTGATCCCCGTGGCGGTGTCCGGGGTCATGCTGGAGAGCAGCTGAACGATGATGGCGGCTTCGGCTGTGCTGGCCATGGTCTACCTCTCGCTAAGCGATGGTGTGAGCGTCGGGGGTGACGTCGTGGGTGTGGTTGCCAGGGGCGTGGACGTGGCCGGCGTCGGCGATGATCGGCTGGACGCGGTAGTCCACGACGAAGACCCGGGCGCCGTTGGGGACGCTGGTGGGGACCACGGTGCCGGTGCCGGGATCGGCGGTGCTGGGAGCCTCGAGGACACCATCGACACCCACGGCGTCGATGTTGGTGCAGACCGTGGCCAGCCCGAAACCGTCGCCCGTCTGGAAGTCGGTGGTACCCAAGGGGTTGAAGTCGGAACGGAAGCGGGTGATGGTGGTGAAGGCCAGATCGCCCTGGTAGGTACCAGCACCGGCGCCGCCCGTGGTGATGATGTCCTGGATGGCGTCACCGTTGGGATCCGTGCCGTCGATGGTGTAGACCACCGTGGCGGCACCGCCGACGCCCAAGACGACCTGTGCGGTGCGTGGGGGCACCATGCGGGTGAAGGGCCCCACAGCGTCGTCGATGGCCGCACCTGCGCCGTACTGGGCGATGTAGTTGGTGCCGGCCGCAGGGAGCACACCCAGAGACTGCTGGCTGCGGATCTTGCTGCTGGTGACGTTCGCAGTCCCGCTGGCGGTGTCGTCAGCGCTGGGGGTGGTGCTCGTGCTCGCGGCGTGGGCCTGGATGACGCCGATGCCGACGGTGCCCGCACCGCTGCGGTACATCACGGAGTAGGCAGCGCCGCCTCCGAGGTCGAGCAGGGCGGGGGTATCGGCGCCGGTGAAGTGCAGGACGTTGCCTGCGGCGCTGACCAGGGCGGAAAGAGCCGCCAGCATGGCATCGTAGGCCTGGACCCCGGTGCCGATGTCGGAGGCCAGCAGGTAGTCGCTGTAGGCCAGGCCGGTCGCGGAGCCGGCGGCGGCCTCGAAGCGGCCATCGGTGCCGCAGCGGTCGGCGGCCACGGTGATCTTGGTGATGGCCATGCTGAGGTCGCCGGCGTTGGCCACCAGCTGGCCGCTGGAGAAGCCCTCGACGGTCGGGGTGAGCTGGCCGCGCAGGGTCAGCAGGTTGGCGGCGTGGGAGAGCACCTCGAAGAGGCCATCATTCTCGCCGTCGTTGTCGCTTCCGCTGATCATCACGATGTCGTGCAGCGCGAAGGTCGCGGCGCCGTCGGTGGTGATGGTCGCATCGGAGACGCCGAGCACGCCCGGGGTCACGACGCCGGCGCCGGTGGTGGCGTCGGCGGTGGCGGTGGGCAGGTAGTTGATGACCCGGCCGCCGGTCACGGCGACGGCAGTGGCGTAGCCCAGGTTCTGGCTGATCCAGTTGGCCTCGAGCTCGATGGTCTCGAGCTGCGCGAGGATGCTCGAGCCCTGGACCACCAGATCGCCAGTCAGGAGCAGGCTGGCGAACTCTGGGGAGGCCGTGATCTGGATGTCCTGGGCGGTGTCGAGGCTCGGGTTGCCGGCCTGACCGTCACCGTTGGCCACGGTCAGCGATGCGGAGCCGACGACGATGGTGCGGCGGGCGTAGGTGTCGGCCGCGGTCTTGGCCAGCAAGCCGGCGGTGGCGTCCAGGGCCTCGAGGGCTGCCAGGTCGTCCGCCAGTGCGAGGGTGGGGTCACCAGCTACGCCGTCGCCGTCTGCGACGGTGATGCCAGCAGCGGGGGCTGTCAGGGTGCGGCCGGCGAAGGTGTTGGCCGTGGGCATGGCCAGCAGGCCGGAGGCAGGCAGTTGGGCAGCCGCCAGGTCCGCGCCATCGCCCAGGGGGAACTGCCCGAGGGTGGAGAGGTCGAGGGCCTCGCCGACGCCTGTGGCGGAGCCGCGGATCGCGTTGCCGCGGGGGAGAGCCAGGGAGGCCAGCGCGATGGGGCCGATGTCGATGGCGAACCAGGTGGCGCCGTCCACGGTGCCGTAGATGTAGGCGTCGACCGTGGGGGCGTCCTCGCGGAAGTAGATGCCGCGGACGTTGGTGCCGATGTTGGCGGTGGGCACGCCTGGGCCGGAGGAGACGTAGACGCTCTGTCCTGCGGTGCGGGCATCCTGCTCATTCTCGAAGCTCGAGAAGAGGAAGCCGTAGCTCTTGATCATCCGCTTTCGGAAGTTGGCGAGGACTTGGGAGACCAGGGTCGCTGGGGTAGCCATTAGCGCACTCTCCGGGGGTCACATGGTGAGGTCGGTGTTGTGGCGGACGCTGAGGATGATTTCCCCAGCAAACCAGCCATCGATGGACGAAAAGGACAGCGATGTGAGCATCAAGTGGACGCCATCGGCGCGGCCGCCGGCGACGATGCCAGAGGCCAGGGATCGGGCCTTGGAGAGCCCGACATCATAGGTGCGGACTTCGCCTTTGGCCGACAGCTCCCAGGAGAAGCGGATGCCGACGGTGCCGGTGGTGGGTGTGAGCCCTGGCCGGCCGCGGCCCGGGTGGCGCTCGCCCTGGATGATGGCGGACAGGTAGCCAACGGCGAAGGCGTTGTGCGCGAGGCTGTCAGAGTCGGCCAACCCAAAGCGCTCGTAGGTGGTCCTGGACTCGCGGAAGTCGCGGTCGACCATGATGTCGCGGACATGCTGACAGACGCCCTCGAAGGTATCGATCATCAGTAGCCCCCCAGCCCGCCGAAGTTGTAGCGGGTGTAGGGGGTGAAGCCTGACATGACGGTGCCCTGAGCGGCAGCCACGCGGGCGTCGCTGTCCGGGACTCCGTCCTGGTCCGTGTCCACCACGAAGCGCAGGCGGCGCCAGCCGTGCTCGAATTCCTTCTTATGCCGGTCGAACCGGTCTCCCCACACGTCGTCTGCGCGCTTCGAGAAGTCGGCAGACTGCAGCGCCACGGCGAGATCCATGTGGACCTCGCGAAACGCCTCGGGGGTCCAGATGGTCTCAGCCCAGCGGTTCTGGGACTCGAGCCGGCCCTGGATCCGCTTCCAAGCCTCATCGATCTTGGGCCAGAAGGACGTTTCACCCTCGGGGAGGTGGTAGGCGAGATCCGAGTAGAGGCCCACCAGGTCGGCGTCGACCACCACCGGGTAGAGCTCGTGACGCACCAGCGCGACAGGGCGCTGGATCTTGCGGGTCGATCCGTCGTCGAAGACCAGATCCCACTCCTCGCGGTAGCCGCGGCCGTAGCCGAGGGTTGCGGGGATGGTGGAGCCGAGCACGGGGTAGGTGCTGGACGCCCCGGGGGTGATGGCGCCGGTAGCCAGAGTGTCCTCGTCCTCGCCAGCCTCGAAGAGCGAGTAGGTGCCGCTTGCCGGGGTGATGGCGGCGCCTCGGTAGTACAGCTCCAGGCTCACCGTCTGGTCCGCGGCCCGCACGAGGTATCGGGCGGTTGCGATGCGCGGGGTGATCTCGGATGCTGTGCTCACGGTCTACTCGTCTCGGGGTGGGGGCTTGGGGCGCTTCTGGGCGTTGGCGTCGCCTTCGAGGCGGCGGCGGGTCTCGGTGGCGCGCTTGCGTGCCGCACCCTCTGGCATCCCGCCGCGGACGCAGCGCTCGACCACGCGATCGATGATGGCGCGGCCCTCGCGGGTCTCGCCGCTCATGCCGACACCTCGAGATCCTTGGGGCCGTCGTAGAGAGCCGCCGCGTTGGCTGCGGCCTGGTCCAGGATCTCCAGGCGGTGCTCGAGTAGCTTCCCCTTGCGGGTCCAGCGACTCTTGTCGCTGGCCTTGTCCATGGGGTGGGAGCGAGCGCGGTCCAGCCGCTGCTCGAGGTTGTGCCTGATGTCCTCGATCTCGTAGTCGTAGGGGGGCGGCACCAGCTTTCGCCGGTACAGCTCGCAGCACCACTGATGGTGCTTGGCGCGGTCGAAGGTGACCTGGACTCGGCCCGATGGGTACTCTGTGACCCGCTCGGTGTGCCGGTAGTGGTAGGTCTTGGTGACGTCCTCGTCGTCGGTGACCTCGATGTACTCCATGTACTCGGTGACCGGGATCGGGATGCGCTGCTGCTCAACGAGCTTGCCGTCGCGGAGCTTGCAGTCGGGTGGGCCCTTCTTGCGTTGCTTGACGTTGTTGCAGCCGGGCTGATCCTTGATCTGCTCGAAGTCGGGGAGCAGCACGGGCCCGACGCCCTCGACCTCGGCGATCTCGTAGTTGCGGCTGAAGACCAGCCGGAAGGGCCACACGCGGCCGGGATCGTGCTTCGGCGCCTTGCCGCCTGCCGCCTGGGGGCGTGCGCGCTTGCGCTCGGGTTCGCGCCCTGCGGTCTGGATGTCGCCGCTCTCGTCGGGCGGCGGCGCGGCGGCCTTGTTCATCTTGCGTGCCATGCTCTGTCCTCCTGATGGAAATGGGTGGGTCTGGGAGGGGCCCGGAGGACAGCCGAGGCCATCCCCCGGACCCACCCGGAGACCGAGGCTACACGAGGCCCTTGAAGAGCCAGCCGTTCTCCTCGACGATGGCCGAGCCGTCGTAGGCGTTGCCGTACAGCTCGTTCGTCGCCTGGTTGGGGACTTCCTTCCAGCTGACCACCATGGGCACACCAGCGCTGCGGAGGATGGCGTTGGCCAGGACCGCAGCGGGGGAGCCGGTGGCGTAGCGGATGGAGCCAGGCAGCCAGGCGAACCCGGTGTAGGCCCCGGCCGCGGCGGCGATTCGCTGGGTGGTGAAGATGTAGATCGAGCTGAGCAGCTGGGCGGTGAAGCCGGCGGGGCGGAAGTCGAAGGCTCCCTGGATGTCGTCGCGGTAGCCCAGGGGGCCGACCTCGGAGCGCAGGCTGTCGCGGATGCGGTTCCACTGGCCCACGTTCCTCATCATCATCGCGATGGGCATGTCGGCGGTGGCGCCGGCCGCGGCGGCCAGGTCCATGATCGTGAAGAGGTCGTCCACGTCGTTGTAGGCGGTGCCGTCCACGCCGGTGGTGGCGAAGCCCTGACCGGTGGTGATCAGCTGGCCCATGCGACCGCGGCGGAAGGAGCCCACCAGGCTGGTGGCCAGGCGCATCGGGTCCACCAGGATTCGGCCGCCGTCCACGATCTGGGCGAACTGGCTGAAGGACAGCGCGAGGGCGCGGCGAGCGACCGCCACGTCGGCGTAGTCGTCGACCACGTTGCTGGGGCTGACGTCGGTCGTCTCGTTGACGGTGGCGTCCATGCTCAGGTGCCACCCGAGGTTCGCGAAGAGGAAGCGCAGGGTGTCGGACATGCTGCCGGCGACGTCGCCAGCGTAGGAGATCATGCCCGAGTCGTAGATGTCGAAGCGCTCGGTGAGCTGCTCGGCGGCCATCTGCTCGGCCAGGGTGATGTCGAGAAGCAGGCCGTCGGCGTCCATGCCGGACTGACGGATCGGGGCGGTGAGGGTGCCAGCCATAGCTGAGCTCCTGAAGCTGAGAGGGTGAGTCTCGCGTCAGGATCCCTGTGCGTTGTCGGGGGCCCGAAGGCCCGCCGGTTGGGAGCGCCAACCCCGGATCCGTTCTGCGGTGATGGAAAGATCGATCTAAAACTACTTGTCGCCGCCGCCGCTGTCAACCGGCTTGATCGGCTGCATCCCGTGGGCGGGGCGGTAGCGGGTGTTGTAGAACTCGGTGGCGGACATGCCGGACTGGCGCGCTGCCGCGAGGTCCTTGGCGGTCGCGCCGGCGCCACCAGCGCCCCCAGCGCCGGCGCCACCACGTCCTCGACCTGTGCTGATGTCGCGACCACCAGCGCCTCCACCAGCGCCTCCCGCGCCGGCTCCGCCGGCTGCTCCACCTGCTCCGCCACCACCGGAGCCACCGTCGCCAGCCCGCTCTGCAGCTGCCTCGAAGCGGTCACGGACGGTGGCCGGGGTCTTGGACGGGTCCGCGATGCCCTGGTCAACCCACTCGGCGTAGGTCGGGGGCTTGTCCTGGCCCGCGGTGCGGCTCTGGTAGATCGCGTGCATGTCGCCAGCGTCCGCAGGGTCGGTGATCCCCATCTGGCCCACGTTGACCTTGTAGAGCTCGTGAGCCCCGACGGCGGCCTCGAGCTGCTGCTGGAGCTCTGGCACCTTGCCTGCGGCCTTCTTGGACTCGGCCAGGGCTGTCTCGAGGGTCGTGATCTCGGCGCCCTTCGCGGTGGTGACGGCTCCCACCTCGGCGCGAAAGAGCCTCTGAACCTCGTTGATGATCGTGGTGTACTGTTCTTTCGTCATCACGTCGCCAACGCCGTCGATCTTGGTGAAGGTGGCCTGCGGTAGTCCTGTGAGCGGCATGTTCTGTCCTCCTGTCAGGTGATGGATGCGCGGAGCGAACGCTCTGCGTCTGCGGTTGCAAGGTACTTGACGATCTGCGCCTGGGTGAACTCGGGATGGAACTGGAGCACGGCATCTGCCCGGGTGATCAGGCCGAGGGACAGCATCTCGCGCACGTAGTCGGCGCGGGCCTTCAGCTCGCCAGCCGACAGGGGCACGCCCTGGTAGCCGATGCTGTAGCCGGTCTCCGGGATCTCCGATCCCGTGGCTCCGTTGACGATGGCGGCCGACAGCTCCACGCTCTCGAGGTCGCTGCGCCGCAGCTGTGGGATCAGCCGGGCGGCGCTGGCCCGCTTGCCCTCGTTGCTCACGCTCAGGGCGTAGCCGCTGCGGGGGTCGCCGGACTCGCGGATCAGGTCGGCTGCGCTGACCCCGGCGTAGAGCGCCACGCGCTGCTCGAAGCGCTGGATCGACTGGATCAGCATCAGAGGATCGGCGCTGGCGGCCATGCGCTCGACGGTGACCGTGCCCTCGTAGCCCGTCATGGGCTGGACCATGTTGAAGGCCCCGGGCTCGATGGCGACCCATGCGAGCGGCGTACCGTCGGCGTTCTCGACCTTGACGCCCACGGGCACACCGCCGACGAGGATCAGGGTCGCGACCGACCCGTCCCGGACGCAATGGATCCAGAACGTGTTGAGCACGCCCATGGTCAGACTGCCGGCGACAGCCTCGATCCCGTACCAGGCATCCCAATAGCTCGCCTTGGTGAGCGCGTGGTAGGTGCTGCAGGGGATGAACGGGCGGCCCTTGCGGGCTCCCTGGTGCCAGCGCCAGCGGTCGGGCCAGTTTTCGCCGGACAGCATGGCCGAGGTCGCCGCCTTGCCATCCACGGTGGCGTAGCGCTCGGTGAGGTCGTGCATGCGGTCGGCCGACAGGATCTTGTAGCTGGGGGCCATCGGGTCGGTGATGTCCCACTGCTCCCAGGTCCACTCCTGCGCGGCATCCTTGTCGGGACGGTCGCGGTTGTCGGCGATGGCCATCCTGACCGGGCGCCGCGGGGCGCTGGACAGCACGTCGACCTCCACCCGGTGGGGTGGCACGGGGTCAGCCGACAGCCCGCCGACGTCGCTGTGCTCGAGGCGCATGACCACCTCGCGGAGCCCTACGATCTGCTCGCCGGTGGACTGCATCAGCGGCCAGTAGCCGCAGTCGGTGAGGATGCCGCCCTGTGACCTGGTGATCAGCTGCTCCGACCCGGCCGGACCGTCCAGGTGCGGCTCGCTGTCGTAGGGCACCGGGCCGATCTCGCCGCTGATGGACCTGAAGACGTTGCTCGTCATGTCCATCGGGCCCCATGCCTGGCGGCGCAGGGCGGGCAGGTGCGTGGTGATCGCCTTCTCGAGGTCGTCCCAGTACAGCCCGCTGAGCATCCGGTCCCGAAGGGCGCTGTGCTCGGCTCGTGATCGGTCGGACTCGCGCAGCCACGACAGGCCTGAGACGGGATCGGTTGGGAGGGACATGCTCAGCTCCTGCGGATGTGGATCTGGTGCGTCTCGAAGTCGCCGCCGATCTGGGGTAGGATCAGTGGCTTGCAAGCATACCTTAGCGCGTCGATCGGGTCTTTGTACTTTTCGCCCCATGCCCACTTGCCCAAGGCCTCGATCGTGACCTCGCAGCGCTTGTCGATGTAGAAGCACCCGGCGCGGACCATGGCCTCATGGAGGAACCGCACGCCGGCATGGACGGACCCGCGCCCAGCCCCGCGCCCACGCTTCGCGCTGCGCACCGGAGGGCTCAGCCGGTTGCGTGGGATGCGGAGCAGCGCGGCCAGCTCGGTGGCCAGCTCGCGGTTGCTCTTCGTGGTGAGGTCCTTCAGCCCGGCGGCGCCGGTGTAGCGCTTGTCGCCGTGCGCGTGGTCCAGGTGGCGCCACTTCAGCCGGTTGCGCTTCAGCATCTCGAGGATCCTGATTGCGTCCTCGTCCATGAGGGTCGGCCCTTGCGCGATGTACTCGTCCAGGATCAGGATCCGAGGGTGCTCGCGGGAGTCGTCCACGGCCACCAGGGCCGCGCACAGCCGGAAAGCGTCGTCGCCGTAGTCGATGCCGAAGAGCAGCTGCACCTCGGTCGCCGGCATGTGGCGGCTGGCGGACAGGTGCTCGATGACATGGACGTGAGGGTCGAAGGCCTCGAAGGCGTTCCCCTCCATGCGGAATTCCCACTCCCCATCCAGCACCACGGGAGCCTCGTAGGGGGCGACGATCTTCCGCTGGGCGTCGATCCAGTCTTGGTCCATGCACTCGCCGGCATCGGTGTAGAGCGGCTCCGACAGGCCGTCGGGGATCAGGTACTCGGGCCTGAGCGGGTAGTGGTGGTCGGTAATCACGCCCGATTCACACATGTCCTTGAGGTACTCGACGGGGGCATTGACGGGGGTCAGGGTCAGGTAGATGTCCCCACCGGTGCGGGTGGTCCTGCGCTCGGCCTCGGTGAAGGCACGGCGGCGCATGGGGGGCTCGTCAAACCAGATGTCATCCACGGTTGCGCTGGCCAGCGACAGCCCGCGCTGGGTGGTCCACTTGAAGTGGTAGGTGCTCCAGCCGCCGTGGATCGAGCGGATCTTGACCATCGGCTCATGGCCGTAGAAGGCGCCTTTGAGCGGGTCGTAGGTGGTGTGCGGGTGGATGAAGCGGTGGGGGATCAGGTTCCACAACTTCTCTTGGATCTTCCTCGAGCTGGGGCCGGAGCCCGAGACAATCCAGCCGGTGCGCGCACGGGGCTGGAGTTGGCGGTAGGGGTGGATCCCGCGAGCCCGCCACCAGGTCTCGCGGATGCCGGCCCATGTCTTCCCCTGGGCCTGGTTGCCAGCCCGGAACAACTTCATCCTCGAAGGGCACTCGTTGAAGGCCTGCTGACCGGGGAGCCAGTCCACGAAGTCGATCGGGTTGGCCTCCACCCACTCCACCAGGGGCCCCACCAACCGGCCGGATCTACCCACCGCACACCTCGATCACGATGTCGCGGATCTGGCGGCGGGCTGCTACCGGCAGCGCGGTAAGGTCCCGCCGCAGGTCCTCGAGGCGAGCATCCCAGTCGCGGCTCTGCTCGTCCTCAGCGCGGGCCGCTTCCTCGGCGTCGAATATCTCTTGGAGCAGGCACTTCTCTTCCTTGACCAGCGACACGATCGCCAGGCCGTTCGTGGTTCGGCCTCTGGCTTGGCGGACCGTGGCCAGCAGCGCACGGCGCTCCACGAGCATATCGATCCGCTCGCCGGTGACCTCTCTCGGGAGCTCCTCGGGGGCGTTTCGCTCGACGCCCTCTCTGCGGAGCTGGGAGAGGTAGGCCTGCATGGTGCGGGGCACGATGTCGTAGTCGGCGGCCCAGGCCTTGACCACCTTCCGCTCAGGGTAGCCGTCCAGGCGAACCCGAGCGCGGATCTGCGCCATGCGCGCGGCCTTCTCTGGGGATGGTGGGCGTCCGGCCAGGGGGTCTCACAGATATAGGATTGCGTGCACGGATTGCATATTACGATATTGATCGCAAGCCGATCGCCTTGAGAGCGAGAAACCACGGTGGGCTTATTTTCTCGTCAGATATGGGGGGTGGGGCACACTCAAGGCCACCATTGAACCTACCTTATCGACAGGTGTCGTTGCTGATATCAGACAGGCCCTTTCGGATCGCTCCTTACCCACCCTACCACACGCTCCACCCATCCAGGAATAGTAGCGGGCAGCTCAGGCCAGCCTGCACCGGTCGCTTCGGCTATCGCTTGGCGGCCTTCTGGGTTCACGCTCACCACCAGCACCGGCATGGTCGGCAGCTCGCGATGGAGTGCCAGCGCCCAGCCCATGGAGTCGCAGCAGGTCAGGTCCCAGTCCAGCAGCACGGCGGCGATCGGCAGTTCGCGCAGGTAGAGCATCGCGCAGTCGCCCTCGGCTATGAGCAGCGTGTGGCCAGCATCGCGGAGGGCAGGGAGTAGCCGCTCGTAGCGCATGGGCTCGTCGTCGATGGCGAGAATGAGGGTCACTTAGTGTCGCCCATCGGCGCCCAAGGGGAGCCAGGTCCAGCGACGAGGACAGCTCCAGGTGGGGGCCATGGTGCTGGTCGTCCGTCGAATCGCGATGCGTAGGGCTGGCCGTTCAGGTACGCCATTCCGTGTTGAAGAGCGGTCACCATGCGCTCGTCAGAGCCAGACACCCACACCTGCCCACACCTCGGCTCAGGGGCCGGCAGTGGGTGCTCGGTATCGTAGGCTTCGAGGCTTTCGTGGTCTGGAAGCGCAGCCCCATCGTCACGAAGCCATGACCATGAGCCTGGGTCAGGGCCTTTCTCGTGCGCTGTCCTGATCCTGCGCTCCCAGCTGGTGACCATCTTCCGCCACCACGGCCGCTCAGGGTGCGCGTCGGGATGCTGTGGGTAGCCGTGCCATTCGTTGATCATCTCCAGTCCCTCTCATGGTCGTTCCAGTCCCTGTGCCGCTCGCCGGGTGGGCTGGTGTTCACAGGCGCCCTGTCTGGGCGCTCGTTCCACGGAGTGCCGACCCACCTCAGGGGCCCGCTCCACTGTGTGCTCACCGAGCGCAGGGCCCCGACGCGCCGCTTTCTGGCGTGGATGCCCATGCTCCCGAGCGGTCCATAGAGGTTCGCATCGTGGGCCTTGGGCGCCTCCCCGTTGATGTCGATCAGGCGCTGTTGCCAGTAGTCACCGCGGTTGATGGCGTAGACCTCCTCCGCGTCCTGGTGCAGCGTGCTCGACCATTGCGCGTCCCACATCTGCGGGATGATCTGGCCCTTGTTCGGGATCCCGGCCTTCTCTCCGCTGACCTGCGCTGCTACCACGATGGGGATCCGCAGTTCGGCCGAAAGGCTCTTGAGCACACCGGATGCGTGCGGGACCTGGCTCAACTTGTCGCTCTTGAGCCCCTGTGCCCTCGAGGCCGGGAAATCCTGCACATAGTCCACCAGGGCCACAGCGACGCCCCTGTGGTGCCCCTTGCGAATCTCCGCGGCTACCCGTTCCACCGTCAGCCCGGAACCGGAGACGTACAGCGGAAGCTGTGAGCGGTCGTGTGCGGCTGCTGCTATCCGGCTGTGCATCTCGTCGTAGGCCGTGTGCTCTCTGCCACTGAGCCCGGTGCTGTGCCGCCTGGTGGTGAGCTCGCCGTAGTAGCGCATGTCCACGCCCGCCATGCCGTACAGGATCGCCTCGTTGCGCCCCTCTGCGCTGGTCTCGGTGCCGTGGATGTGGACCATGCGCCCGGTGCTGGCGATGGACACCGCCAGGCTGTTGAGCAGGCTGGTTTTTCCCATGCCGCTGCGAGCCAGGAACAAGACCATCCCCTCGGAGGGCAGGCCAACGAACTCCTGATCCCACTCGGGCCACCCCGTCGGGATGTAGGACACCGTCTCGCCTCGATACTGCGCCTGGGCCCGCTCGAGGACCGTAGCGGCGCTCTGGTTCGGGTCCATGGTGACGGAGCAGAGGCCCGCGTCCATGGCGTCCAGGTCGGCCCTGGCTTGCTGGGCGACGTCATCCACGTCCAGGCCCTGCTTCTGCTGGTCGTGCATGGCTACGGCCACGGTCGCCAGCCTGCGGCGCCTGTACTTGTCCCCAACCAGGGCCTCGAACCACTCGGGGTTCTGCGTGCTTACGGCCAGGTCCATGTGCTGCATGGCGTAGGCCAGGCCCCCGACGTTGCGCTCAGCGTCCGGGTGGGCATCGAGCCAGTAGCAGACCTCCAGCGGTCCGGGGTTCTCGGCGCCCCTTCGCACGGCATCCCCGCGCAGGACATCGAACAACGCCCCGTGACGGTCGGCGCTGAAGTGGCTCGCATCGAGGGGCGAGAGCCGCGCCAGCTGGGGATCGAGCAGGTAGCAGCCGAGCAGGATGCGCTCGGGGTTGTGTTCGGTGGTCATAGCCTGCATACCCGGCACCCCGTAGGCTCTTCGGCCAGATCGAAAAGGGGGACCTGCGGCGTGTATCCACGTGGATATCGCCGTTCGAACTCGCGCCCCAACCCCTCGAGAGAGGCTGGCCAGGTGTCGCGTTGCGGGCTTCTGAACGTCACGCCAATCCCCCTCGACTCGCTGACCGCCTTCTCTTGCTGGGATGCTGCCTCGTAGATCTCGGGGCACAGCCGTCGCAGTTCGTACCACTCCGACAACCGCTGCCCGTAGCACCTCGCGCAGTCGGTTCGCTTCGGGATGGTGATTCCCTTCTGCTGGAGATAGGCGTGGACGTCTTTCACGGTCCATCCCCACTCCCGCATGGGGAACACACTCGGAAATTGTGTGGTGTAGATTCCATTTCTGGCCGGCTCGTCCCACCGCAGGCCCACATAGAGAACCGGGGCATCGAGGGAGCGTAGGTACTCGAGGCATGGCTCGATCTTGAGTAGCCGGGTGCACCATCGCGCCCTGTGGTTCGGGATCATGTCGAAGTGCTCGATCCACTCGTCCAGGCTGCGGTTTCGGACCTTGACGATCTGTTGTCCAAGGATGCACTCCAGCCGATCCCAATGGGCGACCACGTCCGGCAACTCATCGCCAGTCGGGGAGCAGAAGTACAGCCACTCCCGATCCGGGTGCAGTTCCGCGAGGCGTAGGGCGAGAGCCGTGGAGTCTTTCCCGCCGGACAAGGCTACGACGTGGGTGTGTTCTTGTTCAGTCCTCATAGGGCGGGACCTCCCAGGTGTACGTGCTGTCTTCGTGGGCCCACAGGTCCGTGATTTCCTTCGGGAGCCCCCAGGGATGGGTCATCGTCATGAGGTAGCGGTAGTCCTTGACGTCTTTGGGCATCTGCGGGGCGGGCTTGCCGTTGTGCTTGGGCTTCTCGGCGCTGGATCCGCCCCACGCCTGAGCCTTCTCGAGCCGCTCATGCCAACAGGCGCCACTGCTGGAGGGTGGTGCCGAGAGCCGGAAGAGGTTTCCGACGTCGCCGCTCCGGTCCTTGCCTCCGCTCCAATCCTCGGCGCGGATCTCGCTTGCCGCCTCCTTGTCCGCGCTGGACTTCGCCCACCCGATGATCAGCTTCTGGTCACGCTCGAACTCGTCCCATGGCGGGCTCCCAAGTTGTTCCCACAGCCAGAACACCTTGACCCCAGGCCCATACCTCTTGGCCGCCAGATGCCTCTCGCTGGGCTCCTTGCCCTTGAGGGCTGTCAGCAGTCGGATGCAGCCGTCGTAGGCTTCACGTCGGGAGAAGGCTCCGAGCGACCTCGACGACGGGATCCAGGGCGGTAGTCCGTTGGGCCCGTCTCGATCGGCGTCCACTCCGGCGGGTTCTTCGGTTCCTCGATCGCCCCCGTCGTCATCCACTGACCCAGCGCCTCGCTCCACGCCTGCTGAACCATCCGCGTCTTTGGCCCCCGTGGGGCCTGTGCCTTCGCTCGCTCCTGCTCCCGTTCGAACAGTCTCCGAAGCTCCGCCTGGTCGTGCTGGGGCATGTCCCTGCTCCTGATGGTCAGCGCCCTCGGGCGCGTTTTCATAAGTGGTCGCTTCTTGGTCGCTTCCCTGGTCGCTTCTAAGGGCAGTCTTTGCCCCGGTACGAGGGGCAGTCTTTGCCCTGGTCGAGGGGCAGTCTTTGCCCTGCAGGGCAGTCTTTGCCCCGGTAGGTAGCGGGGCAGTCTTTGCCCTACTACGGACCCCTCCCCTTCGATGCCCGGCGGCCACCACGGACCCCAGCGCTGCCCACTCGATGGAGTAGATTGGCGGCAGGGTTCCAGGTCTGAACTTGCGGCTCAGCACCCCGAGGTCGTCAAGGGCCTTGATGTGCCGCTTCGCCTGCTTCGGTGAGAGGCTGGCAAAGGCGCAGATGTCAGGGATCCCGGGAAA
>ENA-OREN01002644-OREN01002644.1-marine-metagenome-genome-assembly--contig:-NODE-2644-length-17775-cov-3.997740_pt1 | contig 17775 bp, 16 predicted proteins | sample MGYA00248624_ERZ508555 | MGnify/ENA primary metagenome ERZ508555 (study PRJEB26222, sample SAMN06267773) | marine metagenome | isolation source: Saanich Inlet, British Columbia, Canada | place...
TAATATTAATTCAAAAAAATTAAAACTTTCTGCATCTTCAACATAATTATTTAAACCTGCACCAATCGTATTAAAAACAAAAAAACCAGGAACAAAGCCTAAAAAACTCGAAAGAAAATAATTAATTTTTTTCATATTAAATAAGACGGGCAATAGATTTTGTAAAAAAAAGGGGGTACCCAATCCACCAGTAAATCTAAAAATAAAAAAATAATAAAACTCATTATTTTGGAACAATCGAATATATTTTTGAAATTTTCTTTCCAGAATATTCAGATGCGTACAATGAGCGTGAAAAAGTACGAGAGTGACGCTTAGTCGTATGCACATATATCCGAAAAACTAATTCGCCATAAAAACACTATTATGTTAGTTCGTCTTCAGCAAATGAAACCTGACACGAGAGCTGTTTCAGATCCAGCAGTCAAGCCCACGCCGGGTGACCTCCAAATTGTACAAAAACTCATCAAAAGCGAACTATACCAACGTTTTCGCGCGGCCTACGGAGATCTCACCGGCTTACCTTTGGCTTTGCGCTCCAAGGATTACTGGCAACCGCCTTTGCATGGCGAAAAGCAGGAACGATTGATTTGCTCCTACATGGCCCGGAACCCAAATGCTTGCTCCTGTTGCCTCGAAACACAATTGAAACTTATGGAGTTGGCCGAGGATCATGGTCAAGCGATAAAATGCCCGATGGGAATGATCGATATCGCTGTGCCTGTCCACGTGAGTGGTAGATGTATCGCTTTCCTGCACACCGGTCAAATGCTGCCCCAACAACCATCACGGACATTGTTTCGCAATGCCGCGAAGAAACTCGAGGAATGGAATCTGGACATCACACCTCTGGAGATGGAAGAAAGCTACCGGAGCGCAGAAGTCTACACGAGTCAGCGACAGAAAGCATTAATTGAACTGATCACCCAGTTTGCCGAAAGGCTTTCGGATCAAGCAAACGCCATAATGATCCGCAAAAAGTCAGCGGAACCCCTGTTAATCAAAAAGGCCAGAACATACATAAAGTCAAACATCACAGAACCAGTACGACTGGAGGATCTCGCCAAGCATCTTAATGTAAGTCCCTTCTACTTATGCAGGCAGTTTCAGAAACATGTCAAAGTTAGATTTACCGAATACATCACTCGATTGCGCGTGGAGCGGGCCAAGCAACTGCTGCTAAACCAGAACAATCGCATCAGTGAAGTAGCCTTTGAGGCTGGTTTTCAGTCCATCCCGCACTTCAACCGCTCCTTCAAACGCGTTACAGGTGCCACCCCCACACAGTGGCGGGTGCAGTAAATATTTTGCCCACTCCTGTTTCCTGCATAGGGCAAGGTCGTTGAAGGGGCATAATCTGTAAAGTTTACAGCAAGATTCTTGTCGGGTGATTTTTACTGTTGCCTTGGTGATGGTTTGTCAGTCAGTTGCAAGAAGAGGTAAGGCACTGCTCGGATTGTTTATCGTCTGCTCCAGTCTGGAATTTAGTGCGCAGAATCACAACTATGGCTGAGGGGCAGGCCTTTTCTATATGAGTGGCGATGGTGAAACCACCAATCTCCGCAACGGGAACGGCGATCGCGGATACTCCGTAGGCGCTGTCAACTTTCAGGTGGAATACCAACTGGGAGGCGTGCCTATTGTATTTGGGACGGACTTTTATTCCAATTTTAAAGATTACGATTCTGACTCCAACTACCCGTACACAGCTGTTCATCATAATGAGGATTACGGTTATGTTCTGTCTGTAGTGGTCGGTAAACTCTAGGCTCCCAGAGATTGACTGCTGGATTACTATTACGACAACATTGAAGCCTTGGCAGTGAATGCCTCTTTTGCACAAGACGACTGGTTCAGGTTCGGCGGCAAGGACGGTCAAACGGATTCAAGCGATTATAAAGGCCACGAAATCCGATCGCTGGTACAATTCTTGAAAACCTTAACCTAGTAAGTCGTCTACACATCGTGGGCACACTCACCAGTTACCAGCGCGGTAATCGATTTCGAATGGATTTGAACTGGGTCTTTTGAGGCTTCGAATAACTGGCACACTACGATGCAATTTTGGTGAACTTCTTCGCAATTACAGGTTAGGCTTTTGCATTTTAACTAGTACAATTGTGTCCATGAACTGCGAACTCGATAGTGATGTGGCTGTTATTGGCGGAGGACCAGCGGGTGCAGCCCTAGCCACCTTTCTTACTCGGTTGGGACACCAGTGTTGCCTGTTTGAACAGGCCCATTTTCCGCGTTATCACATTGGTGAGTCCCTAATTCCGAACACCTATACGTTCTTCCAAAAACTTGGGATACTGCCCCAACTCAAAAAATCCGATTTCCCAAGGAAACACAGTGTCAGATTCGTTTCACCCAAGGGAGCCGAGACTACCCCCTTTTATTTCTCAGAAAGAATCCAAGGGGAGTCCGCGGTGACTTGGCAGGTTGAACGTGGAGCATTTGATCAGATAATGCTCAATCATGCGCAATGCAACGGAGTAATCGTCAAAAGAGGCACACGTGTCGAGAGGGTTCTCTTCGATGGTGACAGGGCCAATGGTTTGATGGTAAAGCAGAATGGAGGTGGGTGTTTCAAGGTTCGGGCCAGCGTGGTCGTTGATGCCTCAGGACGCACCACATTGCTTGGCAATCAACTGGGTCTGAAGCGTCCGGTTCCGTGCCTAGAAAAATCCTCGGTTTGGGGCTCTATTACAAGCATGGGGCCAGGTTGCCGGGCATTGATGCTGGGGAAACCACCATTTTCCGAACACACAAGGGCGGATGGTTCTGGTATATTCCCCTTCCCGATGATATTGTCAGCGTTGGACTAGTCGATGAAACGAATGCGGTTTTCGGGGATCTCTGCGACCCCAAACAACGGCTTCTTAATGAGGTTCGGCAGTGCCGTCCACTGGCGGATCGATTGCGAGAGGCGGTCTTGACGGAACCCGTCCGGGGCTTGAAGAACCTGGCATACTACAACACTCATACCTGTGGCCCCGGATGGATCATGGTTGGGGATGCACGGGCATTCCTGGATCCTATATATTCTTCCGGGCTTTTTCTTGCACTGGGTTCCGCTGAAGCGGCCGCCCAATGCATCCACGAGGCGCTGGAGGAAGACGATGTGTCCGCTGTAAGGCTGGGCAAATTTGAGTCTGCCTTAGGCGATGGCGTTGACACCATTCACCATCTAATCAAGGCGTTTTATGACCCAACATTCAGTTTTGGAAAATTTGCCAGACGTTTTCCGGAGCAAAAAACCGCATTAGTTGACTGCCTAATCGGTGATGTGATAAAGGACATGTCCGGCTTTAGGCAAGCTCTTGGAAAGATGATCCCTTCTCCCCCTTCCCTGCAACGGCTTTAGCGCCTATTCGATTCATAACAGTTGTTGTTCAACAGTGTCGTATTTTTCACACCTCTACTCTTCTTCTCGCTCACCTCTCTGACATACCTCCCCGTACCTCTTAGCTAATATGCGCAACGATTGATTAGGAAACAACAATAAAGGCGAAGCGGCTAAAGTTTATTACTGTTTCGCTCCCTTGTTCGGTATTCCGTTGGTTAATCATATAAATTGACAGCCAATCGATCCTAAGAGTCCGAGCAGAAATCAGAAACAAAGTCACAATGAAAAATAACGCCAAGTATATTGTAGCCAGCATCATATTGATGGCTGTTTTCACATGTGGGTCCATGATAGCCCAAGTCAAGCAGGGTAAAACTCGCCCCCTGAAGACAGCTCAACTGATGAAAGGTGTAATGAAACCCAACTGCACCCAATTGAAGAAGGGGTTGGATGCCGGGCCCGACAGTGACAAGGCATGGGCCGAGTTGGCAATGAATGCCGCGTTGATCAATGAGGTCAGTTATACATTGATGGCTGATGGACGCTGCCCGGATGGCACCTGGGCCAAGGCTGCCAATGGCACATTGCGCGAGTGCAGTTCCGCCATCCTAAAAGCTGTAAACTCAAAAAACGTCCAAGAAGCAAAAAAAGCCTTTTCAGCCATGACAAAGGCTTGCTCTGCCTGCCACGACGTTCACAAGAAGAAAAAATAAACAGGAAGTCGTTCACAAAACTCAACTCACCAATCAAATACGAAGAATGACCCAAATAGTGTCGTGATGAAGGTGTGTCGATGATAGCTAAACAAAAGTCCATACTGTCGATCGAATTTGGGCACGGTCGGTATCATATACTGCAGATGCTGGCTATGTTGTTTTTTTGCACTAGGCCGCTGCATCTGCTTGCTGCAACAGTTGATCCGGCAAATTTAGCTATTGATCAGACAGATTTTAGGTTCATTAGCTTTGTTGGACCCTTCCACGCTGTTCTTCTGCACTTTCCCTTTGGTTTTATCGCCATAGCTTGCTTGTTGGAACTAGTTTACTGGCGCAATCCCCAACCAGCCTTACGCAATGTTATGTTCTGGTTAATGCCGTTGAGCGTAGTTTGCCTGCTTGTAGTAGCCGTTCTGGGATTGTTTTTGGCTAGCGGAAGTACTTACGACCCCACATTGACCATCGTCCATCGGAATTATGGATTTTCGGTTACCGCAATTGCTATGGCAGCCACCGGTGCACTAACCATGGAAAGACGAGCGAAAGAGCCTCGATGGACTGTTATATTTCGCATGTTGTTGGCCCTAAATTTGGCGATACTGTTTGGGGCGGGACATTCGGGCGGCAATCTGACACATGGTACAACTTTCCTAACCAAAAATGCACCCGGTTTTTTGAGGGAATTTCTTGATAATCCAGATTCGGAAAACACCTCCGTCTCTAGCAACTTGGCTGATAGGGCCAAGATGAATGGTGTGTTTGTGACAAAAGTGGAGCCGGTTCTGCGCAAGCATTGTCTGAAGTGCCACGGACCAGAAAAACAAAAGGGGGACTATCGAGTTGATGACATGAAGATTCTTTTTGCCGGAGGGGAAAGTGAAGAGACGGCGATTGTGCCTGGAGACCCTGGTGGCAGCAAGCTTATCAAAGGGATACTATTACCGGAAGACGATGATGATGTCATGCCCCCCGAAGGCAAAGGGCACCTGAGTGACGATGAGGCTCTAACCCTAATTAAGTGGATCCAGACGGGTGCTTCTATCGTCAAGATCAAAGGATGAAACGGTTGTGCCGAAACAATTACTCCTGGATTTCAACTCATGTATTTGTGGCGATGGCGATTTGCTCGTGCTCGTATGAGCGGGAACTGCCATTGCTGGAGGTTGAATTTGGTCAAGATCCCGAAGTTACTGCCGAGTCGCTTCAAGATTTTCTACCTCCACTTCCAAGAGTCATCGAGTCACCTGACAATCCGCGTACGGCAGCTAAGATCGACCTGGGCCGTATCTTGTTCTTTGAGCGGCGCCTGAGCGAAGACAGTACAACCTCCTGTCAAACCTGCCACGACCTTCAGAATTATGGCCGCGATTTGGATGTCTTTACAACTTCGCCCGGATTGGATCGTAGTCGGCGTGGCCTGCGAAATACCCCGACCGTCTACAATGTTGCGGGACACTTTTCAATGTTCTGGGATGGCCGAATAAAAAAAATAGAGCATCAAGCCGCAGCCCCCCTGCTCAACCCCATGGAAATGGGTTTTAAAACGAGGCAAGAGGTAGTGCAGGCACTGGCAACCACTCCGGATTATATAGAATTGTTTACTGGTGCCTTCCCAGAAGACGATGAGCCGCTCTCGTTTGAGAATATTTGCACAGCACTGGCCACATTTGAACGGGGGCTGACTACCCCCTCTCGCTGGGATATGTTTCTGAAGGGAGACCGCAACGCTTTAACTAAGGACGAAATCAGGGGATTCTTTGTTTTTAAAGAGGCCGGTTGTGCTCGGTGCCATAAAGGAACCTACATGGGCGGGCAGACTTTTGTCAGACTTGGTCGTGTCATCCCCTGGCCTGAGGAAGTTGATCCAGGTCGATTTTCTGTTACCCGTAACAAGGCTGACTACGGGAAGTTCAAGGTTCCGAGTCTTCGCAATGTAACACAAACCAAACCCTACCTTCATGATGGACGGGAGCCATCCTTGAAAAAAGTAGTGGAGATGATGGCTCGACACGAAAAAGGGCGAACTTTGTCGAAACTACAAATGAATTATCTACTCCAATTTCTGGAAACTCTCACAGGCTCTCTTCCATTAGAATATATACGGGAACCGGATCTGCCCGGAAACCATTAAAGATAGTGCTTAGTTTTTTATAAGAGAGAGTTTCATGCTGAAATTTTTTCTCTCACCAAACGCATATTCTCCTTTCTTCTACATGAATATAATTAGTTTATATATATCGAATGGTCACAACTACGTGGGGCATCACGGGCGGGATGCAGGCACTAATCAAATTCAGGAGGTACAGCGGGCAAGATGCGTAGCGGGTCGGGGGATAGTGGGCGATCGCTATTTCAACCGTGAAAAGGATCATAAATGCCAGATCACTTTCTTTGACTACTCAGTTTATCAGAATTTGTGTGAAAAATTGCAGAAACACGGCAAATCAACTGCAGTATTCCGGCGTAACGTCATTACGGATGGAGTGGATTTGAACAGTCTGATCGGCCGGGAATTTGAAGTGCAGGGCGTACGCTTCTTTGGTGAGGAGGAATCCAAGCCTTGCTACTGGATGGATCAGGCATTCTGCCCCGGAACGGAAAATGAACTCAAGGGTCGGGGAGGCTTGCGGGCCAGAATCCTGACAAACGGAACACTGCGCTGCCTTACCCCTGACGGAAAAGCCGACTGACTTTCCGCAACATTCCCTACATTCCGCTTGTCCGCATGTCCATCGGCTGGGCAATCAGCCAGACGCTGAACACTGAGTAGAGCACCATGGCGAACATCAACGGATACAACACCCGCTTGGCCAAGCCTGATGTATCATACAACCGCTTGGCCAGGTTGTCGGCAGCCACGACGCCAAACACGTGGCCAACCACGACACAGATAATCTGGAGCCACCAGATGGCTTTCATCGACAGCATTGCCCCATAGGTCTTTTTTGCTGTCCCAAAAAGATCCCATCCCCAACCAAGCGGATCGCTGAGCAACGGAAGCAGGTTTCCCGCCTCCATGAAGAAATGCATGCAGTTATGGGCCAAATGGTAAAACAACGCCACAGGGATCAATGAATAAGCGAACGCCTTGAAAATGACCCCGGTTGAAACGCCGGCCGTAGGTGTCAACGCTGATGCCACCCTTGCCGTCACCCAGAAAAGGCCGATCGGCAGCAATACCATCAGGAGCATCAACAGGGTGAACATGACCTTTGGGCCAAGCCCTGTCTCGACTCTCAACAGGTTGTTCGCGCTCACCCATACAGGAGTCATAGTGAGGCCGTGGAAACTCGTCAGCGCCAGCAGCACTATGGCGAGAATGGATTCATCCCATTGAAAACGATTCTTGCGCACGAGATCTGTAGCGGGTGGTCGCAGGTTCAACGCAAGGTTGTCGTGCGGACAGGCCCGAACGCACTCGGAACAAAGCGTGCAATACGTGTTCTCGGTGAGGTGGCCGGGGAATAAACCGGTCGGGCAACCGGTTTGCTTGGCGCTGCCGTGGTAGCATTCCTTGCCATCGCAGGTACGGCAGATTTCGGCATCGGCAGGTCGCAGTTCCACCGGACTGAATAATGCATACAGTCCGCTGATCCGCCCCACGGGACAACTGTATCGACAGAAAGCTCGCTTCTCATAAACCACAGCCAGCATCACTGCCATGGCCGACATGAACAGGCCAAGCACTGCGGTCATTGCCGGGGAATGGGTGATATCCATGCCCAGTTCCAGCCATGTGAGAAGGACAAAAAAACCGATTGCCGGCCAGATGTTATGTGCCCAGCGCGGGAAAGGCCGATCGTGAGTGATCCGTTTGAGGCGAGATTTTAGGGATAGTGCGGTGACCATCGACGACAGCGCCTCCCACGGACAGATGGCGCAGAAAAGCTTGCCAAAACCGGCCACAAAAAAGATCAGCAAAATCCACCACCACGTCCAGGTCAGCACAGGAGCGATGTTGCCCTTGGGTGAACCAAACAACCCGGCAACGATCACCAGGGACAACAAAAGCAATGGCACAGACTGGATCAGCAGCGGGAACGCAGGCCATTTCACCAGTCGTTTCAGCCAAGCAGCGCTCAGCAGATTCAACGTCCAGTAAGGCATGCGCCCGATATCCGGCGCTTTTCTGAACATCATGTAACCGTGCGTCAGCAGGATAATCAGCACCACCCCACCGGCCGCCATCCAGAACGGGATGCCATCCATCGTCATGGTGCCATCGGCAGCCATCGAGCAGTGCGCCATGTCGTGATTCATTGGGTGTATGCCGTGGAGGACAGATTGCGATTGTGCGCCTCACATCGATCCTGGACCAAGCGGGCCTTGCGCGCTCCAACGGCGGTAACAGCTATCAGCACCAGCAGACCAAGCGCGATCCAGCGCCCCCAGTGTGTCGTCTGCGAAGACAACCGAAACGGGATGACACACTGGCGCCCTCCATCATCATGCAACGTCAGTCGCACCGCGTAGTCACCGGTGTCCGACAGGTTGCGCTGTGCCGAATACATGTTCTCCAACTGCGCCTTCTCGTAACGTTTACTAAGTAACACACGGTCTCCATCAAGAATTTCGAACGTCAACTCACCGTGATACACCCGCGAGTTGAGCAGGTTGAAGACCAAAAGAAAGAGCCTCACGTTCTCCGGATCCTCAATGTTCTGGCTGTGGATACCTTGAAAATCGTACACCACCAACGACATCTCGTACTCCCCCGCTTGCCCAAGGAACTCCTCCTCCGGCACCTGCGGGTAGTTCTCAAAATAATTGTAATGCGGCAATCCCTTGAAATGGTGTGCAAACAAGGGCCCCGCTGAAACCAGCCAGAACAACAAGGCCGCCTTGGCCAAACGGGGACTCAAGCGGCGGCGCCTTCTCACGGAAAGACAATGAGTGGGGCATACCATCATACACTCGCCGCAAAGCGAACAATCGACTGTCTGGTCTAGTCGTGGACTGATGCCTTGCGGACAAATCTCCGCGCAACTGTTGCAACCATTGATGCAGCGACTGGCATCCCGTTGCAGCGTGAACACCGGTCGTTGGCCAAGCCAACCGAGCAACCGGCCAGTGGGGCAGACATACCTGCAGGTAAATTGGCTACCCAGGAAAAAGTCCAACACCACACACACACACAAACTACCCGAGGCGACAGACAACGTTCCCATTGCCAAGCCGTGAAAAATCGTTTGCCCAAGCGCAAAGTATGGCAATAGAAGCACCCACACTCCGTGTCCTGCAATCACTGCTACGCCCAAACCACCAAGCAGAATCCCCCAGGCCAACCCTCGACCGGGATGCCACTCGGGGAAGTAGAACCAGCGACCAAGCAACCGCCGCACACGAGCCACCGCAAAAAACAAGAGCGAGGCCGGGCAAATGTACGAACAGAACACGCGTCCGAATACGAACACCAACAATAGTGGCACGATCAGGCCAAGAGCGAAGCCAAGCGCCCACTGTCCTTCCACAGCCAACACCGACAGAGCCGCCACGGGGTCTGTGAATGGCATGCCCAATATCCGGATGGACCACGTCATCCCACCATTGGATTGCGCCACCTCCATCGGGTCGCCCAGTTGGCCAAGCACCGCGTCCGCCACCTCATAAGCCTTCCTGGCCGTGGCACCCAGGCTCAACTCAACCAAGCGCGGGTTGTTGTACGCCTGCTTGAGATTGACGTAACTGGTCATCAACGCCAAAGCACAAAGCAGAGCCACCACACCTAGACGCGAGATGATCGATCCCACCAGCATAAGGCGTCCAGCACGCATCAACCATGCACCTCCTCTTGGGCAAGTTGGCTGGCAGGGATGATGCGGATAGCCTGCGGCATGTGGACACAGGCCTGCTCGCAAAGCCCGCAACCCACACAATGCTCGGGGTTAACAATTGGCGTCTCATACAAACCAAGTTTCATCGCCTTTCCCGGCAAAGGACAGGCGCGGTAGCACACGCCGCAGGTGCGACCAGCGTACGAGTAGCAGACATCCTCCAGCACCACGGCGGTGCCCATGCTGACAGTTTGGCGTCCAGCCTCGGTGGGCTCGAGTGGCTGCAATGCGCCCGTGGGGCAGACCTGTGTGCAGGCCATGCAAAGGATACAGGCCTGGGCTCTTGCAGTGATAACTGGCGCAGCCAAACCTGCCAGCCCTGTCTCCAATCCTGCCAGAGTGATACACTGGTTCGGACAAACATTCGCGCATTGACCACAACGGATGCAGGCAGAGAGAAAAGCCTCCTCCTGTTGAGCCCCCGGTGGACGAAGGTAACGCCTCAATCGGCGCGTGCCGGGCAGTTTGCCCAGGAACAGAACAGCGAACGGCAGCACTGCGCCGGTGAACAGGGCTCTAAAAAACCCAACTCGATTGGTTTTGCTTGATGCCTCTTTATTTTGGTTCAAAGCAATTCAATCCGCGCAGCGCACTTCTTAAAATCGACTTGACCGGAGACGGGATCAAACGCCCGGTGGGTGGTGCCGTTTGCGAGCCATTTGTTCTTCTTTGGATCCGCTGAGTCAGCGACCGACAAGTTCCAAGGGCTGAAAAGAAAGCCCTTAGGCACGGTGTTGCGGGCCGGTTTTACCACTGAATCTAGACCGACCGAGACGCGCGCCTCAATCTCACCACGTCGCGTGACAACACGCACCCACTGACCATCCTTAACCCCCAACTCGCTGGCATCATCAGGATGCATCTCAACGTACATCTCGGGCACAAGCTGCCGGGTGGTGCCGGCACGAATGGTTTTTGCCGTATGAAAATGTTCATACACCACACCTGTCGCAAACCAGAATGGATACTTGTCCTTTGGGCACTTTCCAGCTTTTTTGCCAAGATGCTCGGCATGCGGCAACTCTGGGGTGAGCCCCATGTCCCGTGCCTTAACCAACAAATCGTAGTGATCAATTATATAGAAATTTGGCTCAGTGCCGACTTTTGACAACTCATCCGTGACTTCCCGGTATTCCGAGTAATCCTGATGGCACATATGCATGTGCAGTTTACCATCCGTATGGCGGAACTCAGCGTATGGTTTGTCAGGCCAATAATCTTCCTGCCCCATGTATCTGCGCTTGGTGCCGCCCGCCTTGGCAATGGCTGCGGTCGGAGCAGGCCACTGGATACCTCGTAAATCGCGAATCTGCTGATAGGGCGACTTGCCGGTCTCCTCCTCCACAGCGAGAATTCCGGTGAGATCAGAGTCCGTCCCCTTTGACGCACGACAGAAATCACGGAACACCTCCTCCGGATCATAAAAGCCATTCGCCTTACGCTTGTACGGAAAAATTTTGTCTACATCCAAACCCAGCAATTTACCGATGAGTTTGCCTTTGTCGATAACCATGTCCATGTCCGGCCGTGTCCCCTTAATGGGATTTGCCGTACCGTCAGCAACATATAGCCGCCGCTCAGACTGCACATAGAGCCCACCGACCCACTCGCCCCATGTTGCTGCAGGAAGTATCACGTCAGCATAAAGATTGTTGGGCGCATCCTTGTATATTTCCTGAACCACAGTGAACGTCTTCGTCAGCGCCGGACGGGAAAGATGATAGGAGTCCGGCAGATCGATGTGTGTCGCATAGATCAAGAACATCGCTTGCACTTCGCCCTTCAGGGCACGCTCCATCATCCCGATAGCCATGCCGGTGTTTTGCATTTTTGCAGTCTTGTCGAGGCGTTCCTGCGGAATAGCCCACTGCTTGGCGCACCAGGCCCGGTGCTTGTCATCTTTAATACCAATATTGAACGGCAACCGGCCGGTCAGTCCGCCAGTAAGGCGTTCACCCATGGCGTTGGGTTGGCCGGTCTGCGAATGCGGGCCGCAACCGGGACGTCCAATGTTGCCAGTCAGGGCCATTAGGTTCACCAAACTCATCGTGTTGTGTTGCCCATGCAAATGCTGGTTATAGCCGATACCCCAGATGCATAGTACTCCACCTGTATTCCGCTTCCGCCCTTTGATGCTCGCCTCGGCCCACAACTTGGCAATTTCATAGATTTTCTCCGGAGCGATCTTGGTGCGGTCAACTACGTCCTCAGGGCGATACCCCTTATTGACCTCCTCAACATAAGTTTCCCACCCGTCCACATGACTTTTCAGAAAGTCCCATGCGACAGCCTCTGGATGACGCTCAATGATAGCATAGGCGATGGCATTATGAATGGAGATATCCCCGTTAATGGTTGGAAGATGGTAGCTCTTCTTCGGGTTAATTTCCTCCAGACCCATCACCGTGCCGGTGCGCCTTGGATCCACAACCAATGTTGGGATGTCCATCTTCGCCTTATAATCGGCCACCCTCCAGAACAAGATGGGATGCGAACCGCGCGCGTTATGTCCCCAGAAGCAGATCATGTCCGCCCGCTCAATATCGTCGTAACAAGTAGGCGGCGTGTCGGATCCTAGGGACTTGATATAACCGGTCACCGCCGAGGTCATGCACATGCGCGCGTTCGCCTCGATTGTGTTTGAACCGATGATGCCTTTCATGAAAATATTCTCCAGATACTGACCTTCCAATGTGAGTTGACCGGAACCGTACAAGCCAACGGCATTGCCTCCCGAAGTTTTCACTATCTCTGCAGTTTTCTCGGCGATCAGTTCCTCTGCCTCATCCCATGTGGCCTCGCGAAACAAGGATGGATCGTAACTGCCCTTGGTTTTGGACACCTTCCCACGCAAAGGATCAGACATGTCCTTGCGAATGAGAGGCTTGGTCAGGCGGTTGACATATATAGCCTCCGCCGACGTCAGGCCCTTGATACACTGCAGACCGCGATTGGTCGGATGATCCTTGTCAGGTACGATGTTCGTGATGCGCCCATTCTTCGTCTTGATGATTGTGCCGCAGCCCACGCCGCAGTAGGGGCAAGCTGCCAAGATATCCGTGCCGGCAGTGTCTTCCTTCAACACGTACTTCTCCCCGCCCGGCACATTCCATGCGTTGGCGGACACTTTTCCAAGAGCCGCCGTGGCAGCTACATGCTTGATGAATTTTCGTCTTTTCATTTCTTTTGATCCCTATCGTCTCTGTTTATTGTCCACTTCCGTTTCCTTTGCCCATTACCCTCAATTGGGCGATTATATCATGTGCATCCTCTACCGTAAGATTCGCAATCCCCTTGGCTCCAAGGAAAGGCTTCATCGGAGTGCCAATCCGGCCTTGGCGGAGAGTCTGTAAGATATAATCATCTGAAACCGACTCTAAAAAACCCGACAAACCTATCCCTGGTCCGGGCACCCCAGCTAGATAACCCTCTCCTCGACTCCCGTGACAGGCGGCACAATAGTTGGCGTACTTGACAGCTCCCTCCTCTGCGTTGCCGTTGAATGACAAGGTGGGATCCACCACGATCTCCACCGGGTTGGCAACCGGAAGAGCTCGAAGATAGGCGATAATGTCGCTGACCTTCTGAAAAGCCAGATCCGGCCGAGGAACCATCGCAGTTCCCAGGCGGCCATTCCGTATTGTCTTCCGGATGAAATCGTCCGAGGCTATGGCCAAAAAATCCCTGTTACGAATACTGGGGGCAAAACCAACCTTGCCCAAACCATCCGGTTGATGGCAGGCGATGCAGTTGACATCAAAATGTAGCTTACCTCGCTTCGGGTCTCCTTTCACGGCCACCTCCCTGTCCCTGGTAGGCACATTCTTTCTTCCCTGTTCACGCAAATAGGCGATCAGGTCGTGCCCGTCGCCTTCGGTTAAGTTGGCCAATCCGCGCGACCCGATGAACGATCGCATGGGTGTGCCAATCCTACCCAACTTTAGCGTCTGGAGAATGTAATCATCCGAAGCGGCGGATAAAAAACCGGGTAAACCAATACCCGTCCCGGGCACTCCAGCGACGTAACCCTCCCCCTTTGAGCCATGGCACGCAGAACAATACTTTCCAAACTTCTCTGCTCCCGCCGTGGCATCTCCGTTGAACTTCTTGTCCCAATCCACACTCACCTTCACAGGGTTGGAGACCCGAGCCGACCGGAGATAGGTGATGATCGCGGTGACCTGCTTCTCACTCAAATCAGGGCGAGGTGCCATCGCCGTGCCTTGCCGTCCGATTATGATGGTCTGACGGATAAACGCATCAGTGGCCAATGCCAAAAAGTCACGGTTGCCAATGCTTGGAGCAAAACCGATCTTCCCTATCGCACCCAACTGGTGACAAGCCAAACAATTCACATCGAACAACTGTTTTCCCTTGGCCACGACAGCATTATCAGAAAACTCCTCCTCGGCTTCTGGCAGCACAGCGGGTTCCTGTTTAGACAGTACTGCGGCTTGAACTACAGCAATAGGTTCTGAACCAATCCCGGAGACATCAACCGGAAGGCTGTCTGCACTTTGCCCGCCACCTTCTTCGATGCGGGTTTCCTGTATTCCCTCGTCCTCGGCTATCCCATCTGTTAACAACCATTTGGCAGGGTACAACAACGCCACCAACAACAGGATCGCCGAGGCGATGACGCGATACTTCGTGGGAAATTCCAGGTTGAGTTCGTCCGTCCACGGCTTGGGCCGACTGCGCTTAGCCAAGCGCTTGGCTTCGCCAAGGCCGGTGTCGGTGGCCAACGGCAACTCGCGGACAACTATCTTCACTGAAGTTTTACCGGAATTATCCCTCATAGAAAATCAACCTCACCTTCCTTGCGAGTGGATATGTCATCGCACTTATCACTGGTCGATTTTGTGAAAATTTTCACAAGCGAACTGAAACCAATATTCCCATATATTGCCATTCTATCATCATCACCTCGTTGCAATTTGACTTAGACCTATTAAAACCAGCTCAAAACAAAGTATCAAAATAGACCGCACTCTTTGTCTGTACTAGTGTCTATCTTGTTTGTTTATTAGCCTTTCTTGCCCTTCAGTTGTGAGAATCAGAAACCACACAACTCCATCGAAGCGGTAAACCGTTCAGAATGAAGGGAGGAGAAGTGGAGCGGGTGAAGGGAATCGAACCCTCTTCACACTCAAAACTCCAAATGAACAATCGTCTTAGACTGTGCAAATCCCACTGTCTCTCCCTTTTCTCAATGAATCTCACACAATTTGAATGAAGGGGCGAGTGAGTGTTTCATTTCCCTTCAGTTTTTTAATTCTTCATCCGTCTTGCCGCCGTGTCTGCGGAGGAGGTCACTCGACCTCTTTGACGCGATAGAAGCTTCGCTTGAAGGGCACCAACGGCTGTCTTGAGTCGATGAACTTAACCTGCCTGCCGGTTCCCTCGATTGTTTCCAGCACTCCCCACTGCTTGAAGTCCTGCGTCACCTCGACCACATAAGCCATTCCATCCTTGGCAGCAAAAGTGAAACCGAAAGGCCATTGATCCGTACTGTAATCCAAACGAAACACCGGTGCTAATTCATGACCCGTTCTGCCACCGTGCTCGCGCAGGATGTCGGCGATTTCTTCGCCTTCGACCATATCTAGAGGGGTGTCGCCACCGTCATCCTTCGCATTCACGTCCGCGCCATTGGCTATAAGCAACTCGGCAACTTCCTTGCGATCGTACCAAGCCGCATTGTGCATAGGGGTCGATCCATCATCATCCTTCGCATCCACATTTGCACCGTTGGTAACTAGTAGTTCAACGATTTCCTTGTGATCTAAAGCCGTTGCGATATGCAAAGGAACCCATCCATCATTATTCTTCACATTAACATCCGCACCGTTGGCCAGTAGCAGTTCGGCGATTCCCTTGTAACCTAGTTTAACCGCTTCGTACAAAGGAGTATCCTCATACATATCCTTCGCATTCACATCCGCACCAGCAGCCAAGTGCTTTTTTACGTCTTCAATGTTTCCTGTTCTGACAGCATCGGACAGAGCAATCAATTCTTTACTTGTTTTACCTCCGCGCTTGCGAATGAGGTCGGCGGTTTCGCTTGCATCATTGAGCCAGAGGGCAATATCCAGCGGTGTTTCACCGAAATCATTCTTTAAATTTACATCCACGCCTTTATCCAGTTCCGCTCGGACGCCTGCAAGATTGCCATACATGGCAGCATCGTGAATTGGGGCGGAGAAGGCTGTTCCTGCCAGCATCAAAGCTGCGATTATTACTAGTTGTGTCTTAATTTTCATTTTTATGTTCATGTATTCCCATACTAACAACGTACTTTACGACGTCACGTGATAATTAAGTCCAGATCCTTTGTCTTCGCTACTTCTAGCTTGTTTATTTACAGCCCTTTTTTGTCCTTCTATTATGTTTTTCATTATTCCTAATAGTTAAAAGCAATAGTCACCATTTTGCATCTACTCCTTTTTTTCATGGCCTATTCAAACGACCCATAAATGAAAGTTTATTTTAATAATTCATCCAAATCATACCTTGTTGCATCGATGCCTCCTGGGTCACTTTTTGGAGAAAATTTCCATACCCAAAAACCCATCACAGTCACCATCGCCCCAAACAAGAAGCACCCCCCCCGCCCCCCCTCGCCGATGAAAAGGGCCGGTTTGTGCGGCAGAAGAGCGGTGTTTGATTGGTCTGAAAGCATGCCAATTCAATCACGTTTATGAACTATTACTGGAATAGAGTCATTAATAGATAATAAAAGTCTCACTAATCTGCAGACTTGTGACTATTACAGGTTTTTGATACGGTTTGTCCCTTGTTTCAAATGAAACGTGAAATCGACATCCTGACCACTGATGAGTGTCACTCATTGCTCAGTGCCTGCTCAAGCAAAGCACCCACCGGCATCCGTAATCAGGCCCTGATTGTGGTTCTCTGGCGTACCTGCCTGCGCATCAAGGAGGCATTGGACCTATCCCCCAAGGATGTCTCTGGGGATTCAATCCGTGTTCATTCCGGCAAAGGTGATCGGTCGAGGACGGTCGGGCTCGACCCTGAAGCTTCAGCCGTGGTGCGGCAGTGGATCAACAAGCGTAAGGAGCTCGGGTTCAAACCCTCTCAGCGACTCTTCTGCACCCTCAAGGGTGATCCCATCGACACATCCTATTACCGGCATTTGTTCAAGCGGTTGGCAAAGAAAGCCGGGTTAGATAAGCGAGTCCATCCACATGGGTTGCGTCATTCGGGGGCAGTTCACTTGCTTGATGAAGGCAAAGATGTGGTGGTGATCTCTAGGCAGCTGGGGCACTCCAATCTAGGGACAACAAACACCTATCTGAACCACTTGAAGCCGGCCGACGTTATTGCGGCCATGCAGGATCGGGCAGGGTGGAGTAAGAAGCCGGAACCGCCAAGGGAGTCAATCAATCCAGAGAAACTGACCCAGCTATCAAATGAACAGCTAGGAGGCATGTTCAGGCAGTTCCTACTGACTAATCCAGACATAATACTTAAGGAGTAAGATGAGGGGACGAAAACAACATTTCTTTTTTAGGAACTAAGATGCCAGCCAAATGGAACGTCTCTGCCCCAAAAACCAGAAACCAATTTGCGAAATGAAAGAAGAACAAAGGAAGAACGAGGAGGAAATCCAGCCGACCATTCAGGTCAAACACCTGCCGCTACTGCTGCGCCCCAAGCAAACCTGCGAGTTGTTCGGCATCGATTTGAAGGCACTCCACAAGCTGGAAACATCGGGCCGGGTGAAGGCGGTCAGGATCGGGCCGAAGAAGGTTCAGCGGCGGTATAGCCCGGTTGCGGTAGCAAAGGCGTTAGGAGTGAACCTGATGGCTGAGAACTACACTCTGGTTGCGGGCATAGACTTTGCGAAAGAACT
>ENA-OREN01002645-OREN01002645.1-marine-metagenome-genome-assembly--contig:-NODE-2645-length-17766-cov-7.772910_pt1 | contig 17766 bp, 12 predicted proteins | sample MGYA00248624_ERZ508555 | MGnify/ENA primary metagenome ERZ508555 (study PRJEB26222, sample SAMN06267773) | marine metagenome | isolation source: Saanich Inlet, British Columbia, Canada | place...
GTAGCACAAGCCCTTAATAATGCTTTTGATTTGAGTCCCTATGGGTTTGACCACATTATCGGAAATTGTAATAGTGCCCCTGCTTGGTTAAAAACTAATAATTCACATAATAATGGTGGTACCTTAATTTCTGGAGGAGAGGATGAATTTAGTGAGTTTTTAGTAGCTTTTGTTAAGGGGATGGAATCTAATTACGGAATTAATGTTACGGCTATATCTCCTACTAACGAGCCTGATTATAATGTGACTTACGAATCTATGAATACAACTCCCTCTGAGTTAAGTTCTATTTTGATTAATATTAATGAACGTTTAGAAAACGAGTTATTAAATAATGTCAATATACTTTCACCAGAAGGGTTTAGGGTATCTTCTAGTGACCCTAACAAATCAACAACTAACTATGTCAATCAAATGTTTTTAAATCCTGATGTAATTTCATCTGTTGATATTGTGGCTACACATACTTATCAAAATATTATAAATAATAGTGAATGGACAGGACTTAAGACTGTAAGTTTAGATAAACCAATATGGGTAACCGAGGCAGGGAACCTACACAGCCCCAATTTTGATATGTTTTTAACTTGTGATGTCGTAACGGATTGATATTAACGATTATACCGCCTCTGTCAAGAACAAATCCTTACCTCCTTTTCCTGCTATTGCCTTACCGGGCATTCTCTATATAATATAATTAAATGTTTCATTATTTTCTGTTCCTAGTTAGGCAGAAATGAAAACTCCTTCCCGTTAACCGATCGGATACCGTGCTTAAAAAACTGCAACGCCGCATTCGCAATGTCTTCATCACTGGGCTGTTAATCACCCTGCCCATCGCTTTGACTTATTTTATCCTGCAGTTTCTTTTTAAGAATCTCGATGCACTGTCTCCGGTGTTCACTAAAGTTCTCATCGACTTGGGAGCACCCATTCCGGAAGGGTACCGTATTCCTGCTCTTGGGTTGGTCATAACACTGCTGATCGTTCTTGCAGTAGGATGGTTCACTACCAATTTTTTTGGCAAACGGCTGATCCTCCTGGGAGAAAATATTGTTGGGAAAATCCCTTTCGTTCGACGAATCTATAAAGGTTCGAAACAAGTGGTGCAATCGATCGCCCATGCCGATACCCGCGCGTTTCGCAAAGTGGTTCTGATTGAGTTTCCACGTCGTGGAATGCTGGCTATCGGATTCGTTACCGGTGAGGCGCGCGGTGAAGTACAGAAAAATACTTGTGATGATGTGCTCAATGTTTTTGTGCCTACCATGCCAAACCCCACTTCGGGGTTTTTGGTTTTTGCTCCCCCCGAAGAACTTACTGAAATTGACATGAGCATCGAAGATGGGGTTAAATATGTAGTCTCAGGTGGCATCGTCACTACAGAGAGACTGAAAATTACAGAAGCAAAGGATATTAAGATTGACCAGCCCACAGGATGAAGTTCCCAGCATCCTCTACCTTGACAGCCATTTGATCGCGGTTTGCAAACCCGCAGGCATGCTCACCCAGGCAGATGAATCAGGAGATGAGTCGTTGATGGATCAAGTGAAAGCTTGGATTAAAACCGAATTCAACAAACCCGGTAATGTGTTTCTTGGATTGATTCATCGACTCGACCGCAATGTCTCCGGCGTACTTTTATTTGCACGCACTTCCAAAGGCGCATCGCGTTTGTCGGAACAGTTTCGCGACAAGACCACAGAAAAATTCTATCGCGCTATCGTGGAGGGACAACCCGAACAAGAGCAAGCGTCTCTTTACCATCATCTAAGAAAAGAAAAAACTCTCAAGTCCACCGTGTTTCCACGTCCGGGAAAAGATACGCAACACGCTGAACTGGAATATAAAACACTGAAAATTTATGCAAGCACCCGTCTTCTGGAAATTAAACTGCACACAGGAAGGTTTCATCAAATACGCGCACAACTGGCATTCATCGGCCACCCTATTTTAGGCGACAAAAAATATGGCGCTAAAACGCCCCTACCTGAAAGACAGATAGCACTTTATGCACATAGGCTGATTTTCAAACATCCCATCAGCAAAGAAAAAGTTTGTATTGAATCGCCTCCACCGCCGTTCTGGCCTGACGACTAGAAATCCGTTTCATTTCAGGAAGTCGTGGATTGCAGTGAGTCTTTTACCAGGTCGTCTTTCGTAGTATGGAATCCCATATCAATAGCTAAGGATATCAACACAGGCACTAGAAACAATGTGAAAAAAGTTGAGATGCTCAGTCCCCCGATCAACGCTGTTCCCATACCGCGATACAACTCTGTCCCCGCGCCTTCGCCAAACGCCAGCGGAATCATACCGAAGACACTGGAGATAACGGTCATCATAATAGGACGCAGCCGAGTCTCACAAGAAACCAACAACGCCTCGCGTTCATCCATACCCGCCTTAATATTATTGAGCATCTGATGAACAATGAGGATAGCGTTATTAACAACGATACCAGCAAGGATAACCACGCCCAACTGCGTCAGAATATCAAATGTAATCCAGTTCCAACCATCGGCCATGGCCTGCGCGTTAGGGACTTTCAATTCATCGAGAATGCTTTTTATATTTCCACGTTGGTACCAGTTGTTCCAAGTGATTCCCAAGAAAGAGCCGGAAACCGCCAGCACCACAGTGAGCATGACGATGAAGGGCCTGAGAAAAGATGAGAACAAAGCAACAAGAAGAAGATAAATAAAGCCTAGCGCATAAGCAAAACTGTTCCTCAACGATTTTTCTGTCGATGCCAATTCATCGGCAGAACCACCAATACGCAATCCAAATTCTTCATTTAGAGTTAGACGCGTGGGAACCAATACTTTTTCATCTACCCAATCAATTACCGTTTGCATAGGCATATCTTTTCGAACCTGCACACGGAGTTTGATCGCCCGTTCTGTACCGATATGGTCGATCCTCGCCGGCCCAGCATCAATTTTTATATTTGTCAGGTGACCGAGATGGGTCATCAGATTTTCATCCGTCCAGATCGGAAGTGAACGATAATCTTCTAATCCTAATTTTTGGTTGTCTTTTTTCTGCACCAGAACGAAATCGATCGGTTCACCAAGGTCATTGAACTCACCAAGATATTTCCCCGCATTGAGCGACTCAATAATATCGCCTATTTCCTGCATTCCCATATCCAGGCGGGCAGCATCTTCTCTTCTCGGCAAGAATCGTAGCTCAGGATTGCCAAATTTAAATTCGGGTCGTACCGAATGTACACCTTCTATTTCCGAAATTTTACCAATCAAGCCTAATGCAATATCCTTTAACTTGAGAATATCCGGTCCGGTTATTTCTACTTCAAATGTTTTGTCTGCCGAGCGAAAAATAGGGCGCTGAACCGCAAAGGCAAAACGATACCCAGGGATACCAAAAATTTCCTGTCCCATTTCATTCGCCTTCACAGCCATCTTGATCTCGCCGCGTTGCCCTTGTGCCAATTCCTTTTCAATAATAGCCCCACCCCCATTGAAACGAGGCGAAAAAACAAGAAAGTTTCGATTCACATCTTCCATAGCCACGATTTTCTTTTCATACTCTGCCAGGTATTTCATATTCGTTTCCGCAGGCGAACCCGCCACCGGCTCGATGAGCATGAACACCATATTGGTATTTCCATAAGGGAGATAATCTTTTTTAGGTAAGGTCTGTCCGCTGTACCACAATACCCAACACACACCCGCTAGAACGCCAATCCGAAACAAGATGCTAAGCGGCGAATGCCGAAGAATTTTCTCCATAATCTTCGAATAGAGGTTACCAATTCCTGTTCCTACTATCACCACCGGGCGAAACAAGGTGCGATGAAAAATACCTGGCCGGTATTTCTCTCCCGGCTTGAGTCGAATCAACAATGTTGTCAAAGTGGGAATGACGGTAATAGATACCAATAAGGAAAGTGCGATACAGCCACTAATGGTGATCGCAATATCACGAAACATTTGCCCGGCTTCTTCTTCAATAAAAACGATGGGGATGAACACCGCCAATGTCGTCAAGGTAGAAGCCAGAACCGCTCCCCATACTTCCGATGTACCATCATAGGCAGCTTTAAATACACCTTTTCTCATTGTCAGATGACGGTAAATATTTTCCAGCACCACGATCGAGTTATCAACCACCATACCCACGGCAAAAGCCATGCCTGCCAGTGAAATAATATTGATACTGCGACCAAAAATTTTCAGCACGATAAAGACCGACACCAAACTAACAGGGATACTGATCGCCACGATCAACAGCGAACGCACCGAGCCCAGGAAAACCAGAAGCACTGCGACCGCGAGAATGGCACCCAAACCTAGATTGGATTTCACAAGGCGCATGGCTTCATCGATATAATCCACATCTTTGTACACAATTTTTAATTTAAGAGGAACACCACGATTCAAGAGCTCCTTGTTTAATCTGGCAACACGCTCAGCCGCAAGATTACAAGTCTCCACAACATTGGCCCCTGCTTTACGAATTACCCCAAACGCATTCGACAAGTTTCCGCTGATGCGAACCAACGACTCGGTGCGTTGATAGCCATCTACCACCGTTGCAAAATCGCGCACTCTTATTGTCTTGTCACCATCGCGTTTCACCACTGTATCCAGAATATCATTGGGACTTAAAAATTCACCGAGTCCACGAACGGTATAAGCGCGGTTATCTTCATCGTGAAACCCAGCTCGCGTATTCTGGTTCTCCTCCCTAAGACGGTCAATGACTTCCTTGTAGGTCAAATGCAAACGCGACATGCTATAAGGATCGAACTCCACCCGCATTTCACGATCTTCACCACCGAAATGCCAGACGTCGGCAATCCCCTTCACCCGTCTTAAAGAAGGAACAATGATGTCTTCACCGATTTTGTACATATAGTTCTGGTCGAGGTCGGGCATTTTCGGATCGGGTTTGTCAAAAACAATCCACATAATGGGGCTGGAATTATCACTCGAGATAGAACGCAAGGTAGGCTTGTCTGCATTGATCGGCAGGTCTTTGACTTGCTGTAATTTGTTATTCACATCCAAAACAGCAAGATCCTTATCAATACCCCAATCAAACTCAAGGTTGATGGTGCTCAATCCATGCTGACTGGTAGAAGTCATCTTCTTCATCCCTTCGACGGATTCAAGCTGGTCTTCAAGACGACGAGTGATGTTGCGTTCCACTTCATTCGGGGACAAACCGAGGTATTCGGTTTTAACTTCGATTTGGGGTTTGTCTACCGTGGGGGTCAATTGTCGAGGCAGGCTTTGAAAGCATAAGACACCCACCACTACTGCCATAACAATGATTACCGTAACTGTGTGATAGTTACGGATAGACTGGTCTATAAGTTTCATCAGGTTTTTGGATTTTTTGCAGGAGTTTTTCGAGGGGCTTTTGAAGCAGAACTGAAAGATGTTTTTGGTTCCGGGTTGGTTAAAAAGACATTTGCCCCAGGAAACACAGCACCCGACCCTCTTAAGATCAAATCAGTATCAGCATTTAATTGATGGGTAAAATCCTTGATCTCGACAAAATCATCATGCTCTTTGAAAGCCTTCACAGGAACCAGATGCGCTTTTTTATCTTTAACGATATAAACAACTGTTCCCTTTTCAGAAATCACTAACGATACCGCTGGCACATGAAGAACTTTTTTTCTGACACCAAAATTTAATGTACTTTCAAGGGTCAGCCCTGGAAACATAGCAGGGTTTGGATCTGGCAAATCGATTTGCACTTTTATATTTCCCGAGAAAATATTTGCATCGGGGATCACCCGCACCAACCCAGCAAGATTAGAACGATATTCGAACTTTAACCCCAACTCCTTTGCCAAAAATCGGGCCGTCTTCATTTTCTTTAGTTTATTGCGATAACTCTGCGGCATTTCCAAAACCGCTTTTAATCGAGATGAACCGATCATTCGGACAATTGCCATTCCTGAGTCGGCAATCGCTCCTTGCTCGATATCCTTCGCAATAATAACGCCTTCAAATGGTGCAACAATATTTACTTTAGAAAGATTTAATTCGGCGACCTCAACTTGCTTGCGAATGGCTTGCATCTCTGATTCCAGCTTTTCTATGTCTTCCGTGCGCGACTTCATACCTGCTGACTGTTCCGCTTGACTCGCTATCAAACCTTCCTGAGCCTGGCGTAGCTTGTCTTCTGCTGAATCCAAGGCAGACTTAGCCACAACTTTCTCTTCCACCAGCTTTTTTGTTCTCTTAAGTTCAATCTTTGCGAGGTCCAAAGAACTTTGTCCGGCCCGGGTTTGGGCATCTAACCGTTCTTTATCTTCGGGACGTAAACCACCTTGGGCTTTTTTATACTCATTTTGCGAAGCGGAAAAATCTGCACGCAATTTTTCCAAAGTCAGCTCATACTCCCTTGAGTCTATTTGCGCTATCAAATCACCGGCTTTCACCCTCATGCCTTCTTCAACCGCAATGCGGGCCACCTTTCCTCTAATTTCAGAGGTGATCGTCACCCTTCGTTCCGCTTGAATATTACCGACAGTCCGCACCTCATCGGAAATATCTCGATAAACTACTTTTCCAACCTGCACCGGAAGCGCGAATTTTTTCTTCTCAGGTTTCGCAGTTTTTTCTTCTTTCGGCGTGCAGGAACAAAAAAGTAACGCTAGCAGAACCAAGGATGCGCCTAAAATGTATTTCGATTTTCTGATATAATTCTCCACCATCATTTTTTTAATGTAAAAACGTTTCTTTAAATATTATCACAATAACAAAAAAGGTTTTTTAAACACTTTATGAGTTCTTCCTATCCTTCCGACAATTTCGATTATCAATTACTAGATACCGGCGCATTCCAAAAACTCGAACAATTTGGTCCTCATCGATTTTGTCGTCCTGCCCCACAGGCTCTTTGGCCAAAATCTCTTCCTGCATCAGAATGGAAAAAAGTAGAAGGAGAATATAAATACTTCAAAGGCAAAGATACTGGCGGTGAATGGAAAACACCCTCCTCGTTACCCGAAGAAGGATGGCAAATAAATTTCCAAAATCTCGTTTTCAAAGTACAACCGACTGGATTCGGCCATATCGGACTTTTTCCCGAACAAGCTCCCAATTGGCTTTGGATCATAGATCAGCTTAAACAGCTTAACGGCAAGGAAATCAAAGTACTTAACGTTTTTGGTTATACTGGAGCCAGCACCCTTGCTGCGGCATCTGCGGGGGCTCATGTCACCCATTTAGACGCCTCTAAGGGCTCTGTCAACTGGGCGCGCGAAAATCTCGAGCTATCTGGGCTGGGTGATAGACCGGTTCGGTGGATTGTGGAAGATGCCATGAAATACATGCAAAGAGAGCATCGGCGTGGCAACAAATATGACGCGATCATCATGGACCCGCCCTCTTTCGGACGCGGACCCAATGGGGAAGTTTGGCAGATCGAAGACAAACTTTCCGAATTTATGGAAGCTTGTCAGAATATCATCAGCGACTCACCTGCTTTCCTGCTTTTCACCACGCACTCGCCAGGCTTTTCATCCCTGACTCTTGAAAATATGCTACGCACTTATATCAAATCTCTCAATAAAGAAAATTTTGAAACAGGGGAAATGTTCATTCCCGACACTTCTACCGGACTCCATCTCCCTAACGGATTCTTCTGCCGATACTCCGCGAATCGCTGCTGACAATAGGTCAGCGATACAAACACCCTCAAGCTTCTGGATATAACAAGCGTTGCTAGCAATCTAAGGTATAATGCCCTAAATTTTTTAATTCTGACTTGGGAATTTTTAAAATGGCCTTTTATAAATATTTAAAATCTCACGCGGAAAGGCAACCCGATTCCGCTGCGATCATTGAAGGAGATTGCACCGTTTCTTACGGTGAACTTTGCGAACAGATCGAATCTTTTGCAGAGGCTCTTTCGGAATTACCTCTCAACACAAATAGTAAAGTAGGTCTACTGTGTTTGAATCAAAAAGAACACCTTATTGCAATGTTTGGCTGCTTGTTAAAAGGAGTGCCTTTTATCCCCTACAACTTTCTTTTAAAACCTGAAGACCTGGCTTTTATTACACAAGATGCGGGCATCGACACTCTGGTGGTTGATTCGGCTTTTGTTAAACCGGAAATCCGTCCGTTTTTTAAATTTTTTACAAACAAAATTCTAGTCGGCCCCGCAAATCTCGATCAGGTCGGCGAGGGAACCTTGCGATTCGAGGATTTTTTAAAATCCGGCCAAAAGGATAACGCATTCATAAAACACGAAAGGGAATCAGGAATACCAGATGTGATTCTTTATACCTCAGGCACCACTGCCAAACCCAAAGGGGTAATGCTGAATGAAGACCAGTTTGATGAGAACTGCACCGGGTTCCTGAAACATTTACATATCACTTCGGAAGATAGTGCCATCGTAGCGTTGCCCTTGTTCCATTCTTTCGGCAATATCATGGCTCTGGTATTTTGTCGGGTCGGCGCAACGTTGATTCTTCTCAAACAGTTTCAACCTAAACTTATCTTATCTTCCATCTCGACGCATAAGGCTACCTTTTTACCGCTCGTACCCACTATTTATTCTTTTCTTGTGGACCTTTATTCACGCGGCGGTTATGACGTTTCTTCTTTGCACACCTGCATCTCTGGCGGTGCTGCTTTGCCCAAGGCACTCCTTAAAAAAGTAGAGGAAGTTTTAGGGATCACCGTCATTGAAGGGTATGGTCTCACTGAAACTTCTCCAGTAATTTCTGTTAATACAATGAAAGACGGAAGCGTTCCCGGTTCGGTCGGCCCCGTCTTGCCTAATGTCGAAGTAAAAATCATTGATGACATGGGAAACCCGGTTGCCCAGGGAGAAGTGGGAGAAATTCTTGTCCGCGGTAAAACGGTAATGAGCGGTTACTGGAAACGCATAGAAGAAACAAAGGAAACGATTCAGCCCGATGGCTGGCTTAAAACAGGAGATCTCGGACATCTTGATGAAAAAAAGCGGCTCTATATTTCAGCAGGCAGAAAAAAAGATATCATCATCCGCGCCGGTGAAAATGTGTCCCCTTTAGCTATTGAAAACGTATTGATGGGTCACCCTGCACCTGCAGAAGTCGCAGCCGTGGGAATTGCTGATGAACGTATAGGGGAAAAAGTAAAGGTCTGCGTGGTGTTGCGGGATGGTGCTAATGCAACGGAGCAGGAACTCAAAGATTTTTGCAGAAAAAACCTACCCGCGTTCATGACACCCGATTTGATCGAGTTCCAGGAGTCACTCCCAAAAACCGCTACCGGGAAAATTATAAAGTCTCAACTAAAATAAACAGGCGGCCTCACGCAATAAATTGCGATACAGCCGCCTTCATTGTTAAATTTTGCGTAGTCTTATGTTAGAAAACGCAACGGAACCCGATACTGTCAATACGGTAATCCACCACGAAACCTTTTCTGGCAGCAGACCGCTGGCTAGTTGAGTTAGTGTCCCAGGCTCCTCCACGAATTCCTTTTCGAACCCCTCCTCCTTTTCGGTCTGAAGGATTTGTCCGCAAAGGCCCTTTTGGATTTTCTTTAGGGCTATTAGCATAATATTTATCATCCATCCAGTCTGTGACCCATTCATGCACATTACCCGCCATATCATGAAGCCCCAAAGGATTGGCTGGAAATGAACCCACAGGAGCTGTAAAGGAAAATCCATCAGAAATATTTTTATCACTGACATTCATATCACAGTCCCTATCGCAAAAATTGGATTTGCCGCCTTCGAAATCATCTCCCCAATAATATTCTGTGGTTGTCCCAGCGCGTGCTGCATACTCCCATTCCGCTTCAGTGGGCAACCGTTTATTGCTTTTCTTGCAGAATTCTGCGGCCTCGTGCCAAGTCACCCTATTAACAGGTAGTTTCGCACCTTTAAAGCGTCCTGGATTATGGCCCATGACAGATTGAAACAAGCCTTGGCTGACTTCGTATTTGTCCATTTGAAAAGAACTCAGGCAAACTTCATGGATAGGCCTTTCTGATTTCGCCCACTTAGTACTGCCCATTTGGAAACATCCACCATCCACTTGTACCATTTCTATAGGGCCCGTTATTCCACTTCTATGGATCAAAATATCTTCCACTTTGACATGCAGCTCATTTACATAGTCATATACACGGCGAGGAACTCCTTTATATTTTAACGAAGCGTCCCGATGTGGGATCAGTAGCATTTTCCCAGTTTTCATATTAAAGAGGCGATAATGAAGAATGGGCTTTGCTTCCTCACCATCGACATAATTCCTCATATTATTTCTGCCGTCATCAGGCGTATAAACATTCTCATCAACAAGTTCAGCTTCGAAAGATTCACCACTGCCGAGAATTGTTGCGACAACAATATTTCTCTTTATTATTTTCATGGCCATAATGCGATCTACAAGCTGTTTTGTTTCTTCGTATTTTTTCAATTGAAATTTGGTTTCTGCTAACCCACGCATGATGCGCCAGCTATCGGGATCCATTGTTAGAGCAGAAGTATAATATTTTTCCGCTTTTTTCATTTTTCCCATTTTAAAAGCAGCATCTCCTTTAGAAGTTTCTTCCTGGACATTTGCAAAAACGGAAACGGGGAACAAGATCAACAAAAGAAAACTGTATCGGAGCAACTGATTTTTAAAAACAAAACTAAAACTCATGACAAATTAACTCCTAAAAACTTTGATAAAATGAATATAACCTTGACAAAATGAATATAAATGAATCGTTGATTTGATAAATTATACACATTATCCAGTAAGTTTTTGCTAATTTTCCTGTTTTTCGTTCGGATTTTTCTCTTTTATGTGGGGGCTGGGAGGGGCATCCTGCTTATTTTTTTGCTTTTTCAGGTCGCTCCATCCTGAATCTATTTTCTTCTTTTTATTATGCCGTTCCCGTTTGGGGAAATAATCTATTTCGTCAATCATTATCGGCTTTCCTGATCGGCTTTTTGGGTAACAAGGGACTTGATTCGGTCAATGACTGGACCTTGCACACCAAGCTGAATAGCCCGATTCAAATGCTCCAAGCTTTTTTTATTATTATTGAGACTTGAGTATATCATAGCCAGATTGGCATGACCGACACCATAATTGGGATCAATATTAATAGCATTTTTTAACATCTTAATCGCCTCCGGTCGCTTATCCAGAGTCGACAGAACCTGGGCTAACGAATCGTAGGCGTATTTGTTCATAGGCCAGCTTCGGATCGCTGCGCGCAACATTTTTTCAGCTTCATCGGCATTCCCCATTCTTTTCAGGTTATTTCCCAGCATGGTCAAAGCTGGGCTGAAATTGGGGTTGAATTTCAACGCCATTCGAAAAAACTTATTTGCCTCAGGAAGATTGTTTTGGCCCTGCCAAGCCTGTCCAATCCTGAAATAGGGTTTCCATGCACTGGGCATATACTGCAAAGCTTCTGTATAGGCTATCCGCGAAGCAGCCCATTGCCCTCCCCTAAAGAGCGATTCACCGCTCTTAGCTATCTCAAGGTATTTCAACCGAGACTGGATTTTGGAATCGGACATAGTCGGAGCAGAAAAAGCAACCAGGACCATCAGGATCAAACTAACGAACACAGCCTTTATCAAAATGAATTGGGGTTTTAATAAACCAGACAGCACTCCAGTTGCTTTAAACGCTTTGTGGAACAAGAAGAGAATAAACGCCATAGACATCAACTGAAAAAATGGAAATAGTAAAAGAAACATCCCGTCCAGATAATCCCATGAATCGGGATGAGGGGAGAAAAGCACTTGAAAAAAACTGCTGGAACGAACCAGCATTCCCGGGCGTTCAAAAAAAACATCAAAAGATGAACCCAAAGCCTGCAGTGTGAATTGCGGGTGGTTATAAGGTAACGAAACCTTATATTGAACCAACATGAGAAACTGGGCTAAAACAGCTATCAGACAAACAACAACAGGGCCAAAATTAATTCTATTTGAACGGTTCTTTGCAAATTTTTGAATCAAAGTTCCCAGACCCAGAGCAAATATCGGTAAAGCCGAAATCAAATGCCGGTGCCCATACGAGGCAGAATCTTCCGGATATAAAAGTATGATGCCAAAAATTCCCGCAAGATAAGCAAGCAAACCCGGACGCAGGTCGCGGGAAAAATTATCTTTCAGAAAAAGACCGACCATACCTAGAACAGCAAGTGGCATTGAATACAACAACCCCCACTTCGCATTCAGAAATAACGTGTAAATATTTTCAATAAGAGGTCCTATAGAAAAACCTGTTAAACCTTCTCCAGCAAATTTCATATGGCGGGGAGGAAAAGGAACTCCATTCAACTGATACCAACAATAAATTTGTGGCAACATTGTTAGAAGAAAACCGCCCCCTAAAGCTCCTGCTAAAATCGAAATTTTCTTCACCGCCCGGGCTGGATTTGCTTTCCAGTCCCAACGAAATTCCCACAAAAGGTCCACAGCAAACAAAGCAAAAAATGAGATATTGATCACACGCGTCATGCACAATAAGCCCAATATTGTTCCAATCAACGCATAATGAATGGGTCTTCTGGATTGCCGAAACCGGATCCAAATAAAAATTAAGACGGCGACCAGAAAAAACTCAGAGGTGTGCGCCATTCGCTGTCTGATGAAAGAGAAATAAATCAGTGGTGAAGCAAGCCAGATTGACAGCGTCGCCAGCATACTGACACGCTTTCGGGTAAACATTCGCAAGGTACGATAAACAAAGATCAAACCTGCAAAAAGGTAGGTCGCTGAAGCAACGGCGGTGGAAAAATAATATGGGGCTGAATATCCATCTGTTGTAACCGGATAACCTAAACTCTGATACAAATGGGCAAGCGCATGTCCTATCAGAAAAAAAGGCAGAAACAAGATCGCTTGTCCCATTTGCCAATTGTTAAACACATAACCTGTCGGATTAATTTTTTCCGCATGGGCGTAACCACGCTCATTAAAAAAATCGAGATCGCCATCAATGAAAGTAGAGCGCAGGAAAGCGTAGTAACCGGTGTCGTCGCCCCCGTCGATAGTCGCTACTGAGTAGAATCCTGTATGAATATTGGGAGGAACCCACGAGTTAAATATCCCCAGCGGCGTGAGCCACAAAAAGGTGAAAAAGAATATTCCACCCAAATAAAGAGCACTACGTTTCGACATTGGTTTTATCTGAAAAGATCAGGAATAGAGGAATTATTATGAGGTTTTGTCGGAAAAACGTTTTTTATTTACTCGAAACCGGCTGGGTTTCAAGCACCAGGCCTTTTTCAACCAGTTGTCGGTGAGCATCTTCTACTTTGGAAACCGCTTCTTGCCCATCACTCCAGGCGATTAGATCTTTTAGTCCTTCTTTTAGTGTGAACTTGGGCTCGAACCCTAATTCGCTGATTTTCGAAATGTCTGCATAACAGTCTCGAATATCACCATTACGAAACTTGTAAATCACATCAGGGCGAAATGTTTTTCCGCAAAGTTCAATAAGTGTTTCCGCAAGTTCAAGAATAGATGAAGGTTTTCCTGTCCCAATATTGAAGATACCATATTCCGCCTGGTTCAACAAAAGGAGCTTGCCACGCACCAGATCTTTAACATGAATAAAGTCGCGGCGCTGGTTACCATCTTCATATATCAAAGGTGGGGTATCATTTTTTATCGCGGAACAAAAAATTGCTGCTGCCCCGGTATAGGGGTTATTCAAGGACTGTCGGGGGCCGTAGCAATTAAAGTATCTGCATGCCACCGTAGGAATATTGTGCGCCCGACCAATCATCAGCGAATAAACCTCCTGATCTTTTTTACTTTGCGCATAAACTGAAGTGCAGTCGAGTTCTTTATCCTCCCCGGTTGGCAGAGGAGAAAGCGGTGAAGCGCATTCAGGACAAAGCATTTCCCATTGTCCTTCAGCTAATTGACTATCAGGTCTGGGTTTGGGGGAAATTTTTCCATGCTCTTCGCAGTGATAGCAACCTTCGCCATAAAGGCTCATGGAGCTGGCAACCAATACTTTTTCTACATTATGTTTTTCATTTACAAGAATATCCCAGAGCACACCGGTACCTTGAACATTGGTAGAAATATATTGGTCAATAGAATACATAGATTGCCCTACACCAACCTCTGCAGCATCGTGAATGATGAGATCAACGTCTTTTATGGATTGGTGTAAATGGTCTCGGTCTCGAACGTCTCCTTTTATAAACTCCGCATCTGGATGCAAAAAATCAGGTTTTTCAGCCCTATCTCCATGTACTTGCGGGTTGAGATTGTCGTAAACCCGAACACTGTAACCTTGAGCAATCAACTCATCAACCGTGTGCGAACCTATAAACCCTGCTCCACCTGTGACCAAAACCTTCTTTCCCATTTAATTTTCCTCTCTAGTCATTGTCTTCCGGTTTTTTTTCAAAGGGATATTACATTTGCCTTATCATCTTATCTCATTCGGCAAATAAGGGGAAGGACTTGAGGCATAGAACCGTATTTTGGTTTTCGTAACCCCATTGAAATCTAGAAAGAATTGGGCAATAATCAGGGGTCAGAGAACGCGTTGTCCTTCCCTTTAGCAACAACCGGCATGCAAAGTGGATCTTTCCTGCATTATTGTTAATTATAAAAATAGTGAGCCTCTAAAAGATTGCTTGGCATCTATTTACCAAACTGTCCAGGGAATAGACTTTGAGGTAATAATTGTTGATAACAGCGAGAATGACCCAGGCTTGCAACCTCTAAAAGAGTTATATCCAAAGGCCCAGTTTATTTCTAATTCCTCCAACGTTGGGTTTTCCAAGGCTAATAATCAGGCCGCGAAAATAGCACAAGGCAATGTTTTGATTTTTTTGAATCCAGACACCATTTTATCTGATCAGGCCATCAACTCTATGTACAAGCACGTTTGCTCTCATACGGAGATCGGTGCACTTGGCCCCAAAGTAGTGAACCCAGACGGAAGCTTGCAATATTCCTGCAGGCGGTACCCTACTCTATGGACCGGTCTGTTCAATCGCTACTCTATACTTTCCCAGTTATTTCCAGAAAACCGTTTTACTAGCCAATATTTGATGCGTGACTTTGATCACAATGAAATTTGGCAGGTTGACTGGCTCTCAGGATGTTGTTTAATGGTATCAAAAAGTATTTTCGAACAATCTCACGGGTTCGATGAAAACTATTTTTTATTCAATGAAGATGTAGATTTATGCCGAACGATCAATAAAGGAGGAAAGAGAGTTATCTATTTTCCTGAAGCAACAGTCATCCATCAGGTATCCACCAGCAACAGCAAAACGACGGCAAAAGTGATCATTCAACGGCATTTGGGAATGATGCATTATTTCAAAAAATACCATGAGGGGAACTTTTTGACTCGAGGAATAATTAATTTTTTTATTTCCCTGAGGGGTGTTACGCAACTACTAATCAACTTTATAAAATGAAATTTGAATCTTTCCCAATTCCAGGCGAAGTCTACCTTATTGGATATTTCCTAGCATTCATATTGTCTTTTGGCACCACTTTGTTTTTAATTAGAAACCCGTTCAATTTCGTCTTCAATCATCTTTCGAACTCAACCTGTGAGGATATCAAATCGTTCGGAGGAATTGCCGTTATTCTGTCGTTTTTAATAACCCTTTGGCTTTTTCTGCTAACAGGAATGATTGATTCTGGCAATATCTACTTACTTGCTGTAATTACTGCTAGCACAGGTGTGATGCTCCTTCTTGGAATTTATGACGATATTACCCAATGCACCGCCCGCCTGAAACTGGCAGTTCAAATACTGATTGCCTGCGCACTTTATTTTTGCGGTTTTCAAATTGAGCGGATTGGAAATCTGGTTGAACTGGGTAATTTTTCGATTTTCTTGACCATTCTTTGGATCGTGGGGATAACCAATGCCATAAACCTTATTGATGGGATGGACGGGTTGGCACCAGGAATTATTTTCTCTTCCTGCCTCACCATTGCATTTGTTTATTTGGAAAGAGAAATTATCGGAGGATCTTTTCTCGCTGTCATTTTAGCTGGAAGTGTTTTAGGGTTTTTCATTTTCAATTTCCCCCCCGCAAAAATAATCCTTGGAGATACGGGAAGCCTGCCACTAGGTCTTCTTGTTGCATTAATAACCTTACTTCCTTTGAATCAGGGTTATACCGATGAGATTTACTATCTCATTCCTGTCATCACACTTTTAATACCAATTTTAGATACTACCTTTTCTTTTTTCCGAAGAATTGTCAAAGGAACCAGTCCTTTTCTTAAAGACGCAGAACATTTTCACCATCGACTTGGGAAACTCGGCCTAACACCCGTTAAGTCTATATCTATACTTTTTCTTATTGGCTTTTATTTTGATTTAACTGCCATTTTAACGGCTTACAGCATCAACCTGATACCAAAACTCATTCCAACCTATTTTGTTTTTATTATTATTAACGTGGCGGTATTAGTAACCATTTTAAAACGAAAAGAAAAAAAACATCGGCATGATTGACCCTGTAACATCGAAAAAATCTTTTTTAAATTTGGGGATCATCTTATTAGTTTTAATCCTGTTTTCATACGCAAACACACTCAATTCCCCTCTCAACTTTGACGATCATGCCGTATTGCAGCAAATAGAACTTTCAGGTCTCAACGCCTACCATGAGATTCCTCCCATTCAGTATCGGCATCTTTTCTTTCTCAGCTTCAGCTTAAACCACTCCCAAAATGGATTGGAACTTTTCGCATATCATTTGGTCAATATTACCTTCCACTTCTTAACCTCGCTGGTTTTACTTTTAATCGTATTTTTCACTCTCGAAAATGGAACGAGCTGGCAAGGAAAACATGCGTTAGGCATAGCCGGGTTGACCGCTATTTTATTTACGATCAACCCCTTGAACACAGAGACTGTGACTTATATTTCGGGAAGAGCCAGTGGGATGGCAGGATTCTTTTATTTATTGGCAATGCTGTCGTTCATCTTTGGAAGCTTGAAAAAGTTTTCAGGCAAAACTATTCCATTCTATGCCTTTGCTCTCACCGCTTTTACAGCAGCCCTTCTTAGCAAAGAAACCAGCATCACCTTGCCTGCAGTAATTATTCTATATGATTTATGTTTCATGAAAAACGACCGCTGGGTTTCCTTTAAAAGTCGTTTGGGTTTCTTTTATCTACCTATTGCATTGACACTTCTTGTGTTGCTGGTCTCCCAGCCTTTCCTCCAACAACTGATAATAACATGGGCGGGAAAGTTCGATCTTAACTATGCTCTCGCGCAGGCACAGATTATAGGTCACGCATTTAAACTCTGCTTCTTTCCCATCAATCTTATTTTTGATTACGACTTTACACCCAACTGGTTTGCAAGTGGATTTTTTAAATGGCTACCCGTTTTAATTTGGATAACATTAGTGGCAGTTATTTTAAAAAACTTCAAAAAACTACCACCCGTACTTTCATTTTCTATTTTCTGGTTTATCCTTACAATTTCAATCACCAATAGTTTTTTACCGCGCGCGGATTTATTGAGCGAGAGAAATCTTTATCTTCCCAGTATTGGCCCCGCACTATTAACCTCGTGTGCCTATTACAGCTTCTTTATCAAACATCGGTCATTGTATTTCAGGCAAGGGCTTGCATTAATTCTGCTGATAGTAATCATTCAAAGCTTATTGGTTATTAAAAGAAATGCCACCTATCAATCAAATATTGACCTCTGGGAAGATACTCTGAAAAAATCCCCATCCGACTTAAAAGTCCTACATAACCTAAGCCATTTTTATCTGGAAAAAAAGGATAACGAAAAAGCATTAG
>ENA-OREN01002650-OREN01002650.1-marine-metagenome-genome-assembly--contig:-NODE-2650-length-17742-cov-3.481857_pt1 | contig 17742 bp, 16 predicted proteins | sample MGYA00248624_ERZ508555 | MGnify/ENA primary metagenome ERZ508555 (study PRJEB26222, sample SAMN06267773) | marine metagenome | isolation source: Saanich Inlet, British Columbia, Canada | place...
GCATAACACTCTAATGTTGATTCCCGGAACTCCTTTTCAATCCGGAAGAAAGTGTTAACTGACCGGTCAACATCGATCCCTAGCCACTCAATCGCTGAGAACAAAAAATCGCGATGACAGGGGCCAAACTGTCTGGCTAGATCAACTATGTCCAAACGCCTGGAGAATCGAAGGAGGAAATAAAACAAACCTCTACAAAAAGCGACGTCAGGCGTAAAAGACGAATCCGCTATTTCCCATTCTTGATCGATTGGATTAATCGTCCCGTCACGGTCTAACATGAGATTGTCGGGAATCAGATCAAAATTATTGAAGTCAGAATCGCCAACGTTTTGCTTCAGGAACGAATAATAATCAAAAAAATACCCTCTCAACTGATTGAGAGATCCGTTCGGCGCTAGTGCTGACAGCCAGAGGGCCGCAAGTGTCTGACCGCTTCGATACGGTTCATTAGATGGAGTGTGCCTGAAAGTCATGGGGCTTTCAGTTTCAACGGAGTCACAGGTAGTCCGAGTCCTGTACAACGCGCGCCTAATTATTTCATCTTGACCTCGAGGTTTTTTGGTTTCAATCCAGAATTGCGGTTTTCTCTCTCCAGCTGAAATTTTTAGAAAATCAATACTAACTGGTGATTTAGGAAAGCAACTTTTGTCATAAAAAACTGAAAAATTCGGCGCGTTTTGCGTTGGAAATTGGTTCCCAGTACGAAACAATGGCCATAACTCTGGTATCGGCGACGAGCCAAACTCTCTTGGCCTTCCAGTCTCGTCGAGAAATTCAGCGACCCCCCTCCACGCATCCTCCTTCTCATATAGGAACTCTTCACGAAACAGAAAACTCGGATCCTCGATAGATGGAAATGCCAGCACTCTTTCTGTTTGTATTGATCTATCAACATTGTCAGCGATAAGATCTGTAGAGCCATCTAACTCAGATGATTTATCCCAATCTCGACGGGTGATAACCAGACCGCCTTTCGTTAATATGATCGGAAGGATCTCCGTGAAGAAGATCTCGCGATGCGATTGGGCAGCAAAAAAGAGATCTGCAAAAATGATAATGGCGTCTTGCTCTTTAAAGTCACCCTTATTGAGACTGTTCTCATCGCGTGGTGCGGATGAAACGGTGAAGTTAGACGCTTGATGATGTTTCAAACTGTCAAGCAACTCATCAACGGTCGAAAAAAGCCGAGAAGATTTGATCGTCTTTTCAAGAGTTTGGGCCGCTGCATCCAGCGGCCAGTTTAAAAAAAAGAGTTCGTATGATTCAGGAAGATCAAGCGCTCGAACAATACTCGCACCTTCCAGTCGTTGATCAGAAATTTCCCACGATCGTACAGAATCTTGGCTATTCTTCATCGGACGATCTGATTCATGTTCTATAGGTGTCACAGATAAACGCTTAATCTAAGAATTTATTTCTGGATCGACATGTAAATTAAAACTGAGATCCGAAACACCAAAATCTCCCACATGACCCACCACCGGCAGGCAAATGACATCATAACGCCGATCAATCGCAATATTATCGCGATCATCATCGTCCGCGGCGATACCGATCGAGATAAAGTACTCACCTGGAACGAGGGAACATACAAAATCAAAATTTACGATCGAGGTTTGCCCTAATTCTCCACCGAAAAACCCGATCTCCCGGGAGCGACTATTAGACCCAAAGACTACTTGGCCATCGACTGTTTTTATTGTGAATCCATAAATAAGGCGATCGAGTGATGTTGTAAAAAAAACTTTGGCGGCCAACCGTATTCGGTCGCCAGTGCTAAAAAATGATTTGGGGTTACCACCACCCTCCTCTAATTTATAATCGTAAAAAAAGGCTTTCTGTTCGCCCCATCGATATTCTGCAGCGTTGTAGTTTCGACGTTCAGAAAACCGATCGCTGGGAATGCTTAGATCATCTTTCGTGCGTTTCCGCCTCTCAGCATCCGGATTGTTATCGTAATATCCTTGGGAATCCAATTGAGAAACATTATCTGGATCTTGGTTTGGTGTCGATTTTTCGAAGTCCGCGGCAAGATTGCGTTCATCTTTAGATTGCGGGCCAAACATATCCTCCAAATATTCTTGAATAACGTGCTTTGGATCCCCTTCAGAGGAGATTTTTCCGTTTTTTAGATAAATCGCGTTCGAGCAGTGAGCCTGGACGAGATCAACGGAGTGTGTGACAAACAAAATCGTCTTCCCGGCTTTTTGCAATTCTGCAAATCGACGATAGCATTTGCGCTGAAATCGAATATCACCGACCGCCAATGCTTCATCTACAATCAAAATATCAGGGTCGGTATTGATCGCAACCGCAAAGGCCAGTCTCACATACATTCCACTCGAATAGGTGCTAACGGGATGCTCTATAAAATCAGAGATGCCCGAAAATTCGACGATTTGATCGAAACGAGCGTCAATTTCCTCTTTTGATATGCCAATCAGTGACGCATTGAGATACACATTCTCCCGCCCAGAAAACGCTGGATTAAAACCCGCACCGAGTTCAAGCAATGCCGAAATCCGACCCTGTACTTTTTTTGTTCCCCGTGTTGGCGTCAAAGTTCCACAAATAATCTCAAGAAGGGTTGATTTCCCTGAGCCGTTCGGTCCAATGATACCGACGGTCTGCCCTTTAGGAATCGCCAGATTAACATCCGCTAATGCTTGAAAAGCCGCGTGATAGGATCGCCTTTTAAGAGAATACATCTCCCTGATTCGATCGATTGGTCGATGATAAATTTTGTAGGTCTTTCCAATATCAGAAAGTTCAATTGGAAAATCAGAGGACATCGGCAAATCCGGTTCGCACCTTTTGGAACCAGGCAAGTGTCGCCCATGCAAAAACAAAGGCCGCACTAAAATAGAGTCCTAGTCCAATCCAGTCCGGCGTCTGCCCCCAAAGAACCAGGACGCGAAATTGCTCAATCGGAAACGTAATTGGATTCAGATACAAGAACGTCTGAATCTGCTCGGGGAGCGCTGTTTTCGGGTAAAGGATAGGGGCCATAAAAAAAAGAACGGTACTTAAAAGGCCGGTCACTTGGGCGATGTCCTTAACAAACACTCCGATAGCCGAGACGAGCCAGCCAACACCGATGCAGAATAAGCAAAGACCCGCAAGCGGAATCGGAAACAGGAGTACAGTCCAGCTGACGTCGCGCCCCACAAGGAGTAAATAGAAAATAAGAATGACGACGCTAATCAATGCCTGAAAAACGGCGGTAGCGAGCGTTACCCAGACCAGTGACTCGAGCGGGAAAATCATTTTTTTGACGTATTGAGGGTTTGCCAGAATCAAAGTAGGGGCTTTGGTTAAACACTCGGCAAAAAGCGAATGAATTAGCATGCCAGAAAAGAGAATCGCAGCAAACTCGAGACTCCCGCCACCCTGATCTGGCCATTTGATCTGCAGGATTGACCCGAAGACAAACGTATAAATTCCGAGCATGAGTAGCGGGGTGATAAATGACCAAACAAGCCCGAGCAGCGTTCCGCGATACCGGCCATAAATGCCACGTTTCGACAACTGACCCACAACAAACCGGTTGCTTAATAGACTACCCAATACGTAACTAGGCGAGGCTTTGTGATTTTCGGATTTCAATCTGGCCATCCAGCTAAAATTGCGATCAGCATACGCACTGCACTTAACCCGTGTGCTCTTCGACCAATGCATTGAGATAAGCGCCATAAGTGCTTTTACCCATTGCGTGGGCCAAACGACCGAGGGACTCTATATCAATATAACCCATCCGGAATGCGATCTCCTCGGGACAACAGATTTTCATTCCTTGCCGGTTTTCGAGCGTCTCAATGAACACCGATGCCTGGAGAAGCGACTCATGCGTCCCCGTATCAAGCCACGCTGTCCCGCGCCCAAGCAGTTCTACGCTTAATGTCCCCTCTTCCAGATACAGTCGATTAAGATCGGTTATTTCTAGCTCACCACGAGGAGAAGGTTTTAAGGATCTTGCCAATTCTGACGCGCGGTGATCATAAAAATAAAGGCCCGTGACAGCGTAACGAGATCGAGGCTTGGAAGGCTTCTCCTCGAGTGTTTCCGCTTTGCCTTCACTATCGAAACTGACCACTCCATACCGCTCTGGATCCCTGACCGGATAGGCAAAAACTGTTGCGCCGTGAGTCAAAGTCTGGGCATGTCGAACCGCTTTAGTCAGGTCATGGCCATAGAAAATATTGTCTCCTAGAATGAGCGCAGACGGCTGTTGCCCAATAAACTCGGAACCCAAAATAAAAGCTTGGGCAAGTCCATCAGGCGCTGGCTGAACGGCATATGAGAGGTTAATACCCCATTGCGATCCGTCTTTCATCAACTCTTGAAACCGGGGCGTATCTTCGGGAGTCGAAATAATAAGAATATCCCGCAAGCCCGCAAGCATCAGCACGCTCAATGGGTAATAAATCATCGGCTTGTCATAAACGGGTAACAGCTGTTTTGAGACCACCTGGGTAACAGGAGACAAACGAGTGCCTGATCCACCGGCAAGAATCATTCCCCTCATCAGCCCGCTCCTAATCCACGGCGAAGGGACGACGCACCGTCACCACCAACGGACACAACCCATTCTTGATTTTTTAAATACCATGACACGGTCTCATGAAGACCTGATTCAAACGTCTCTTTCGCAGACCAGCCAAGTTCAGTTTTAATTCGGGTCGCATCGATAGCATATCTGAAATCATGGCCGGGACGGTCAGTCACAAATTCAATTAAAGAGGAATAACTCCCCTGCTCTCTCGGTCTGAGTTGGTCTAAAACGTTGCAGATGCCATGCACAACCTCAAGATTTGTCCGCTCTGAATCACCACCAATGTTGTAGGTCCTGCCGTTTTCCCCTGACTGCATCACCGTAACCAGCGCTCTCGCATGGTCGTCAACGAACAGCCAATCGCGGACATTATCCCCTTTTCCATAGACCGGAATCGGCTCTTCGTCTAATGCCCGATGAATTACAACCGGAATCAGTTTTTCGGGATACTGATACGGGCCGTAATTGTTAGAACAATTTGATACGACGATGTCTACGCCAAATGTCTCTCCCCAGGCCCGTACAAGGTGATCAGAGGCGGCCTTACTTGCCGAATACGGGGAGTTGGGCTGGTATGGCGAATCCTCAACAAATAGACCTTGCTCACCCAAACTACCGTAAACCTCATCAGTCGAGATATGGTGAAAGCGAATTTGGCGACGCCCCGACTTCTGACTCGTACTTTCCTCCCGAACTAACTCCAAAAGGTTATAGGTTCCCTTAACATTGGTCTCGATAAAAAGGCCGGGTCCATCTATCGAGCGGTCGACATGCGACTCCGCTGCAAGATGCATGATGGCATCCGGCTGATGACGCTTAATAACATCCCGCAACGCGTCTTGATCGCATATGTTTACCTGTTCGAATACATAACCGTCATATTGGGACTGACCAGAAAGTGTCGATAGATTACCCGCATAGGTTAACGCGTCAACGTTAACAATCTTCTTGACGTTTTTTTCAATTAAGTGCCTTATGACAGCAGACCCAATAAAGCCGGCGCCACCTGTAACGAGAATACAGTTCTGATCAGGTAAGATCATCGACGCTCCGTTCTGTTTTCTGATTCAACATCTCTGCGGTAGCTGTTTTCAAGTCTTGATAAATTAAAGAAGCATAGTCACGCACACCCTCTGCAACCGGAATCGGTTCACTGTTAAAACCTGCACTGCGGATCTTTGTCATTTCGGCTTCGGTAAAGCTTTGATACTTTCCATTCAACTCCGTCGCCATTGGAAAATAGGTCAAGAATTTTTCTTTAACGGCCTCTTTAAGGGATAAAGAAGATTCGCCGTCCAATGCCCTGCAGGCATTTATCACAGCGATCGCAACGTCATTGAAACTCTGACTAGTTCCAGTTCCCACGTTATAGATGCCATCAACATTCCGGTTGTCGTAAAAAAATAAGTTTGCCCGGATCGCATCATTAACGTGTACAAAATCACGACGCTGCTCTCCATTTGAGAAACGGCCAGTTCCCTCAAAAAGACCAATTGTTTTTTTCTCAAAATACTGATGGGTTAGGTGCCAAACCACGGAGGCCATCCGGCCCTTGTGGGATTCTCTAGGCCCATAGACATTAAAGTACCTCAATCCCACAAGCTGGCTTGATCGATTCTTCTTTACCCGCCACGCGAAATGATCGAACAGCGTTTTAGAGTAGGCGTAAGCATTAAGCGGACGACAATCCTCCGCACTCTCGATAAAGGGTCCGTCTAAGCCATAAACGGAGGCAGACGACGCATAAACGAGTGGACACCCTACCGACTCCAGAGCCATTAGCAGTCGTTTTGAATACTCAAAATTAACAGACATTACAAAACGACCGTCTGCAACCATTGTGTCTGAGCATGCTCCCAGATGAAAGACGTATGAAAGATTCTTGGCCAAGGCTGCTGACTCCAACTTCTCGATAAAATCGTCCTTATCAAGATAATCTGCAACCGTTAAATCATTGATATTCCGAATTTTTGAAGCGTCAGAAAGATCGTCGACTAACAGGATGTCTGTTTCACCTCGCGAATTAAGTTCAGCGATTAGATTCGATCCGATAAATCCGGCGCCTCCAGTGACAACAATCATAGATTAAACGCTCCTATCCAACGAATCCGAAAAATCACTAACCCTCACCACGCTAGTTCCAAACCGACTGACCACAGCACTCGCGCCTATGGTCGCCAATTGAACGTTCTCTCGCCAACTCAATCCAAGGCCCAAGCCCAGTGCGATCACCGCAACGACCGTATCCCCGGCGCCGCTCACATCAAAAACTTCCAGCGCACTCGCGGCCTGATGAATCATCTCACCCGAATCTTTGAAAAGAGTCATCCCCTCATCGCCCTGGGTAACCAGTAACGCTTCGAGACCGGTCGCTTCAATCAAGTTGAAAGCTGCCGTACGGAACGCATCGCCAGATGCTGACACCCCAGTCACTGCTTCGAATTCAGAGCGATTAGGCGTAACTACAGTTGCCCCTTTATACCGACTGAAATCCGTTCCTTTGGGATCAATGATTATTGGCTTTTTAGTTAATAACGATATCGCCAGCATCTCTTCAACATGATCCAAACTACCTTTACCATAATCAGAGATCACCACGACATCGGCTTCATTATTTAAAGATCGAAAATCCTCGACTCCTTGGCGAATCAAATCATTGCTCGGCGCTTTCTCAAAATCCGCTCGCAATAACTGTTGATTGCGAGATACTATTCTTAACTTCTCAGTTGTACGTCCATGAGCATCGATATGTAAGTGACGGTCAACGTGTGCCTTAGCTAAAATAGCGTCGAGACGTTTACCCGCATCATCATCTCCAATGAACGAAAGCAAGTCACATCTCGCACCCAGTGAAGCGATATTTGCCGCAACATTTCCTGCGCCACCCGCGCATTCCTCCACGACATTGACATTAATGATGGGGACCGGTGCCTCAGGAGAAATTCGATCTACATCACCCAACCAATAACGATCAAGCATTGTGTCTCCAACCACTAGAATCCGTATGCCGGACGCCGTATCTAGCAGTTTTCGATTGACCGAATCCATATTATTGGGACTCCACCAATACCGGTCTTCGACCGATACTGTAATAAGAAAGATTGTGCATCGCGACGACCTTGGGATCGAAAACGTTACGACCATCAAAAATAACTTTGGAAATCAGTTTTTGCTCGAGTCGGTGAAAGTCAGGCGCACGGAATTCCTTCCACTCGGTAAGGAGTAGTAAAGCGTCTGACTGATCGACAGCATCATACAGATCATCGAAAAACTCAAGAGACGCGGTATCACCTAACTGCTTTTGAGCCTCGGTCTTCGCAACCGGATCGTAAGCACGAATAGCTGCGCCCCTCTCGGAGAGAGCTTTTATCACTGCAAGACTTGGCGCCTCTCTCATATCGTCAGTATTGGGCTTAAAAGAGAGTCCCCATATCGCAAAACATTTGCCGGTTAAGTCCTCACCAAAATGGGAAAGGGCCATTTCAACCAGGCGGTTTTTCTGGCTCTCATTTACGCGCTCAACCGCTTCCAGCAATTCAGGCTTGTGACCTGATTTGATCGCGATCTGTGCTAACGCTTTTACATCCTTGGGGAAACACGAGCCACCATAACCGCATCCTGGGTATATAAAATGATAGCCGATCCGCGGGTCTGATCCGATACCCAAGCGGACCGCCTCTATGTCTGCCCCAACTCGCTCGGCTATATTTGAGACCTCGTTCATAAACGATATCTTGGTCGCCAACATCGCGTTAGCCGCATATTTTGTCAACTCTGCCGATCGAATATCCATCAATAAAAGGCGATCGTGATTACGATTAAATGGCGTGTAAAGTGCGCGCATAATTGATCGCGCCCGATCACAGTCTGCACCGACGACAATGCGATCAGGTTTGACAAAATCTTCTATCGCTGCGCCCTCTTTTAAAAACTCTGGATTAGATACCACAGCGAAATCAATTTTGTTGCCTCTGGACTCTAAGCGAGATTGAATTGCCTCACTCACACGGTCCGCAGTCCCAACCGGAACAGTTGACTTATTAACAATGACTTTAAATTCGATGAGCGCGTCACCGATGCCCTCAGCAACCGCAAGCACATGCTGCAAGTCAGCCGAGCCATCTTCTTCTGGAGGAGTGCCAACCGCGATAAAAATGACGTCTCCATGATCAACGCCATCAGATAGGTTGGTTGAGAAACGAAGCCGGCCTGATTCGACGTTCGAACGAACAAGACTTTCGAGTCCAGGTTCATAGATTGGAATGACACCGTCTTGGAGTCCTCGAATCTTTTCCTCATCGGTATCAATGCAAAGCACCTGATTACCAACATCGGCGAGACAGGTGCCGGAAACAAGTCCTACATAACCGGTTCCTACAATCGTAACTTTCATTTGATCCAGATACCGTCTCTTCGAATTTGTGTTTCAACTAAAGGCGCCCAAAAAAGAAGGGTGCCTAGTCGACACCCCTCTTTTTAATCGTTTCCAATTTTATCAGTTTTGCGGCAACTTTCCATCGATCACGATGTTTTCGATGTTATTTTTGAGGGTTTTCTCGCCAATTCCGGGAACCTCCAGTAACTCATCAACGTGGGAAAAACCGCCGATTGCTAGTCGGTATGCGATGATTTGATCCGCCAAAATAGGGCCAACGCCCACAATATTCTCGGCCAATACCTCAGCAGAGGCCGTATTTATGTTTACCGGTCCTGCAGTTGCTACAGACCCATAAAACGTACCGAGAAGGAAAAGGAGTTTAGCGGTCTTTTTGAATCGAAATGTTTTCATTTTCTACGCTCCATGTAGATGGTTGATTGGACTATTGGACTGCAAAATTGCAGCCAACAACACTTTGGCAACTCTACCGGGAATCCGCAATGTAAATACATCACTGTCTGTCACGGTAAAGATATGACTACGATCCTAAAGACTATCGAGAAATGGAGAGTCTTTTTAAAATCTGAAATTGGGTTAGATCAGGACTGATAAAAATCGCCATGTTAACGAAAACTAACGCAGCACGGTAAAGCGAACGCAAACGACGGGGAAAGTAGTACAGGCTAACCGACTCAACGAACAGACACAAGCGAACAGACACAAGCGAACAGCTTGCCCGTCAAATATATAGGTTACCCAAGATCAGAGCTTTTATTCCCCGAGCGATTAGCACGGCGACACAAAAACAACGCAGCGGTGGTTGGCGCAGCGCCCAGCAAAAAACCGAATAGCAATGCTACCAACAAAGCGACCACGATTTTGCCTTCCCATAAGAAGTCGAAGTACACCAAGGTCACATCTTGTGTATTTTTTGCCGCAAAAGTCATACCAAAAAAAATGATCATCACTAGCACTACACAGAGGACTGCTTTTTTAATAAAGCGCATCGAAATCAATCAAGAAAAGACCGGCGACGATACTTAATTATCGTGACCGTTTGGGACATCGTGTTTTGGTTTCGAGCTGTGCTGGTTCACTCGTTCACGGAGCAGTCTACCGGGCTTAAAGTGTGGTACGAACTTCCCGGGCACATCAACCGAATCACCGGTCTTGGGGTTGCGACCACTTCGCGGCATTCGATAACGAAGTCCAATGCTGCCAAAACCTCGGATCTCAATTCGATCCCCGGTAATCAACGCCTGGCGCATCCGATCGAGAACGGTGTTTACCGCAAACTCAACATCCCGCGGCGGCAAATGAGACTGATCAAGACAAAGGCGCTCGATTAGTTCAGACTTCGTCATCGTACTCATCGGATCGCCTGTTCGCGCATCTCTATCAAGTTCCTAGCTGTCTTGCTTGTTTAGTTCTTCTTTAAGTTTATCGCCAAGAGAGGTGCGCAGGGTCGTCTGACCGCTGTACTGCTGAACGGTTTGACCTTCGACCTCCGCATCTAGGGCTTTTATTGATAGCGTGATTCGTCGCGTCTTTCGATCAATACTGCTAATTTTGGCTTCAACCTCAGCATCGACACTCAAAACGGAGCGAGCATCTTCAACATAATCTCTCGACAATTCCGTTGCGCGGAGATAACCCTCAACGCCATCCCCGAGGTCGACGACGGCGCCCTTTGCGTCCACGCTAGTTACTTTTCCTTTGACCGATGCGCCCTTGGAGTGACCCCCAACAAAGGCGCTAAACGGATCCTCTAAAGCTTGTTTGACACCCAAGGAGATTCTCTCCCGCTCCGGATCCACAGAAAGCACGATCGCTGTAATTTGATCACCCTTTTTAAAATCACGAACCGCATCTTCACCCTCTCGATCCCACGACAAGTCACTCAGATGGATGAGTCCATCAATACCGCCTTCAAGACCAATGAATACTCCAAAATCGGTGATTGATTTGATTTCCCCAGTTATCTTATCGTTTCGCTGATGAGCGGCTGCAAACTCGTCCCATGGATTACCCGAACATTGCTTCATTCCGAGAGAAATGCGACGACGCTCTGAATCCACCTCAAGTACCATCACCTCGACTTCGTCCCCAAGATGACAGATTTTATTGGGATGGACATTCTTGTTCGTCCAGTCCATTTCAGAAACGTGAACGAGGCCTTCCACGCCTTCCTCAAGTTCCACAAATGCACCGTAATCGGTGATGTTTGTAACCTTGCCAAAGATTCGCGTCTTTTCCGGATAACGTCTTGCAATGTCTGACCAAGGGTCCTCGCCAAGTTGTTTCATACCAAGAGATACTCGGTTACGCTCTCGGTCGAACTTAAGCACTCGAACAGTCACCTCATCTCCAACATTAAGCGCCTCAGAAGGATGTTTAACCCTCTTCCAAGCAATATCCGTAATATGAAGCAGTCCATCGAGGCCGCCGAGATTCACAAACGCGCCGTAATCGGTGAGATTTTTGACAATTCCGGTAACCACTTGGCCTTCTTCAAGATTCTTGAGCAACTCACTTCGCTCTTCCTGCATCTCCTGTTCAACCACGGCTCGTCGCGACACAACGACGTTGTTCCTTGCTTGATCCAGCTTAATCACCTTAAATTCAAGCTCGCGATTTTCGAGGTAGGCAGAGTCCGTTACTGGCCGCACGTCCGCCAATGAACCCGGCAGGAATGCCCGAACCTCGTCGAGCGAGATCGTAAAGCCACCCTTTACCTTACCTGTCAGAAAACCAGTCACAATAGCCTCATTATCAAACGCCGTTTTTAGCGCTTCCCAAGACTTCACTCTTCGCGCTCTCTCTCGAGACAGGCGTGTGTTTCCGAAACCATCTTCCAGGGCTTCGATTGCAACTTCGACTTGATCTCCAATTTGGATAGAGACTGAACCGTCCGCATCGCGAAATTGTGTGGCGGGAATCTCAGACTCGGACTTTAGGCCCGCGTTTACGATGACGTAATCGTTATTTAAATCGATGACTTCGGCGACAATCACGGCGCCGATCTGCATTATGGAGTTTTTAAAGCTCTCTTCAAGGAGTTGTTCAAAGTTTTCTGACATTTTTTTGGTAGGAAGCCTTATACAGAATGGCGAAGTTAGGGGTGAATTTTAACTGGAAGACCAGTCTCTTTATAAAACCAACTTGATCAATACCGTCGGACGCGTAACAAGCTCATTATTTCATCCAGAACTTGTTCCCGCGTAATTTCCGACGTGTCGATTTCGACGGCGTCGCTCGCAGGCATCAACGGGGATATGGCCCTATGGGTATCCTGATAATCCCTCGCCGCGATCTCGTTTTCGAGGCGCGAGAGATTAACATCAAAACCCTTGTCCTTCAACTGCTTATAACGCCTTTTTGCCCTGACTTTGGGGGTTGCTGTCAAGAAAACCTTCAACACGGCATCGGGAAAAACGACTGATCCTAAATCCCGCCCATCAGCAACGAGACCCGGCGCGCGTCGGGATTCCCGTTGTCGAGCCAATAGCGCCTGGCGAACTTCCGGGATCGCCGCATAAATTGACGCGGAACGTCCACCTTCCTCACTTCTGATCGCGGCGGTGATATCCCGACCCTCGACCCAGATTCGAATCTCATCTGTCCGGACCTCAAACCTAACATCAAGCTGATCCCCAACGTGCCGGAGTTGATCAATCTGCTCGGGAAGAATATGTTGCTCATGGGCAATATGAGCGAACGCCCTGTAAAAAGCCCCGCTATCGAGGACGTGCCAACCGAGTTTATGAGCCAATAACAACCCAACCGTGCCTTTTCCTGTTCCGCTCGGACCATCGATCGTAATGACAGGATCATGGTCAGACATTTTCCGCTGAATCCGATTCTGAAATATCTAATCCGACTTGATTGGCAATCTCGACAAAATCTGGAAAAGACGTTGCGATATTATCCGCATCACAGATTTTTATTTCCTCACTTGCGATCCCGCCTGCCACCGCGAACGCCATTGCAATTCGATGATCACCATAACTATCTACTTGGCCACCCTTTAATTGGCCACCGGTGATATCCATTCCGTCAGGCGTTTCGGAAGCTTCAATTCCAAGGACGCGTAGCCCATTAACCATTGCCGTAATCCTGTCGGACTCCTTGACCCTCAACTCCGCCGCACCTCGTATACGAGTAATACCGGTCGCAGCGGCTGCTGCCACCGCAATGATTGGGAACTCGTCGATTGCGCCCGCGACATCCTGAACAGATACATCGATACCATGAAGCTCGGACGAATGAACAACAAGATCGCAAACCGGTTCATTGGTAAATTCCTGAATATTAGAACGGCTAATTTTTGCACCCATTTGCATAAGAATTCTCAGTACGGCATCTCGAGTCGGATTAATACCAATTCGTTTCAACACTAGTTCACTCCCCGACAGCAGGCAGGCGGCCACGATAAAAAATGCAGCGGAAGAGATATCTGATGGTATACGGACTGCCTGGCCAACAAGTTCCTCGTCACCAGAAATCCGAAGGCCCTTGTTCCCTCCCGAACTCTTTTGAGAAAACGCGCCTAACATTCTTTCGGTGTGATCGCGGGACGCTACCGGTTCAACGATCACTGTTTCGCCTGAGGCATATAACCCTGCCAGCATTACCGCCGACTTTACTTGTGCACTTGCTACCGGGAGCACATATTTAATTCCTTGTAATTCCGAACAACCTCTTATGATTAATGGCGCACGATTATCTTGGCTCTCAATGTCAGCGCCCATCTTGGAAAGGGGCTCAATCACTCTCCCCATCGGGCGACTTTTAAGTGACTCATCGCCTATCAGCACGGTGTCGAACCCCTGACCCGCGAGTAGTCCGCTCAACAACCTCATCGACGTGCCCGAATTTCCAAGATCCAGCGGTCGAACCGGCTCGCTAAGACCGTATTTACCCACACCTTCAACTATCACGACCCCGGCACACGGCCGATCCACTCCGACCCCCATTAACTCAAACGCGTTTAAGGTTGCGAGCACGTCGTCGCCTTCCAGAATTCCCTCGATTCGGGTTTGACCCTCTGCGATTGCACCAAACATAATGGCTCGGTGACTGATTGACTTGTCCCCAGGGATTGTCGCCTCTGAAATAAGGGCCGACGACGGCTTAGACAGTAGATAAGTCATATTGGCTAATTAATTTTTTGATTCGGTCTTGATAGTTTCAAGCCGGTTTCGAAGTAACTTTGCCGCCTTAAACAACCCCTCCAAAGATTCTCCGTCGGATTCCGTAATCGAATTCTTAATCCGGTCAAGAATCGTTTGATAAGCGTTAATCAGTTCAACGGTAATCTCTTTATTATCAAGACAGATATCGCGCCACATGACAGGATCACTGCCGGCGACTCGGGTAATATCAAAAAACCCGCCTGCTGCTAATGCTAGGCACTCATCTTGGTCAATCTGCTGGGCAAGTTGAGACACCAGCGCGTAAGCGACGATATGAGGCAGGTGACTGGTCATGCCAAGGACACGGTCATGAGCATCAACTTCCATAATTTTGATGTGTGAGCCAATTCGCTCCCATAGTTGCGTTATTTTCTGAATAGAGGCGGGATTCGTCTCTGCGGTTGGCGTAAGAACAGTCCAATGATTTACAAAAAGATCGGGGCGCGCAGCCGCCGGACCACTAGACTCACTGCCCGCAACCGGATGACCCGGCACGAAATGCTCAAACTGATCAGCTAAAGCGTTCCGGGCAATGTCGACGACGCGCCGTTTCGTACTACCGGCATCAGTTAAGATCGCGCCGGTTTGAAGCGCTTCGCCCACCTGGGGCAATAAACTTGTCATTGTGCCAACTGGAGTTGCCAAAAGAACTACATCCGCCCGAGATACAGCTTCCCCCACATTCGTTGTACTCGAATCAATTAGTCCACGCTCCATAGCCATATCAAGGGTCTGCATATTACGCGCGCAACCCACAACATGACCGACTAATCCCCGCTCCTTTAATGCGCTGGCAACCGACCCTCCGATAAGTCCGACTCCAATAACAGCAAGCCTGTCGATCAGCGGCAAGTTAATCGATGTCGGCATTTTAAGCTTCTGCCAAGTGACTAATAATTTTTCTTAAGGTCGCAATAACTTTTTGATTTTCAGAAGGCAATCCGACCGTGATCCTGAGGTGCTCGGGAAGGCCATAATTTCCGACCGGACGGACGATCACTCCCTCGGTCAGCATTAATTCATATATTTTTGAAGCGTTAGAGCCTACTTGCACACAGATGAAATTAGCCACCGAAGGGATTGTCGTTAAACCAAGATCAACTAAGGCCTGGTTCAACTGAAAGAGTTGCTCGGCATTCTCCGTGACGCATTGGGAAATAAAGTCTGAATCTGAGAGCGCGGTTTCCGCTGCTGCGAGCCCCATTGAATTGACATTGAATGGTGGTCGCACCCGATTAAGTATCTCAGTAATCTCAGGCGTTGCGATGGCATAACCCACTCGCAAGGCAGCTAAACCATAGGCCTTGGAAAACGTTCTGGTGACGATGAGGTTTGGAAAGCGCGTCAATAGAGCGACGCCATCTGGATAATCGTTTACACCAAATGGCCTCACGTATTCAAAATAGGCTTCGTCCAGCACTGTAATAACGTGATCAGGAAGATCTGAAAGAAATGCCTCAACTTTTCCCTGACTTACATAAGTCCCGGTTGGATTATTAGGATTTGCGATGAACACGATGCGGGTATCCAAGTTGATTGCCTCACGCATCGCCTCTAGGTCATGTCCAAACTGGATTGCCGGCACGATCGCTAGGTTCGCATCTACTGATTTTGCGGCTAACCCATAGACCGCAAATGCATGTTCAGAAATCACAACGCCCTGGCGTGACTCCACAAAGCATCGCGTAATAATATCGAGCACATCGTTGGACCCGTTACCCAGCGTGAGCTGTGACGGCAATACATTTAATTGCGCTGACAATTGTGTCTTAAGTCGAAAGCCGGAACCATCAGGGTACCGAGCTAAATCATTCGCGCAATCTCTTAACGTATTCTCAACACGTGGACTTGCCCCTCTCGGATTCTCGTTAGAGGCGAGTTTGATAATCTCGCTGATGCCCAATTCACGTTCTAACTCCTCTACCGGCTTGCCGGGTTGGTAGGGTCGTAAGTCCCGGACACCATTAGCAACGAGTTGATGGAGGCTTGATTCGGCGGTCATATGCTGCGTGGGTAAGAGCCCAAGAGTTTAAAAAAGGCAGCCTCCCCTTTCATTCGCTCAACCGCTTCAGAAACGGATGAGTCCTCAATATGCCCCTCAATATCAATAAAGAAGACATAACGCCAAAGCTGAGGGCGCATTGGGCGAGACTCGATTCGAGTCATGCTTATTTTCGAATCGGCTAACGGCTCAAGCAGTCTAAGCAGCGCCCCTGATTGATCAGGATTGGCAACGGCGATGCTTGTCTTGTCTCGCCCGCTCCGTTCGGGGGCTTGCCTTGAGATCACCAGGAAACGGGTGGTATTACCCGGAATATCTTCAATTTTACGGGCCCGGATTTCTAAACCGTAAACGCTACCCGCAAGTTCCGAGGCCACGGCCAAAATCGTGGGATCTTCTGCTGCGGCCTTTGCCGCATCTGCCGTGCTGGATGTTGCAACCTGGTCCAGTTGGGGCCAATTTTCTGCTAGCCAACCTCGACATTGGGCAAGCGCTTGCTCATGGCCTGCTATTGTTTTTGATTTTTGTGCGTCCGGATGCGCTAACAAGCAATGGGAGACTCTTAAATCGATTTCATTACATATCTTCAGTTCGGTTTTCAGCAAAAGGTCAAGGGTTGCGTTGACTCCACCTTCGGTTGAATTTTCGATTGGCACAACTCCGAAGTCGGCCGCTCCGGTCTCGGTCAGCCGAAAGACTTCTTTTATGCTTGACGCCGGAGTCGCGTCAATCTGCTGTCCGAATACTTTATAAGCGGCCTGTTCGGTGAACGTTCCTTCTGGACCTAACACCGCAACCGTTAATAATGCCTCGACACCTCTCGCTGCGGAGATGATCTCGCGAAAAATTGCCTTGATTGCATCTTCTGAAAGCGGTCCCTGACTCGACTTGATGAGGCGATCAAGTATCTGGACCTCGCGTTCGGGGCGATAAACAGGTGCACCGAGACTCGTTTTGCGGGACCCGATTTCCGAAGCCAACCTGACCCGGTCATTAATCAGGTTCAATAACTTCTCGTCGATCTGATCGATTTGATTACGAAGCGGCTCTAACTCTTTATTCTTCGACATTTCGTTAACGGACTAAGGCGTCAATGACACCCGACTTGTTAAAGGAATCTTTGCAGAGTCTACCCGCAGATCATACTTAAAGGGTTGAAAATTGGTTACTCAACCGAATCCAATGCTTCACCCGAGTCGATGACTTTACCAATACTCACCAGATTTTCTCGATCATCCAGCCGGATCAAACGCACGCCTTGGGTATTGCGCCCCACAACGGGTATTTCCCCGGTGCGAGTCCGGACAAGGCGACCACTACCAGTGATCAGCATTAAATCATCGCCCTTGATAACCCGATCGGCTCCAATGAGTGCGCCGTTTCGCCCGCCAACTTTAATCGCGATTACCCCCTGACCGCCACGGTTTTTTAACGGGAACTCGTTTAATTCGGACCGCTTACCGAAACCATTTTCAGTTGCTACCAGCACTGTTTCGTCGTCACTATCCTCGTTAAAAATCAACATCGAAATGACTTCATGGCCATGCTTCATATTGACTCCTCGGACACCGCGCGCTGTTCTTCCCATCTGTCGAACTTGAGATTCAGAAAA
>ENA-OREN01002651-OREN01002651.1-marine-metagenome-genome-assembly--contig:-NODE-2651-length-17741-cov-7.826030_pt1 | contig 17741 bp, 9 predicted proteins | sample MGYA00248624_ERZ508555 | MGnify/ENA primary metagenome ERZ508555 (study PRJEB26222, sample SAMN06267773) | marine metagenome | isolation source: Saanich Inlet, British Columbia, Canada | place...
ATGGCTCATGAGGAGAATCCAATATCCAAGAAGAAGACCCATAGAGATTATTACAATACCTTTTACGTCGGCTCGAATAACGATCAAACTGGCCATGATATATGCCAAAGCGATCCGCTGAAGGACTCCCATAATCCTGAAATGGGTCCAATCCCAATCTTGCCTAACATAGGGGAAAGCACTGAGAAGTAATCCGATGACAAAAATAGTCATGGTACGGAAAACCACTTTTTTGAACAAGGGACCCCATTTGCAAAATTCGTATTTTTCAAAAGAAAATTGCATTGAAACGCCGATGATAAATAAGAAAAATGGAAATACCAAATCGGTGAGTGTGCATCCATGCCATTTTGCATGACGGAGTGGTGCATAGACATGAGCCCACGTACCTGGGTTATTCACCAAAATCATGAGTGCAATGGTGGCACCACGGAATGCATCGAGGGAAATAAGTCTATCTTGCTTTTCAGTCATAATAATTTATTCCTTTTTCCCAAAATTGGAATCAATGGGAAGAAATTTAATCAGTATAAGTCCAGGTATTGTAGCAACAATTACCCAAATAAAGAAATGGTAATATCCGATAGCTTCTTGAAGCGCGCCGCTAAACATGCCGGGTATCATCATTCCCAAGGCCATGAATCCTGTGCAAATGGCATAGTGTGCAGTTTTGTGTTCTCCTTCAGAAATCATCATCATAAATAACAAATATGCTGTAAAGCCAAAACCATAACCAAATTGTTCAATCGCGATAAAAATATTAATTAGGAGATAACTTTCCGGTTGGGCCCAGGCCATAAACACGTATACAAAATCTGGAAGCTTCATCGCCAGTGCCATCCATATTATCCAAGCTTTCAACCCATGTTTGGCTGCAAAAAACCCACCGGTAACTCCACCAATGGTAAGCATAATCATACCTAATGTTCCAGTGGCAAACCCAAGTTCAATCGTGGTCAAACCAAGCCCACCGGCTTCTAGTGAATCCAGTATAAACAAGGGAGCGATTTTTACCAATTGTGCTTCCCCAAAGCGATAGAAAAGAATAAAAATGATGACTAAACTAATTTTGGGCTTTTTGAAAAACGAAATAAATACTTGAATAAAAGTACGGACTGCTTCGGATAATTTTAAATTCGAATGTCTATAATCAGACAAAGGAACTGGAAGCATCCATCGATGATAAATTGAAAAGATGATGAATAAACCGGCTAAAACCCCAAAGGTAATGGACCATGCAGTTGTTACATTTCCTGTCCAAAATTCCATCATTCCAACAAACATTACCAAAAGGCCTTGGCCAAATAAAATGGCGAATCGGTAAAAGGTATTTCGAATACCGATCATCCAAGCTTGATCGTGGGATGAAAGGGCATGCATATAAAATCCATCGGCGGCAATATCATGGGTGGCAGAACTGAATGCTAATAACCAGAAGAGTGCCATTGTATATTTAAGTGGATCGGATGAAGGAATAGTAAAAGCAACGCCCGCTAATCCGGCACCAATTAATAATTGCATAGTGACAATCCAAAATCGTTTGGTACGGAAAATATCTACAATGGGGCTCCAGAATGGTTTGATAACCCAGGGCAAATATAGCCAACTTGTATAGAGTGCAATATCTGTATTGGACAGGCCCAGCTTTTTGTACATGATAACCGATACAATCATCACCATTGCATACGGAAGGCCCTCTGCAAAATAAAGGGAAGGCACCCAAGTCCATATTTGTTTTTTTGATTGCTGAATCATGATGAATAAATTCTTTTCAATTTAGAAATAGAATAATAATGGTCTAATATCTCTTCTGATGATTTACCGGAGATCGCCATTCCCAAAGCACCAATTTGGCATAGGCCAACCCCATGGCCCCATCCTTTACCATGAAGTATGAAATTCCCTTTCTCATTTTTTTGAATCGTAAATGCAGAACTAAACAAAAAAGATGGAGATATAATATCTCTTATTTCATATTCAGAATGAATTCCAATGGATTCCAGGTTGTTTTGAAAATCTTTATACTCAATTCTTAGATCAATAATCCGATCCGAGTACCCAATTGTTTCCGGGATTAATTGTACTATTTCGGCCGCTGCCACATTTTGTTTATTTTTCAAAGATTGTATCAATTCGTATTGGGTTGCTTCAAACTCCCAACGAAAGTATTGCCCTTTTTCATCCACATTGCCAATATAGTTTTTGAGCGATTCTTCCAGCACAATTTCAGGACTGCAAAAAGCGGTGCCTTTTGCATCATTATCCACAATCGATACGAGGTAAGGGATTGATTCACCCATCCAAACATTATCGAAATTTTCCGTTATTCCACCACAGGACTTTGAATAACGGGCATCACAGATTTTCTCATCAAACATGATCACCTGGCCAAAAGTAATATCGGCATTTTTGATGGACACATCGGTACAATGGGCCATCCCCTGATACCGTTGGCAGCAATCGTCGTTACAAATGTCAAAGCCAAGATGGCAGTGTTTTTGTTCAATATTGGCAAGGAGCCAGGAGCGCGCTACAATCGTTTGGGCCTTCAAAAATTCCGATGGACATTGAGCGCTCATTTCGGAAGTGGCAACGCATTTGAGATATTGCTCTAAGGGCAATTCATTGACGGCCATCAATTTTCCGTCTATAACTGTAAATTCTAATGTGCCCCAATAGGATGCAATGATTTTCTTTTCCCAATGAAAACCACGACCGGCAGTAATGCCATCCAAAGTAGTTGAAGGGTTTTCATCAGGAATAAATGGAATTATTTTGATTATCGTATCTTCAATTTTCAATTCAGGGATAACTAGATTCCCATCAACTAAATTGAAACTCAATTGATCAGTATTTTTACATGTTGGATATAAGTGGTCACTTGTTTCAATTTCATAACATTGGGCATCAGAAAAAGAAATATGCAGAGATATAATATCGTCTTCCGGTAAAATAATTCCCACGCGGATCATGGGTTCTTTATTTGGGATTAGTCCGGGAGTTAACATTGTGTTATCCACACTTTTGCGCCGAGGCCAATAATGGGAGCCGCTCTTAAATTAGACATAAATATTCGCTTTCGGTCGAATTCACAATCAATCAAATAATAATTTGAAATCGCTATATCGGCGTTTGAGCATTCCTTTTTTAAAGAATCCATCATTGCGTGACGGATGGACTCGCCATCCTCTGATTGGAGGAATTCTGAAAGACGCTGACCAATGACGATTCGGTCCAGAAATGTGTTTTGAAATGGATGATCCGTTTGAAGTTTTCGAGATAGACTAAATGGGTTTTTCCATCCGGAATAAATTGTTGATATTCGTTCAAAAATCAGCGCACCTAACACTGTACCAATTTCACTATCAGTTATGAACTGTCGCAATGTATTGATTCCCGACATGGAAGCATAAGTTTCTAATGATGGGCCATCGGACATTTTTAATTCGATCGATTTGGCGATCCAGTTAGATGCATCATCAAAGGGTATGAGGTTTCCCTTAATTTTTAATCCATCTGCGGTTCCGGTGCCGCCACCAAGGTAGTAGGCGTTTTTAACACTCCGAATTGCCCCATTCTCAGCATATTCCTCACCCCATACGCACATATCAGCGTCACTTTCCAATCGTTGGATAGGATGCTCAAGATTGAGCGTTTTTTGAATTTGATCACAAAAATATGGGATTCGAGGGCCATTTGCCATTATCCGGATTCCTCTACCGTCATTGGTTTTAAGTCCCGGCATAGCAATCGCGACTCGGAATTGTTCATTCTCAGCGAGTAATTGGACCACCTTTAATACGGTTTCAACGTAAACAGTTCCCTGTCGTTTCTCGACAGCAATGACATCTTCATTGTTGTGTTGTACATCGATTGGTTGGGGCAAAAACTCTGGATTAAAATTTTGGTGGTCAGAATATTTAATATCCACTACTGGATGGGCTAAGGTGTAGGTTTTATGATCCAACTTTTCTATTACGCAGCCGGAGACTTTAGTTGCGCCACCATCGATCCCAATAACCTTCATACTAACCCGATCTTTGTTTCTAAATCCACAATTCTATTAAAGGTTTTTTTGAGTGGATGTGATGTGATGTCTCTTTCATCTAATAATTCTAGTGTAATAGCCGTCTATTGCCCACTCTTCTTGATATTTAACAAAGGTTCCTTTTTTTGGGTAAAGTGAATCCATTTTTTGATTATCTTTATTTCAATTTGTATTGCAAGAACTAACTATAAGAGATAAGATAACACTTAAGTGGAAGAATCTCATATTTTTTATCTAGTTAACATTAACTTAATAATTACTATATAATACCAATAGATTTTTTCAATGACATAATACGTTTATATGAAGTGTGTATCTGATCTTCACTAATTTGCTCTTCCTTATATAATTCAATTAGTATACTAAAAACTTTATTTAGAAGGTTTTGGTCATAATGTAAATTATTTCCAAAACAGAACATGTCCACTCCAGCGTTAATCATTAATAATAAAGTTTCTTTTAAATTATAATGTTTAGAGATAGCGCCCATTGATGGGTCATCGCTAATAATAGCGCCATTAAATCCCATCTTCAATCTAAGTAAGCCCTTTAGTACTCTTGAAGAAAGAGTCGCGGGTAAATCATTATCTAATTTTTTATGTATTAGATGAGAGGTCATTATAGCTTTGATCGAACCACTTTCAATTAATTTTTTGTATGGTTCTATCTCAGACTCTTGCCAAGTATCAGTTACATCGACCAAACCCTCATGGGAATCACCTGATGCACTGCCTTGCCCAGGAAAATGTTTGCAAACTGGGATTACATTATTTTTTAAATGAACATCAATAAATATTTGAGCATGCTCTATTAATTTTTCTGCATTATCTGAAAAACATCGATCCTCGCTTGCAATAAAACTATTCTCGTTAATCTTTAAATCTAGAACTGGTGCAAAATTTAAGTTGAGTCCACATTTTGAAAGAGTTTCTGCCATTAATAAAGATTGTTCATTTGTAATTTTTAAATCATTAATTCTTCCTAATTCACCCCAACTCATAAAATTAGGAAATCCATACTTTTCTTTGAGGCGATTGACCCGCCCTCCTTCTTGATCTATACCAATGAGTAAGGGAGTAGGACTGAATGATTGGAGAGCTTCATTGAAGTCTTTAACTTGTTCCGGTGAGAGGATATTATGAGAAGATGGAGGTGATGTGGTCACATTTTGATCATAGAGTATAACACCACCGATTGTTAACCCATTGAGGGACTTGAAAAAATATTTTGCATCATCCGGCGAAGTACCTCGGAGGCCAACTATTATCATTTGGCCGATCATTATTTTTATATCATTGGTTACGGAATTCATCATTTATTAGAAATAAAAGTTAAAGACTTATGGGCGAAGTTCAGTTGATTTTTTTTATCAATAAAATAAGATACCATTTTTTTCTATGTTTATTTTATTTTTTCAAGTAGCTTATAGATTGAAAATGAAATCATTCATTTAAAGGAGACAATAAAATGAGCGAAAAAAATTTAGTAGGACAAGACTGGTTTTTTAAGGGGAAACTATTTTTATTTTTACTGCTGGGTTTTCAGTTCATGTACGCACAAGAATTGGATGTAAGTGGTAAGGTTACCTCTGCCCAGGATGAGCAACCGATGGTTGGTGTAAATATATTAGTGCAAGGCACTGAGCAGGGCACAACTACTGATGCAGGTGGTAATTATACCCTCGGATTGGACAATCCCGGCGCAACCCTTGTATTTTCGTACATTGGTTATGCAACAAAAAATATCCCTGTAAATAATCAAACAACTCTAAACGTAAGCCTTGAAATAGACGTTCTTGGTTTAGATGAGGTGGTAGCAATTGGATATGGATATGCAAAGAAAAGTGATTTAACTGGTTCTGTAGGGACAATTAATCAAAAATTATTAAACTCTCAAGCTGTAGAGAACCCTCTAATGGCACTGACTGGCACTACTTCAGGTGTGCAGGTGCTTCAGAACTCAGGTGAACCTGGAAGCGGTTTTGGCATCAGAATTCGTGGATCAAATTCACTTCTTGGTGGTAACAGCCCTCTGTTTGTTCTTGATGGATTCCCGATTACTGGAAATTTAGATAACTTGAATCCTAATGATATAAGTTCAGTGGAAGTTCTTAAGGATGCTTCAGCAACTGCAATTTATGGTTCAAGAGGTGCAAATGGTGTTGTTATGATAACAACGAAGAAAGGTGCCAATAGAAAAACAACTATTGAATATACTAGTTATACGGGGACTCAGAGCGAAACAAAGCGTATAGATATGCTAAATGCAAAAGAATTTGCTACTCTTGCAAATTTTAGGGCTTCAGTTGATGGCGAATCCCCCTTTTTTACTTCAGCAGAAGTTTCTTCTTTTGGTGAAGGCACTGATTGGCAAGATTTAATATTTCGGGCTGGGAGTATTGAAAATCACTCCCTAATGTTTAGCGGAGGAAACCAAACAACAAGATTCGGTCTTTCAGGTAATTATTTCAAACATAAAGGAGTGATTTTAAGCTCGTCTTCTGATCGCTTTCAGATAAAATTGGATTTGGATCATGATATAAACGATAAATGGAATATCTCGGTCCAAAACATTCTTAGTAGAAACAAGAAAAATGAGGTGATGGCTGATAACAATTCAAGAGGATCAGGGATTGTTGATGGCGCTCTAAATGCACCGCCAACATTGAGCCCAAAAGATGCTAATGGTAAATGGCAAGATTTAAGAGTTTATCCCTTCAGTCCAGACGTTATGGAGAATCCTGTGATGTTGACGAATGAAATAAAGGATGAAACCACAAAGAATTCGAATCTGCTCAATATAGCAATAGAAGGTGAAGTGGCAGATAATCTTAGATTAAAATCAACTCTTGGCGTCGAATATTACGATAAGCGTGGAGATTATTACTCCTCGACTGAATATAGTAGAAGCTATCTTGGCAATGCTGAAATCATGTATGAAGATTTTACAAATGTGCTGAATGAAAATACTTTGACCTATACCAAACTTGCTGATAACTATTCTATGGAAGTTTTGGGTGGTATTACATCTCAACAAACAACAATGCAAGATGTTTGGACTTCAACTACTGGTTACTTGGTTGACGTAATGGAAAACTATCGTCTTCAATCTGGTACTTCTGTTAGAACTCCAACTTCTGGTTATGTCGATTATTCAATACTTTCATATCTAGGTAGAGTGAACTTTGCCTTAAAAAATAAATATTTGGTTACAACCAGTTTTAGGATGGATGGTTCTTCCCGATTTGGGGCAAACAGTAAATGGGGAACTTTTCCTTCTTTTGCGGTAGCTTGGAGAGTCAGTGAAGAAGATTTTTGGCCTACTAGCCTAGTGAATAGTTTTAAGCTTCGTGGAGGTTGGGGTAATACTGGAAATACAGCTGTTGCACCATATCAGTCTCTAAATACTCTTGCTAGTACAACCAATGTTTTTGATGACAAGATATATACAGGTTTCGCACCAGGAGCCATAAAACCAAATCCTGATCTTAAGTGGGAAAACACCTCACAGGTTAATGTTGGGGTAGATATGGGTTTATTTGAAAACCGACTCTCTCTTGTTTTAGATTATTATAAAAAAACAACCACTGATTTGCTAGCTAATGTACCATTACCTACATCTTCTGGCTTTTCATCGATTACAAGCAATATTGGTACTATTGAAAACTCAGGAATAGAAATATCTTCAAACTATCAGTACAATAAAGGTGATTTTAGTTTGAGTTTGGGCGGTAATATTTCAATGAATGATAATAAAGTAGTTGAATTATCGCAGGGAGCAGATCTTATGGGTGCTTCATTAGGTCTTCCTATTAGTATACCAATTTCCTTAGTTAGAGAAGGTCTACCAATCGGGGTTTTTTACGCATATAAAGAAGACGGTATTAACGCAGATGGTTCAATAAAGTATGTGGATCAAAACGGTGATGGTGCAATTAATGCTATTGATCGTGTGGTTATTGGCGATCCCAATCCTGATTATATTTTTGGTATTAATTCTTTCATGTCTTATAAAAACTTTGGCCTATCAGTAGTAGTAACTGGGGTACAGGGGAATGATGTTTTTAACTTTAATTCATCTAATGTCGGCGATGGTTTTGCTTTTGGAATAAATCAGATGCGAGAGGTTAAAGATAATTACTGGACCAGTGAAAATAAAAACACAAGTGCTGATTATGGGAAAATAAGTCAGTATACAAGATATGATGCTTCAGACAGGCATGTTGAAGATGGATCATACGTTAAAATCCAAAATCTAGAATTGTCCTACACTTTCACTGGATTAGATTCGTTTGATAATCTACAAGTATATGTAGGAGGACAAAATTTAATGACTTGGACAAACTATTCTTGGTATTCACCAGAAGTTAATACGAAAGGCGCTGATATATCAAAAGGGATTGATATGAGTGCATATCCAATGGTGAGGACAATGACAATTGGAATTCGGGTTAAACTTTAAGCTTTGAACAGGAGTAAAAACATGAAAAAAATAACAATTTTAATGATACTTGTCTTTTCAATCTTCTCATGTGATGACATTTTAAAAGAAGTTCCCAAAGATCGGCTATCTGAAGCAAACTTTTACAAAACCGTTAGTGATGGTAGAGCAGCTGTTGATGCAATATATGGTGTTCTAAGCGCTGGACAGCTTTTTGCGCATCAATATCTATTACAAATAGAAATACCTGCTGACTTTGCATATGGAAGAGGATCAACAATACCAATTGGCGGGGAATATACTGGGTTAGATGCTGTTAACCAGAGAAGAGTTGGTTTAATGTGGGACTATTTTTACCAAGCTGTTAACTATGCAAATATAGCAATAGAAAAAATTCCTGGAATAGAAGGAGATGAATCAGCAAAATCTTTATTAGTAGCTGAAGCAAAGTTTTTAAGGGCACTTTGTTACTATCATCTGGTTCGAGATTTTGGTGCAGTCCCCTTACGCCTTAACTCAACGGATGGAGATATGGCGAGAACCCCTGTAGCAGATGTATACAATGCAGTTATTGCTGATTTACAGGCTGCTGAAAGTGGATTACCTGCTTCGATAACTGTATATGGTCGCCCTTCAAAATGGGGTGCGAAAATTATGTTTGCTGAAGTATATCTGACGTTAGGTGATTGGGCTAAGGCTCGAGATAAAGCGAAAGAGGTAATGGACAGTGGTGATCATTCCCTAGTCGAAATAACAAAACTGAATGACTGGGACAACCTTTTCGGTCCTACAGTCAATGGTACTTCAGAAGAAATTTTTTCCATAAAATATAACGCCGCATATGGTTGGTCCTGGCCATTTTATTTAGCTTGGAAAGCAGATGTAAGAAGTGCTTATGGAGCTTATGTGTTATACTCTGACCATAAGAATCCATTCATAATAAATTGGGATGACGACGATTTGCGTAAACAGTGGGGAGTCTTTACTACATTCATAGATAAAACCTCAGGTGCAGTTGATACACTGGTTTTTCCAACCATGTGTTTTTCTAAATTCAGGGACCCAAGCGCACCTGGCGCACGATCAAGCGGAAATGATTTTCCTATGTGGAGGTACGCTGATGCTTTGTTAATATATGCAGAAGCCGCTTCCCAAGCTGAAGGAGGACCTTCTGCTATGGCTATTGACGCTTTAAATCAAGTTAAAAGAAGAGGCTATGGTTATCCATCGAATACTGCTTCTGCAGTTGATTATCCTAGTTCTGGTTGGTCAGCCGAATCATTTAGAGATACTGTATTACAAGAAAGAGCCTATGAATTTATTTCTGAAGGTAAACGTTGGAAAGATTTAAAACGATCAGGAAAAGCCAAAGAAAAAATTCTTGAAAATATAGGTAAAGTTGTGGCTGATAGATATATGCTTTGGCCAATTCCTCAATGGGAAATTGATGCTAACACAGCATTAAGTCAGGCAAATCAAAATCCGGGTTATTAATAGGGCTTGCGATAATAAAAAAAGCCGTTGGTTAACTAAGCTATAGAATCTTATTATAATTATAGATGGTCATGCCAAGTGATCATCCTTTGTGAAATACGATTAAAGCCCTAGTCCTTGCAAAGAGCACTAGGAATAAGCTTTTTATTAATGCGTTAGGAGTAATATTGATGTCTGCGAACATATTATCTGCGCAAGGTAAAGTCGTCACTGGTTTGGAAAATCTATTGGGAAATCACCTCAACCTAATCGAAGATAAGCGGATAGGTGTTATTGCAAACCACACTTCCGTCAATTCTAATGGTGAACATATTATTGACTTGCTATCAAACCATGGAAAAGTAGTAGCTGCTTTTGTTCCGGAGCATGGAATTAAAGGTGATATTGCTGCAGGTGAAACAATTACAGACCACGTCGAATCAAGCATGAAGATATACAGTATTTATGGCACCTTCCGCTCACCTACACCTGCAATGTTACAAGATGTTGATGTTCTTATTTATGATATTCAAGATGTTGGTGTAAAATTTTATACGTATATATCGAATCTTTTTCTTGCAATGGGGTCGGCTAAGCGCGATGGAATCCCTGTAATTGTACTTGACCGGCCTAACCCAATTAGAGCAGATCGAGTAGAAGGGCCAATCACTACTCCTCCCCACCACAGTTTTGTTGGAGTTGCGCCCCTGCCAACACGTTATGGTATGACTGTTGGAGAGATCGCGGAAATGTTCAATAATGAAGATTATCTCGGATTTTCTCTAAATTGTGATTTAACGGTAATTAAAATGGAAAATTATAGTCGCGATATGTGGTATGACCAAACAGGATTACCTTGGATTGCTCCCTCTCCTAACATGCCTGATTTAGAAACTGCTACAGTCTATCCTGGGATGTGTCTTTTTGAAGGAACAGACTTTTCTGAGGGAAGAGGAACTCCAACCCCATTTTTAATGTTTGGAGCACCAAACATTGATGCAAAAAAATGGCTTAGTGGAGTACCGAAAAAATATTTGAAAGGTGTAAAAGCAAAAACGGTTGAATTTACGCCGCACCCTATCCCAGGAAAAGATTCTAGCCCAAAACATGATGGATCTATATGCAGTGGGTTAAAACTTGTTGTAACCGATCGTGATCAATTTAAACCTATACCATTAGCGGTTGCTTTGCTATCATCGGCACAAAAACTTTATCCAAAAGAATTACAACCACGTCGCGGGCTGGATAGATTATGGGGTAGTGAAGATCTGCGCGCTTTACTCCATTCGAATATTGAAACAGAAAATGTTATAAAATTTGCATCTCCAGATAATGAACATTTTTTGAAAGTTAGAAAAAAATATCTTCTCTATTAATTAAAAAAAGGATACTATGATGAAAACATTTATAAAAAATCTTTTATTATCTCTTTTCTTTATTACTACGGTTTTTTTACAAACCAACATATTATCTGCACAAGGTAAAGTCGTCACTGGTTTGGAAAATCTATTGGGAAATCACCTCAACCTAATCGAAGATAAGCGGATAGGTGTTATTGCAAACCACACTTCCGTCAATTCTAATGGTGAACATATTATTGACTTGCTATCAAACCATGGAAAAGTAGTAGCTGCTTTTGTTCCGGAGCATGGAATTAAAGGTGATATTGCTGCAGGTGAAACAATTACAGACCACGTCGAATCAAGCATGAAGATATACAGTATTTATGGCACCTTCCGCTCACCTACACCTGCAATGTTACAAGATGTTGATGTTCTTATTTATGATATTCAAGATGTTGGTGTAAAATTTTATACGTATATATCGAATCTTTTTCTTGCAATGGGGTCGGCTAAGCGCGATGGAATCCCTGTAATTGTACTTGACCGGCCTAACCCAATTAGAGCAGATCGAGTAGAAGGGCCAATCACTACTCCTCCCCACCACAGTTTTGTTGGAGTTGCGCCCCTGCCAACACGTTATGGTATGACTGTTGGAGAGATCGCGGAAATGTTCAATAATGAAGATTATCTCGGATTTTCTCTAAATTGTGATTTAACGGTAATTAAAATGGAAAATTATAGTCGCGATATGTGGTATGACCAAACAGGATTACCTTGGATTGCTCCCTCTCCTAACATGCCTGATTTAGAAACTGCTACAGTCTATCCTGGGATGTGTCTTTTTGAAGGAACAGACTTTTCTGAGGGAAGAGGAACTCCAACCCCATTTTTAATGTTTGGAGCACCAAACATTGATGCAAAAAAATGGCTTAGTGGAGTACCGAAAAAATATTTGAAAGGTGTAAAAGCAAAAACGGTTGAATTTACGCCGCACCCTATCCCAGGAAAAGATTCTAGCCCAAAACATGATGGATCTATATGCAGTGGGTTAAAACTTGTTGTAACCGATCGTGATCAATTTAAACCTATACCATTAGCGGTTGCTTTGCTATCATCGGCACAAAAACTTTATCCAAAAGAATTACAACCACGTCGCGGGCTGGATAGATTATGGGGTAGTGAAGATCTGCGCGCTTTACTCCATTCGAATATTGAAACAGAAAATGTTATAAAATTTGCATCTCCAGATAATGAACATTTTTTGAAAGTTAGAAAAAAATATCTTCTCTATTAATTAAAAAAAGGATACTATGATGAAAACATTTATAAAAAATCTTTTATTATCACTTTTCTTTATTACAATGATTTCTATACAAATTGGTTGTGACACAGAAAAGCAACAAATTATATATCTGAAGAATAACAAAATAAAGCTTGGCTTTAGTAATAAAAATGGTGCACTTGTGGTATTTAAGGATTTAGTGAATTCACATGAATACTTGGATAAGAAACACCCATTAAGCTCGATATGGGAAATTGATTTAATTTTATCTCAAGGAATATTTAATACTAAAGATAATCGAGAAGATGATGTTCAATTAGATAATTCCAATAGTAAAAAAATTGATATGACCCATGCTTCAAAATTTCACTTCATAAAGGAAAATGATTACTCTCTAACCTTTATTTGGGAGGGTTTTGAAACAATACAAAATAAAGATTTTAAAGTAACCGGCGTTATTTCAGTTGATGAAAATGAACCTGAAACATCATGGAAAATATCTGTTGAAGGTATCAAAGATAATAATATCCACAGAGTTGCATTCCCAAAGATTTCAGGAATCAAAGATTTAGGCGATGAAGAATATTTAGCTTTGCCTATATGGATGGGTATATTACATGAAAACCCGCGTAAGCGACTTAGAAATCCATCTGTAAAAACTGAATGGGGGTATCCAGGACCGCTTTCATTGCAACTATTAGCATTATACGATCCTAATGAAGTTGGATTTTATGCATCAAGTAATGATTCCCTATCTCATAAAAAAAGTTTTTCATTAAGTCTTGATACTACAAATAATAATTTAACTTATCAGATGAATCACTATCCACCTTATACTCCAGAATTAAATAGTTATACAACACCTTATGAGGCTATAGTTAGATCATTCAAAGGTGACTGGATTACTGCTGCAGAACAATATCGAGAGTGGGGTACAAAACAAAGATGGGCTTCTGAAAGTAGATTTAAAAATAAACTTACGCCATCCTGGCTAGAGGAAACTGCTATATGGGTTTGGAACAGACAAAAATCAGATAATGTACTTGTTCCTGCTGCCGAGTTGAAAAAGAGACTTGGTTTACCCGTAAATGTCTTTTGGCACTGGTGGCACAGAACTTCGTATGATGATGAATTCCCTGAATATTTTCCACCAAGAGAAGGAGACAAGTCTTTTAAAAAAGCCTTGTCGTTGGCGCATGATCAAGAAATAAGAGCTATTGTTTATATGAATGCGTGGAAATGGGGTCCTTCCGCAAAAAGCTGGAAAGATGAAAATGCCTCATATTATGCTGTAAAAAATATTAACGGGGGTCTTAACTCACATGTTTATAACAAATTTACAGGAAAAGCGCTTGCAGAAATGTGCATGGCTACAGATTTCTGGAAGAATAAATATTCTACATTAGCTGATACAGCTATTGATATGTACAATATTGATGGCGTCTACATGGACCAAGCTTGTCAGAGCACTATGTGCTATGATATAAATCACGGACATGTACTAGCAGGTGGTAATTACTGGGTTGAAAATTTTGCAAAACTCACTAAAAATATTCGATCCAATATTACAGAAAATAAAAATAATCCAATATTAGCAGGAGAAGGATGTGGTGAATCTTGGCTACCTCAACTCGATTTAATGCTAACACTTGATGTTAGTATGGAACGGTATAAAGGCGGGAATAGAGGAAAGCCTATTCCCATGTTTCAAGCCGTATATCATGAATATGCAATTACTTATGGAAATTATTCATCTTTGCTTGTCCCTCCATATGATGAATTATGGCCAAAAGAGTATGCACCTAAAGAACCTTTAAAGCTTTTAAACAACGATTATAGCAAACAATTCCTTATGGAACAGGCCAGGTCCTTTGCCTGGGGATTGCAACCTACTATAGCGAATTATCAACCCTTTTTGCATTCAGAAAGAAAGGTTGAAGCACAATTTTTAATGGATCTAGCAAAAGTAAGGTATAATGGATTAAAATATTTATTATACGGAAAATTTTTACGTTCTCCTGATTTTGATCCACCTGAAGAACTACTAGAAATGTCACGAATATCTATATATGCAGGGAAAACAGGAAATGCTATTACAAGATTCAAAAAGAAATTTCCATTAATCTTTTCAGGTACATGGCAAGCCCCAGATAATCAAGTTGGAATCGCTCTCGCAAATATCGGCGATGAATCTTTCCCGGTTAATTTTAATATTAATGCTAAGCAGTATGAACTTCCATCATCAGGTGAAGTTTATATAATTGATAGTAATAAGAAAAGAAAATTGACTGCTTACTCTAATAATAGAATTAAAATAAGTTTTGAACTTCCACCAAAAGGATTGTGTATAGTTGAAATAGCACCAAATTCATAATATAACTTTAAATAAATATAATAAATGTTAGTTTACATTTTTAGTCTCTGGAGAGCCAAATCATATACTCCTTCATACCCTTTTGAACGGTTTTAAATTATGAAACTTTTTTCCATTTTTTAGATTATCCACAACAATAATATCATTATGGCCAGAATCATAAAGGCCTTTTATAATATTATCTGCTATAAGATTGAAATGTCTGGCCAACGTCACATGTTATCGCTTTCATTTTTTCTGACATATTGATTAAACAAATATTTTGCATCATCCGGAGAAGTCCCGCGAAGGCCAACCATTATCATTTGACCCATCATTGTTTTTATATCATTGGTTGTGGAATTCATCATTTATAGAAATAAAAATTAAAGACTTATGGGTGAATTTCAGTTAATTTTTATACTATGATTATCCGGAAAATTTTAATTTGTTTGGCCCTCTTATTTTCTGCCTGCGCAGGCCCTGGACAATTTTCATCAAAAGAATCCTGGGCAGAATCCACCCTAAAAAAACTCACACTTCGAGAAAAAATAGCACAAATGATGGTGGTCAGCATGAATATGCGATTTATGAATTATGAAAGTGCAAAGTGGAATGAAATCCAAAGCTACATTGAATCCGATGGGATTGGGGTTCTTCATATTTGGTTTGGCGATGCAGGAAGTGCTTTGACTATGCTCAATGACATGCAATCCAAATCTAAGGTGCCGATTTTGGTGGATGCAGATATTGAATCGGGATTGGGACGCCGCTATCCCGGAGCAGTGACATTGCCGCCCATGATGGCCATCGCAGCGACGGGCGATCCAAAATATGCTTATGAGGCAGGGCGAATTTCTGCTGAAGAATCTCGGGCAGTGGGGATTCATTTTAGTCTTTCTCCAGTGGTGGATGTGAATAATAATCCCAAAAATCCAATTATCAATACCCGTTCATTTGGTGAAGATCCCGATTCAGTGAATCGATATTCCGTTGAATTTATTCGAGGGCTTCATGATTATGGTATGTTGGCTACAGCAAAACATTTCCCTGGGCATGGAGACACGGAGACCGATTCCCATTCGTCCCTGGCTCAAATCCCCAGTGATTCTTCTCGATTGTGGTCAGTCGAACTTCCTCCATTCCAGCGAGCCATAGATGCAGGGGTGGATGCGGTCATGATTGCCCATGTGAATGCGCCTGACTATCAACCTAATGCTGAGGATCCTGCAACTTTATCTTCATTCTGGATGCAGGATATTCTACGGAAACGCATGGGGTTTAAGGGTGTCATTATTACGGATGCCATGCGGATGGGTGGCATTGTAAAAAAATACTCTAGTGACTATGCATTGATTGAAACAGTGAAAGCAGGATCGGATATAATTATTCAAAATATGGATTTAAAAAAGTCCATAGACACAATTGAAAAAGCGGTGATTGATGGTATAATATCTGAAAACCGAATTAATGACTCTGCATTAAAAGTGCTAAGGATGAAGGAGCGGTTGGGACTACCTAAAAATAAAAATATTTCCATGAATGATACTCACCGATCAATGGGCCGGGTTGCGAATTTCAAAATGGCAAAAGAAATGGCTACGCGTGCGATCACACTAGTAAAAAATGAAGGAGGTCTTCTTCCTCTAAGTCCGGGAATCGATGAAACACTTTATGTTGTTGATTTATACGATGGAGAGAATAATCACAAAGAAAGCAGCTTTACAAAACAGCTAAAATCCAATGGACGCAAAGTGATATCCTTTCAAATTGATAAATCAGACAGTGCTATTGTGGCCAATCATATTCTGGGTCAAATCCCAAATGATGGGTTGGTTTTCCTCAATGCATTTGCCAATCCCACCGAGAATAAAGATGAAATATTTTTGCCCAAAGTTGAATCGCAGTTTGTCAATCAGCTCATTGAAAAATGTGAAAATGTAATAGTCACCAGTTTTGGTAGTCCATACCTCATTCAGGATTTCCCAAATGCACCTGTATATATTTGTGCATACAAAAGTAGTGGTATCCTCCAGACAGCAGCGGCCAATGCGATCAAAGGGAAGGCTGATATTACGGGCATTTTACCTGTGACCATACCGGGCATTGCCAAAAATGGTTCAGGAATTAATATCGAAGCTAATACATGGCCGAATGGAGCATCCAAATGGAAACCGGGGACGACGCTCCAGCGCATTCGGCCTTCAGAAATTTCAGTCAATAAAGACTCAGTTAAAATATTATTGAATAAAGCAGTAGCAGATTCCGCCTGGCCTGGGGGCGTGTTGATTGCGGGTAAGGGTGGAAAAATATTTTTACATGATGCAGTCGGTTACCATACATACGATAAAAAACGTGCAACTCGAAAGTCAGATATTTTTGATTTAGCATCAATTACAAAAGTCATTGCCACAACGTCTGCTGTAATGAAGTTGGTGGAACAGAAAAAGCTATCTCTTGATGGCAAGGTGGTTAAATACCTGCCATCATTTAGAGGAAAACAATCAAAATATTATAAACAGAAAAACGAAATTACTATTAAGCATTTGTTAACTCATACTGCCGGCTTGTCACCCTTTAAACAGTATTTTTTAATGGATACAGATTATAAAGTTCGGATAGACAGCGTCTTTAATACGGAGCCTATTTTACAATTGGAGGAAGAAACTAAATATTCAGATGTGGGATTAATTACATTGGGGAAACTATTGGAAAAAGCGAGTGACGTTCCTCAGGATAAATTAGTGGATTCTCTCATTTTTAAGCCTTTGGGAATGAATACAACATTTTATAATCCACCAA